>ENA-UOOA01005732-UOOA01005732.1-human-gut-metagenome-genome-assembly--contig:-P61old-NODE-5732-length-12592-cov-4.415889_pt1 | contig 12592 bp, 10 predicted proteins | sample MGYA00242467_ERZ724014 | MGnify/ENA metagenome assembly ERZ724014
GAGCTTCAGAATTCCGTCCTTGCGATGCAGCTTTCCGCAGCCGGGAAGCAGGCGGAGGAGCTTTTGAAGACCCGGGAGCAGACGGCGGTGTATCGTCACGATATGCGCCACCATCTTTCCGCCATCAACAGCTACCTTTCCGCCGGAGAGGTGGAACAGGCGCAGGACTACATTTCAAAAGTTCAGGCAGACGTGGAAGCGATCACGCCGGTCCATTACTGTGAAAACGAGCTGGTGAGCCTTCTCTGCTCTTCCTTTGCGGAAAAGGCAAGGCGGACGGGCATTTCCTTTTCGATAAAAGCAGGCGTTCCGAAAGAATTGCCCTTTTCGGATACGGAGCTTTGCTCCCTTTTATCAAACGGCCTGGAGAACGCCTTCCACGCTTCGGAAAAGCTGCCGGAAGGCCGGCGCTGGGTGGATTTTTCCTGCACCCTCCGACGGCAGAACCTTCTCATTGAGATCCAGAACCCCTATGTCGGAGAGGTGGATCTGCAGGATGGGATCCCGGTGTCCCGTCGGTCGGGGCACGGCTACGGTTGCCGCAGTATTTCGGCTCTGGTGCGGCAGCACGGGGGGCTTTGCAAGTTTCAGGCGGAGGACGGGATCTTTTGCCTGCAGGCGGCCATGCCGATGAACGGATAATTTTTCGGGCGGTGGCTTTCTCTTTAATGAAGGGTAAAGTGTGCAAAAAGATCCGGGAAGAAGGCTCCCGGAAAAGGAGGATACCCATGGCTTATTCAGCGGAACAGGTGAAAGCATACCTTGCACGGATCGGTCTTTCGGGGGAGCTTCCCCTCACGGCGGAGACTTTGACCCGGATCGTATCCGCACATTACCAAACCGTTCCCTACGAAAACCTTTTTATCCTTTCCGGAACCCCTCTTGACCTGTCTCCGGAAGCACTTTTTCAGAAGATCGTTCTGGAGCATCGGGGAGGTTTCTGCTTTGAGCTGAATGCGGCTCTGGGGGAGCTTCTGGAGGGGCTGGGCTTTTCAGTCACCCATCTGGCTGCCCGGTTCCTGCGGGGAGAACCGGAAGGGATCCCCATGCGGCGGCACCACATCCTGCTGGCTCATCTGCCGGAGGGGGATTACCTCTGCGACGCCGGCATCATGCGGGAGGCGTCCCGGAGGGCCTTGCCCCTTGTCTATGACCGGACGTTCAGCGACGGCATGGGGGAGTATCGGTTCCAGAAGGATCCCTTTTACGGGACGGTTTTGCTCCAGAGGCTTTCTGAGCCGGAGTTTGTCCCCTTTTTCGGCTTCACCATGGAGCCGCAGATCCCGGCGGATTACGTCATGCCCTGCTTTTACTGTGAAAAGCACCCGGATTCCCCGTTTATCAAGGACTATATGGTCGGGATCTATACGGAAAAGGGCAGCTGGAACTTAGTGGGTCACTCCCTGCGGCGGCTGGAAAACGGCCGGATCGCCGAACAATGGGAGCTTACAGAAAAGGAGCTCTCCGGCGTCCTTGAAGCGAGATTCGGGATCCCGGAAGGAAAGTAAAGGAGCGTTTTCAGGATGAAAAATGCATCGGATATGGGATTTGTAAAGGTGGCGGCTCTGTCCCCCACGGTAACGGTGGCAAACCCTGAGAAGAATGCGGAAACGGCACTGGCTGCGATCAAAAAAGCTGCGGCGGAGGGCGTACAGGTCATGGTGCTGCCGGAGCTGCACCTTTCCGGTTATACCTGCGGGGATCTGTTCCAGCAGGATCGGCTCATTGCCCGCTGCGAAGAGGCACTGAATAAGATCCGGAAGGAAACAGCGTCGATTCAGGCACTGATCGCGGTCGGTTTGCCGATGCGGTTATGCGACTCTTTATATAACTGCGCAGCTGTTTTACAATCCGGAAAAATTTTAGGCGTAGTTCCGAAGCAGTATCTGCCCAATTATCAGGAGTTTTACGAGAAACGGTGGTTTGCTCCCGGAAACCGCCTTCTCAGCCGGCAGGTTACCCTCTGTGGGGAGACGGTCTTTTTCGGGTCGCAGCTTTTCCGGTTGGGGAATGCTGTGATCGGAGTGGAGATCTGCGAGGATCTGTGGGTTCCCCTCCCCCCCAGCTCCCATCTGGTGTTGACCGGGGCGAATTTGATCTTAAACCTTTCCGCCAGCAATGAGCTGGTCGCTAAAAACGCCTATCGCCGGGAGCTGATTGCCGGTCAGAGCGGGCGGTGTATCTGTGGATATGTGTATGCTTCCGCCGGAGTAGGCGAATCCACCACCGATTTGGTCTTTTCCGGAGCCTGCACCGTGGCGGAAAACGGATCGATCTTAGCGGAGAGCGAACGGTTCTCCCGGACGGGGAGCCGGGCGGTGGCTTGCATCGACGTTGCGAAGCTGTCCGCCGAACGCCGGAAAAACGGCAGCTTCCACGATAACGCCGTGGACTTCTCCGAAGGGATCCCCACGGTAACAGGCGTTTTGCCGCATCTGGAGCTGTGCCGCATGGATCGCTCCTATGACCCCACTCCCTTTATCCCCGGGGATCAGCGGACCCGGGAGGAGCGCTGCAAGGAGATCTTTGCCATTCAGGCGGCGGGGCTTGCCAAGCGGCTGTCCCATACCGGTTTAAAACGGGCGGTGATCGGCATTTCCGGCGGGCTTGACTCGACCCTTGCCCTGCTGGTGGCATCGGAAACGATGAAGCTGCTTCAGTATCCTTCCGAGAACATCCTCTGCATCACCATGCCCGGCTTCGGCACCACCGACCGGACGTATCAGAATGCGCTGGAGCTCATTGCCTCTCTGGGCGCCGAGCTGCGGGAGATCGATATCCGCCCCGCCTGCATCCAGCACATGAAGGACATCGGTCACGATCCCTCCATCCATGACATCACTTATGAAAACACCCAGGCCCGGGAGCGGACGCAGATCCTGATGGATCTTGCCAACAAGTCCGGTGGGCTTTTAGTAGGAACCGGCGACCTTTCGGAGCTGGCCATGGGCTGGTGCACCTATAACGGAGACCATATGAGCATGTACGGCGTCAATGCCTCGGTGCCGAAGACGCTGGTGCGGTATCTGGTGGATTATGTGGCATCCCGTTCCGACGAGCGGACGGCGGCGGTGCTCCGGGAGGTTCTGGACACCCCGGTGAGTCCCGAGCTGCTCCCGCCGGACGAAAACGGGCAGATCGCCCAGAAGACTGAGGAGAACATCGGGCCTTACGAGCTTCATGACTTCTTCCTTTATCACTTCCTACGGTTCGGCTTTGACCGGGAGAAGCTGGCGTTCTTGGCAGAGCGGGCCTTTGACGGCCGGTATTCGCCGGAAGAGGTGGAAAAATGGCTGGAGCTTTTCTTAAAACGATTCTTTTCAAGTCAGTTCAAGCGTTCCTGCCTCCCCGACGGGCCGAAGGTAGGCTCGGTGAGTCTGTCGCCCCGGGGCGACTGGCGGATGCCCTCCGATGCAGATCGCAGCATTTTTCTGGAGTTTTGACAGAAAACGGCGGCTGTGATCCGGTTGTGGGCGGCAATCTGTCAAATTTTAAAAAGCTATGAAGGATCCGACACAAAAAGGTTGCATTTTTGTGTCGGATTTGTTATAATATTTCCGATCAAATACCGGAGAATGTGGGCATATGCGTGTTGGGTTCCAATCGCCGTGCCCCTTTTTTTGGGAAAAATCCGCCAAAGGAAATTGAAGGAGGTTCCCCTATGCAGAAACAAAAGAAATCGGTGAAGGATCTGATCCCACCGGAGGGCCTTTTTGACGCCCGCAAGCTCGGCATCCCCCGTATGCTGATCCTCGGTCTGCAGCATATGTTCGCCATGTTCGGCGCAACGGTGCTTGTTCCCCTGATCCTCATGAAACAGTACGAACTTCCCATGAGTATTCAGACCACCCTTTTCTGTGCCGGCATCGGAACGCTTCTGTTCCACCTGCTGACGAAATTCAAGGTTCCTGCATTCTTAGGCTCCAGCTTCGCTTTCCTCGGCGGCTTTTCCGCAGTTTCCCAGCTGGATGAAGGCATCTTCGCCGGCATGACCGGCGAGCAGAAGCTCCCCTACGCTTTAGGCGGCGTAGTCGTAGCCGGCCTTCTCTATCTGGTCTTTGCTCTGATTATTAAGCTGGTGGGCGTCAAGCGGGTCATGCGCTTCCTGCCTCCCGTGGTCACCGGCCCCATCATCATTTCTATTGGCCTGATCCTTGCAAGCAGCGCCGTGAGCAACGCTTCCGGCTGCTGGTGGCTGGCGGCTCTGTCCCTGCTGGTCATCATCGGCTGCAACATCTGGGGCAAGGGCATGATCAAGATCATCCCCATCCTCATGGGCGTGGTCGTTCCCTATGCACTGGTGCTGATCCTTTCCCTCTGCGGCGTCATCAGCCCCGACAGCGGCGCTTATGTGAACCTTGAAGCTGTGAAGACCGCTCAGGTCGTAGGCCTGCAGCAGTTCATGCTTCCCAAGTTCAACCTCACCGCCATCCTGGTCATGGCGCCCATCGCCATTGCGACCATGATGGAGCACGTCGGTGACATTTCCGCTATCAGCGCAACCACCAAGAAAAACTTCGTTCAGGATCCCGGCCTGCACCGCACCCTGCTGGGCGACGGCCTTGCAACCAGCCTTTCCGCTATGATCGGCGGCCCTGCCAATACCACTTACGGCGAAAACACCGGCGTGCTTGCCCTCTCCAAGGTGTATGATCCCCGTGTGGTCCGGATCGCAGCCGGCTTCGCCATTATCCTCTCCTTCAGCCCCATGTTTGCGCAGATCATTCACTCCATCCCCTCCGCTATCATCGGCGGCGTTTCCTTCATCCTTTACGGCATGATCTCCGCCATCGGCGTCCGCAACGTGGTGGAAAACCAGGTCGACCTTTCCAAGAGCCGCAACGTCATCATTGCGGCAGTGATCCTGGTCAGCGCCCTTGGCTTCTCCGGCGGCCTGACCTTCACCATCGGTACCACCACCGTTACCCTGACCAGCTTAGCCATTGCTGCGATTTTGGGCATCGCCCTGAATGCGATCCTTCCCGGCAAGGACTATCAGTTCAACGATGAGGAGCCGAACCCCTCCAAGCCCTCTAAGCCCCTGACCGTTACCGGCGGCGACGAGAACGAATAAGAGAAAATTTGCCGCACAGAGCGTTTGAAGCCTCTGTGCGGCATTTTGCTAAACGAGGGTGACTTATGTCGTCATGCAAATGCGTTATATCTGTATTTGCAAAAAGTCATATAATAAAATTATAATTGCATGACGGAGATGACAGCATGCGCAAGTTCAAAATACCGGCGGTTCCGCCGACTACCAATAAATCCATTCGCTTTCCCAACGATGTGATCGAACAGGTGGAGGCGGCGATCCAGGGCAAGGACTGCACGTTTTCGGCTTTTGTGGTCGAAGCGGTTCGGGTCGCCTTGGAAAGTCTGGAAGAGGAATGAAGCCCGCCCGTCCTTTTTTACGACCGCTGGCTTTGATCGGCGGGGCATTTTCCGCCGGGCTTCTGGCGGCGTCTTTCCTGAGTTTTGAACAGCTCCTCTGGTTTTGCGGCGCAATGGGGATCCTTTGCGCCGTGAGCGGAGCTTTGACCTTTTTCCGGAAGGAATTTTCCCGCAGGGCGGCGGTGCTTCTTTTGAGCATCGGGGCTGCTGCGGGATTTTCGCTTTTGGGGCGCAGCGCCTACTTGAGCACCGCTCGGTTTGCCGGACAGGAGGCAGAGTTTTCCGGGATGATCCAAGCGGTTTCCGGTGGAGACGCTGCTTCTTACTTGCTGAAAACGGAAAGTGGGGATCTGCCGGTTGGAACGAAAGTGCTGCTTTACAGCCGGAACGCCCCGGAATTTTCCGAAGGGGAACGGGTCACGGTGAAATTGACCCTGAACGAGGATCCGCCTACCCGCAGCCAGATGGGGAAAGGGGCGGATCTGACGGGTTTTCTTTCGCCCGGTTCCATGCAGCTTTTAAGTGAAGCCTCCGGGCCGATCCGCTGGCGGACGGCGTTGAAAGAAGCGCTTCGCCAAAGGCTTTCTCTCCCCCTCAGCCGGGACGCCGCCGCTTTTTATGAGGCGGTGCTCTTAGGGGACGGAGACGCCTTATCCGATGGGCTGCGGGAGAGCTTTTCGGCGGCCGGGGTCTCCCATGTGCTCTGCATTTCCGGGCTGCACATTTCCCTGCTGGCGGCAGCGATCCAGTGGCTGTTCCGCCGGCTGTTCGGCTGGGGGAAGACTTCTTATCTGCTGACCATCGGGGTCACGGGACTTTTCGTCTTTTTCACCGGAGGTGCGCTTTCCTCCCTTCGGGCGTGGATCATGGCAGCCTTTGCCCTTTCGGCGGACGCTTTCTATCGGGACTATTCTCCGGAAAATGCCTTGGGCGGGGCGGTGACCCTGCTTTGTCTTCTGGATCAGCGGGCGGTGTTTCAGGCGGGATTCTGGATGTCCGTGCTGGCGACCATGGCGCTTTTCACTCTCTCGCCTGCCATGAACGAAGGCCTTCTCCGGCGGCTTCCGGAGAAGGTGCGGAAGCTTCCGCCGGTTCATGGCGGGCTCCGCATTCTTTGCAGCAGCCTTGCGGTGGAGCTTTGCTGTCTTCCGGTCTTCTTTTTCCGGAACGGCAGCGTCCCGCTTCTGTCGCCGTTTGTGAACCTGCTGATCCTGCCGCTCTTTCCTTTTCTGATGGCAGGCGGCGGGATCTGTCTGATGGGCGGATGGACGGCGCCCTTCGGGAAGCTCCTGAGCCGGATCCTTTCTCTTTTCTTCTCCCTTCTGAAGGTGCTGCCCGGAGCGGCAGTCCCGCTGGGGCTTCCCGGATTCTGGATCTGTTTGGGCACGGCGGCGGTGTTAGTGGGAGTTTCCCGTCTTGGAAGGCCGAAACGGACGGGACTGGCGCTCCTTCTTTCCGTGATCCTGTTTCTTGCGGGAGGAATCAGCGGCTTTGTCGGCGGATGGGGATGCCTGATGGTGGCGGAGATCTCCGCCGGGGAGGGCGGTAGTTTGGTGCTCACTTCCGGCGGTCGGGCCGTTGTTCTTGGCTGTGGCGGGAGTAATTCAATTGGTCGGAAGACCGGCGCTTATCTTCGGAGCATCGGTGCTTCCCGGATCGAACTTCTCATCGTTCCGGAGGAGAACCGGCGGCTGATGAGCGGCGTTTCCGATCTGGCCCGGCGGGTGCCGGTGGAACAGCTTTCTTCGGACAGTGAGAGCAACTGGTACCAGACAGCTTCGGAAAATCCCGGCGTCCGGAAGCTTTTGCCCCTGACTTCGGAAAAAGGCGTGCTCCTTGGGCGTTTCCCCTTCCGCATTGCGAGAGTGGAGGGCTTCACGCGGATCGGCGTTCTTGCGAACGGGAAGCGGCTTCTTTTCCTTTCCCGGAAGGATCCGCTGGCGGAGAGCCTTTCCAAAGAAGCGGACTGCACCGTTTTCTACGATGAAATTTCCCAAAAGGATGGAATTTCCTCCGGGGAGTATGCTATAATAAGAAAAGACCCGGCTTGGACGGACGGGTTTTCTGAAATCGGAGAAAACTACATGCCGCAATGGGCCTGGAAGGCGCTTCCCGACGGGCAGATCAGCGGCTGAGGGAGCTTATATGCCAATTGTTACCGACGCCGAGCTGGGCCGTGCCCTGAGGCAGAACGAGCTGAGCCCGGTGTATTTCCTTTATGGGAAAGAGGTCTATCTTTCCCAGATCTGCCTCCAGCGGATCGTGGAAAAGGTGGTGCAGAAGGGAACGGAAGCTTTCAACCTCCAGCGCTTCGACGGAGCGGAGCTGGACATGACTTCCCTGCAGATCGCAGAGGAAGGGATGCCCATGATGGCGGAGAAAAAGTGCATCGTCCTTATGAACCCCAATCTGGAGAAGATGCGGAAGGAAGACTTTGACTCGCTTCTTGCCATTGTCAAGGATCCGAACCCCGCCTGCATTTTTATCGTTTATGTCAGTGTGTTTGAGATCAACTTAAAGAAAATGGCCCGTGCCCGCCGCCTTGCGGAAGCAGTGGGAAAGGTGGGGACGGCCGCCGAATTTGCGCCCCGGACCCAGGGGGATCTGGTCAAGTTCCTGAAAGCCCGCTTCCAGAAAGCGGGGATCACGCTGGAGACCCCGGTGGCGAACGCCCTGATCCAGCGGTGCGGCACCTCTCTGGAGATCCTGTCCAGCGAATCGGACAAGCTCATCGCCTATAAAGGAGAAGGGACGGTCACCCGGGAAGACGTGGAGCTGGTCACCCGAAAAAGCCTGGAAGCGTCGGTCTTCGATTTAAGCAAGCGGATGCTTCAGAACAACTATACCGGCGCTTTTACCCTTCTGGAGGAGCTTTATGCCCTCCGGGAGGAGCCCATCGCCATTTTGGGGGCATTGAACGGTGCTTTTTTGGATCTGTACCGGGCAAAGACCGCCATGCTGGCGTCTAAAACAGCCGAGGATGTGGCGGCGCTTTTCCCCTCTTACCGGGGGAAGGAGTTCCGGATCCGGAATGCGTTCCGGGATGTCTCCAAATATTCCGTCACCGCCCTGCGGGGGTGCCTGAAGATCCTTTCGGATACCGACGTGGAGCTGAAATCCACCCGCTGCGACGACAAGGCGGCGGTGGAGCAGGCCGTGGCGGCGATCCTTGATCTTTCTCATTCCGAAGGAGGTCGGAGGATCCTATGATCAAATGCAGAATGCCCGTGATCGTGGAGGGCAAATACGATCGGATCACCCTGTCCGCCCTGCTGGATGGGACGATTCTTGAAACGGGGGGCTTCGGCATCTACCGGAACAAGGAGCTGATGGAGATGCTCCGGGTCATGGCGAGGAAGACCGGCATCGTGGTGCTGACCGATTCCGATGCCGCTGGGTTCCAGATCCGAAACCACATCCGTTCCGCCATCCACGAAGGGACGATTGTAGATGTGTACATCCCCGACGTTTACGGAAAAGAGCGGCGGAAGGCTGCCCCTTCCAAGGAAGGAAAACTGGGGGTAGAGGGGCTTTCCCCTGCCCTGCTGGAGGAAGCCTTCCGGAAAGCGGGGGTGGGAACGGAACAGGTGGAGCGCCGGGGCGAGCCGGTGACCAAAACGGATCTGTACCTCTGGGGTTTCAACGGCACGGACGGCGCGGCGGAGCACCGGCGGGAGCTGCTTTCAAAGCTGGGGTTCCCGGCACGGATGTCTACCAATGCCCTGCTAGGTGCAATCAACGTGTTGTATAATAGAGAAGAATTCACCGAATGGTTAAACAATTGGTCCCCGGAGGAGGAAAATGAAGAAACAAAACGCTGAAGCTGCGCTGGAAGCGCTGAAAAAAGCGCTGAAGCGGGGCGATGAGGTAGGAGCCTATCTTTGCTGCGGGCAGCTTCTTGGGGAGCTGCTGGCACTCTGCTACCCTGCCGATGCTCCGCCTTTAGGGGAGCGTTTTGTCAGGCTCCCCGAAACGGAGCTGGGGCAGAAGCTCCGCCCGAATCTGGAAGCATATGCAAGGCTTTGCCGTCGGCTGGACGGCGTTTCCCCCGATCGGGATCCGGAAACCTATCCCCAGGTGGCTGACGCCTGCCGGCTTCTGAGCCGGATCGTTCAGGAATAAGGAGCAACGTACATGGTCTTTTCGAGTATCACCTTTCTTTTTGCCTTTCTTGCGGCGGTGCTCTTTCTTTATTTTGTCTGCCCGCAGAAGGGGAAAAACTGGCTGCTGGCTTTGTCTGGGCTGGTCTTTTACGCCTGGGGCGAGCCGGTCTATATCTTTCTCATGCTGTTTTCCACGCTGGTGGACTATACGGCCGGGCGGGTCATCGACCGGTATCGGGATCATCCCGGGATCCGGAAGGCGGCGCTGATTGTCTCCATCGTCATCGAGCTGTCGCTGCTGGGCGTATTCAAGTACAGCGCCCTTCTCATCAATACAATAAACGGGATCTTCGGGCTGCAGCTTTTTAACCCGAACCTTCCCCTGCCGGTGGGAATCTCCTTTTACACCTTCCAGAGTATGTCCTACGTTATCGATCTGTACCGTGGGGACACGAGGGTGCAGAAAAATTATGTTTATTATCTGGCTTATGTGAGTATGTTCCCCCAGCTGGTGGCGGGGCCTATCGTCCGGTACGAGGACATCGCCCGGGAAATGGAATCCCGCACGGTCACCCTTTCCAAAATCGGCGAGGGTGCGTTCCAGTTTGCCGTGGGGCTTGGGAAAAAGGCGCTGCTTGCCAACAACATCGGACAGCTCTGGACGCAGATCAAGGAGGTCTCCGGAGACCGTATGCCGGCGGCGACGGCGTGGCTCGGAATCTTAGCCTTTACCTTTCAGATCTATTTTGACTTTTCCGGCTAGTCGGATATGGCCTGCGGCATGGGGCGGATGCTGGGCTTCACCTTCCCGGAAAACTTCCACTTCCCCTATATGGCGAAATCCATCACCGATTTCTGGCGGCGGTGGCACATCACCCTCAGCACCTGGTTCAAAAACTACGTCTACATTCCCCTGGGCGGCAATCGGAAGGGCCTGCCCTGCACCATCCGGAACCTGCTGATTGTCTGGCTGCTGACCGGGCTCTGGCACGGCGCCAGCTGGAATTTCGTTTTCTGGGGGCTTTATTTCGGCGTGCTCCTCATCATTGAGAAATTTTTCCTCGGAAAGTTTCTTGAGAAGCTCCCCGGCTGGGTGCAGCGGATCTATGCGTTCTTATTGGTGGTTTTCGGATGGGTCTTCTTTGAACTGGAGACGCCTGCTTCCATCTGGACGTATTTCCGGTGGCTCTTCGGGGCAGGCGGGCTCTGGGACGAGCATTCCGGCTACCTGCTGCTGACCTTCGGGCTGCTGCTGGTCCTCTGTTTCCTCGCTTCTAACGACTGGTTCTCCCGGCTCTGCAAAAAGGCGGAGGAGAAGTGGAGCGGGTTTTCCTATCTGCGACTGGTGTGGATGGCGGTGCTTCTGATCGCATCTATGGCGTTTTTGGTGAACGCCACCTATAACCCGTTTTTGTATTACCGGTTCTGAGGAGGGCTGACCCATGAAACTGCTTCAAAAAACCCGGGTCGACCGGATCGCTGCGGTGCTGTTTTTGCTTTTGCTGTTCGGCGGCTCGATCGCAACCTATGCGATTCCGAAGCCTGCTTTTTCGGAAAATGAGAATAAGTATCTGGCGGAGTTTCCCCGCTTTACCGTTTCTTCCGTCCGGAACAAGACCTTTATGACCGGCTTTGAGGATTACTCCGCCGATCATGTTCCGGCCCGTTCCGGCTGGATCGGGCTGCAGACCCGGCTGCTTCTGCTATTAGGACAGAAGGAGATCAACGGTGTTTATGTGGAGAAGGACCGGCTTCTGGAGCGGGTGGATCCCCCTTCCGGAAAGAACGTGGCAAACTCCGTTCTTGCGATGAACCAGTTTGCAGAGCGGTTTGGCGGCGCCACCTATCTGATGCTGGTGCCCACGGCAGCTGAGATCTATCGGGACACCCTTCCTGCCGGCGCCCCCACCCTTTCCCAGCGGACGACCATCGATGAGGTCTACAAAAAGGTGGAAAAGATCACCACGGTGGACGCCTACGCTTCCTTAAGCGCCAACCGGGAGCAGTACCTCTATTACCGTTCCGACCACCACTGGACGTCCCGGGGGGCTTATCTGGGCTACGGGGCGCTTTCGGCGAAGATGGGCTACACGCCGGTGCCGTTGGATCGGTTCAACGTGGAGCACGCAAGCCATAGCTTCCGGGGGTCGCTTTACAGCAAGATCATTTACGACGGCGTGGAAGCGGATACCATCGATTTGTACTCCTATCCTTCCGGGGCGGAAGTCACCGGCGTTTCCGTTTACGACGGGACGAACTGGACGGAGCGGGACAGCCTTTACTGTCGGGAGTTTCTGGAGAAAAAGGATCAGTATTCGGTCTTTTTGGGGCAGAACCAGCCCATCGTCACCGTTACGACCAATGCCCCTAACGATAACAGCCTCCTGATCTTCAAGGATTCGTATACCCATTCGCTGGTGCCCTTTCTGGCGCTTCATTACCGGAAGATCACGTTGGTGGATCTTCGGTATCTGGTGGTGCCGTTTGAGCGGCTGGTGGATCTTTCCGAGTACGATCAGGTGCTTTTTTGCTACAACGCAAAGACCTTCGTGGATGAGGATAACGTCCGGAAGGTGAATGTGACCCCGTAAAAACAAAAGAAAAAACCCGTCTGCCCCGAAAGGACAGACGGGTTTTTTAATCGATAGTTTAGCCGATGTGCTCGAAGAGGGAGGTGACCATCTTGGTGGCGAAATCGGTAGCAATCTTCACCTTGTCGTCGGTGAGCTTGCCTGCGCCGAAGAGGCCCTTCTTGATCTCAATACCCTGAATGCCGGCAACGGTCACGTTGTTGGCTTTGAAGATGTCAGCCAGCTCGCCGATGTCGTTGCTGCCGTCGTTGGACAGAGGGATGACGGCCACGTTGGAAGCACGCTCGGTGGACAGATCCTTGCAGAAGTCGATGAGCTGCTTTGCCTTCTTGCCGTAGTTGTCGAATACGATGATGACCAGCTTCTCGTTCTGGCAGGGATATGCAGGGGGGATCTGGTCGCATTTACATTTGAAGGTACGACCGACAGCAGTGGCTACAGCTTCGGCGTTTCCTTTTCCGTTCTTGGAGAAATAGAGTACTTGCATTTTCATGGTGAGATCGTCCT
>ENA-UOOA01005734-UOOA01005734.1-human-gut-metagenome-genome-assembly--contig:-P61old-NODE-5734-length-12587-cov-7.261730_pt1 | contig 12587 bp, 10 predicted proteins | sample MGYA00242467_ERZ724014 | MGnify/ENA metagenome assembly ERZ724014
AACTTTATATGCCATCTTACTTTTTAGGGACATTTACTGAATATCCCTAAATAAAACCTTACAAAATAAGTCGCTTATATTGTAATTTCATTGGATGACATTACATCGGTTTTATTATTGACTCAATGAATGATATTTCTTCATTGGACAAATGGTATTTGGTATAAAGTTGTTGGTCTATGTCAGTAACAGATTTTGTCCAATCAATATCGCTCTCTGAGGTAAAATCTTGAAGAGGAACAAATTGGAATACATCACGTGCATTGTCTTGTGTTTTCTTTTTTATCGAAACAAGATATCTAAAGAAACGAGAATAGATGTACTTAATAATAGCATTACAAGAAAAAACATCAAGCCTCATAGATTCTTGATTGTATCCAACAACTAAGTATGTGTAGGAACAAACGCTCATAGGTTCCCCATAGAAAGGGCGTCCCAAAACAATTGCATCTGTACCAGAACCACCTACCTTAGGGATAAAAACTTTATGCAAGGCGATAGCTTGATTATTTCGTGGAACTTCAGATGGTTTTATCCAGCCATAACCAGCATCTGAAAGTTTCTTATTAACATATAGTTTAATTGGATGATCATCATCGGCTTGAGATATGAAGCCAGTCCAATTAGAACCCAATAAATTGTCATTGTCAAAAAAGTGTTTAGGGCTGACCATATCACGGAAAGTAGAGGAATTAAAATAATTGCCTTCCATCTCCATAATTTTTGCAACAATACTGTTTGCCTGTGCATCGCGTATTACAATCCCTGCACCCAAACCATTCAAATAGGTACAAGATGTGTGTGCTTTTAAATTCTGGTCGTATAATTTGTACCTACATTTACCTTCAAAATCTCTGTCAAATAAGAAATAACAAATACCTCCTTTTATCTCAACACCAGTAAAACAAGAAGATGATGTTAGAAAGTCAGTTAAAGATACAAATCGGTTAGAATTTAGAAGTTCGTCCACCCAATCACTTGATATACCTTGCCCAACTTTAGTCATCCATCTGCTTGGCATTATCAAAGAGACATAACTTGTGGTTACTTTTCTTGCTATGTCGAAGAAATAAGGATAAATTGCAGTAGCGAAAGCTGCATTAGAAACCGTTTTCTCGGAGGCTCTTAAATCTTGATATGGTGGATTCCCCACTATCGCATTGAATTTCATATTCTTTATACCTGTTCTATTGGAAACAAATTTCTCTACCTGCTTGATGAAATGTTCCGGTTTATTTTTGATTTGATTGATTAAGTCCTCAAAGTATCGGGTGTTCACTTTCGCTTTGCGGAAACCGATAAGTGTGCGTTTGGTGATGCTCTTAGCCATCGGAGTCTTGCAGATGACAAAGATGTTTTCTGCCACTACCTTATCCCAGATGCGCTGTTCATCCTCTATGCTCGACACCGAAAACAAAGAGTTCTTAACCCGTGTGCGGTAAATGCTGTACGCCATGTAAAGAGGATACAAGCCGGACTTGGAGTTGATTTCAAGAATACGGGAGTCCTCCGCAAACACATTGGCGGTCACCTCGCCATGATCAATGAAACGAGGGTCGGACAAGGTGGTTTCATAGTCCTTTTCAAAAAAGTTATAACCGCCTAAACAATCCCCAAGGTGCATATTCACCACACGCCAAGGGGTAAGCACCGTTTCTTTGTCGGGATTGCGGAACGTGCTGAATATATCCGTGATACGTTCAATGCGTTCCTCCACGCTCAGTTTGTCCGCAGCACGAGCCATGACACGAATGCGCTTGCCTGCCGCACAAAATATTTCCGGATCATAGTATTTCTTGATGCTGTTGAACTTCTGCCTGGTCACGCCCTTGGGCATGAATTCCTCCCACGATTGCGGATCGATGAGCGAAGCGAAATTGTCAATCGTTATTTCCTGTGATTCGTCCTGTAGTTCCGCGCCATAAATCAACAATGGCATACGGATGGAGATACCCCTAAGAATGGAAATGGCGGCCTCGCGGTTCTCCTTTTTCTTCTTCAGTTCCGCGAGACGTTGCTTTTCTTCCTCCGTCAACGGTTGCTTGTCCTTGCCTCTCTTCTTCGATTTCTTTTCAAGGTCTTCAAGTTCCTCGTATTGCTCATCGGTCAACCCTTGATTATTGATGTCCACCTGATTGGTCTTGGGCATTGCCTTGGTCTGGCCGATAATCTTTTTCAGGTCGTCAAACTCCTGCAATTCCAAATCATTGAGCTTCATCAACTCGTCATTATACAGGCTCTTGTCCTCAAAACCGTTGCGAACAACCCTTTCCACATAAACACGTTTAAGCTGCTCCAACATCTTGGGTACATCGAACTGGCTCATCTTGGAGCCTTCGATGGAGATAATCGGACAGAAGTTCAGGAACTCACCCATAATCTTGCGGTCATTCCCGCTGGTCTTTCCTGCTTTAGAGGAAATCTTCGCTGTCTCGGCAATAACTTTCAGTGTCCTGTCCGGCGCAAAATCAAACACATAGCACTGTTCCTTGACGCGTCCGTTGATGGTGGCAGGCGTCTGCACACGGAAGATAGTCTGCATATAACTTGATGCAGCGGTATTATAAGAGCCGGACAGCATAAATACACCCGTCCACGCCTTGACACTTACGCCCGTTGTCAAACGGCCGCATGACAAGGTGATTGTTCGTGTGGAATCCGGGTCTTTGCCTATCGCTTCCTCTACCGCCTTCAGTGCATCCTTGCTCTCTTCATCCTCGTCACCTTCTCCCGCTACATTCACCACTTTGAAATGCTGGAACACGGGATGTGATTGCAGCAAAGCACTCATCGCACGAGCCTCCTTCACACCTGGCAACATCCACAGCGTATGCCGGAAGATGTTGCGGTACTCGTCATTGGCAAAAGGATAGCAGCTCTCCTTGTCCTCTTCGGTCAGGAGGTTAAGGAAGGCACGGACATCCTTTTCGTGGACAAATGTGCCGCTGTCGTTTACGCGGAAGAACTCGCGGAAGTTAAAGGCCACATCCTCATCCACGAACTCATGGAGCAAGCGTCCGAGGTCGTAGGTGTAGATGTTCATCTTGGGCAGTGAGGCGTAGGGATTTGGATCGCCAAAATGCGTCATGTCCCATGAAGCCTTTGCCCGTTGTTCCATCACATAGTCCCACGTGTAGATTTCCTCATCCTTGAAATCATCCAACAGGTTGAACGGTGTACCCGAAAGGCGCAGGATTTTAGTCTTATCCTTGGTCAACTCCTGCATTACAGCCTTGCCCAGTTCCGTCTGCGTCCCTTCGTGCGCCTCGTCCACGATGATGCAATCCCAAGCGGTGGCAAACACTTCATTGTTCTTGTCGAAGTTGCCACCCACAAGTTCAGAACCGCGCAAATCCTGCATGGAAGCGAAATAGACATATTGGCATTTGCCCTGTTTTGCTCTCGCTTCAAGTGAAGCATGACTGTCACCATTGTTCTTTGAGCCATACGCAAAGCCGGGACTGTCATAGAATATCTTGCCGAAATCCTCGAACCAACCGCTGTCCACTACCGGGCGATGGGTAAGGATGAGCGTTCGCCCGAAGTCCATGTCCTTCACCACTTGCAAAGCCGACAAGGTTTTGCCAAAACGCATCTTGGCATTCCACAACATCTGATTGCCTTTCTTGAACTGCTTTTTGGTCTTCTCAATGGCCTCGCGCTGTTCAGGACGGAACGCAATCGGGCTTTGGGCATGTGATACTTCCGCAGAAGATAAAGATTCCCGACCTTCCTTTACCGCTGCTATCGCCCGTTTGACCGTTTCAAGGTCAGTGATGAACCACTCATTGGCCTTGTTCTCGGTATCAAAGACCTTTTTCCTGATGCCGGAACGCTCCAGGACGTTATGTACTTCCTTGTCATTAAAAGAACACAAACCATTCCTACTATTGTGTATCGTCAGTTCCGTATAGAGTAGGTCGTATGCGATACCTGCCGTCTGCGTATATTGGTTGATGCGCTTCTTGGCGGATTCGTTGAGTGCCTTACTGTTGGGCGCAAGACCAAACACATTGTCATTATCACAGGTGGCCTCGCCCACCTTTAAGCAGCCTTTGTGCGCTGCATCGTTGATGCGGAACACATATATCAGTTTCAGTTTTAGTGAAGATGTGAATTTCATACTGCACTATTTTATGAGGTCGATAAATCGGATTCGTTTTCCCATCTTTCCCGTTTCGGGATCCTTTGCCCGCCAGTCCTTAATGAGGCAATAGGTGCCGTTGTGCCTGCGTATGTCATCTTTCGCACAACCTTCGCATTGGCTGACTTCCTCCCTCGTTCCGAACAGTTCATACACAAGTGTTCGCCGCTCACCGCAACTGTTCGGTACAACACCCTTCAGCCCGTCCATCTGCCACACGTTCCATGATATGATGTAGGCGATGTAGTTGATGGATTTGAGCAATGGCCGTTTTCCAAACTTCTGCTGGTAGTATTCGATAAAGGTGATGAGCATCGCTTCACGGGCAATCAGCAAATTGTCTCCCTGCCACTCGTAGGCGTATGTGCTCTTGTAGGCTTCCTGTGCCCACTCCAGCCATTCGCCGGAGGTTTCCGTATTCTCACCTACGACCCACAGTTTGCGGTCAAGCAAACCTATGCGTTGCTCTAAGGGAATGGCCTCTCCGGTTGTGGTATCATAGCGGCTGACGATGTAGGGAGCCTCTCCGCAGGTTATCTCCAAACGATTGTCGCGTACATAGTCCTTCCAAGTCTTATTTTCGGGGAATACAGTGTTGTCATCTGTGGATTTCCAGCGATGGACTCCATGTTCATCTGTGTATTCCGTATTGAATACATCCTTTCTTCCGAACCACGCTTCATCAATCAAGTTGTTCTGTGCGTTGCATATCCACGAAGGAGTGAAGACTTCCGCCATGTCACGGGAACGTGCTGTCTGGGTATTCCGGCTTTTAAGCACACGGGGCATGATGACATGACCGTTGTCCCCGGTAATCAGATGTGGAAGAATCGGATCTGCATATTGGTACCCTTCGCCAAGACTTTCATAATCAGATGTGGCCCAAAAGATATTGCGCTGAATACCCTCCCTGCTCATGGTATGGTCTTTGAGCAGGGTGTTCAGCAAATCGGGCGAAAGCCGAAAGATACAATCCTCCAATATGTCAACTTCAACGGGCATTTTCTATATGATTAAGGAGGTATCTCTCCGTAAGAGACACGTTGAAGCTGATAGTCAATAGTTTGAATAGCGTTTCACAAAACAAAATGGCTGTTTATCGATGATATAGAGTATTTTATCATCTGATAAACAGCCTAATTCTCATAAAAATGTGTACCTTTGCGTTATAGTTAGTGTCTCTTACGGAGAGAAGATTGATTTCGCAAAACAATCATTCGTCTTACATCAAATCCCTTAATATCTGTGTGTTCGCCTTATCCACGACAGAGTTGTCTAATGAAGTCAGATAGATTTGTGTCGTCATTTCCGAATCATGTCCCATACCTTCGCTGATAACCGAGATGGGGATGTTCTTGCTTTTGGCTATGCTTGCCCACGAATGACGGGCTACATACAGTGTTAATGGAATGGATAAACCTGCTAACTTGGCAATCTCTTTCAAGTTCTTGTTGGTACGATAAAGTGCATTCTTGTATTGGTTACGGTTGTCGTAAGGGTATTTTAGAATCGGGAGCAAGTAAGGGCTACCATAATCTGTTTTGTGTTTATCCGCAATCTCCTGCATACACTTCTCCCATTTGATGAATAGCTGTTGCCCGGTCTTGCGTCTTCGATAAGATAGAATGCCATTTTGCAGGTCTTTCTTCTTCAAATGGGCCATGTCAATGAACGACATGCCACGGGTATAAAAGGAGAAGAGGAACATATCACGGGCGAAGTCCAAGGATGGGTGTAAGAACAAGTCAAGGTTCTTGATTTTCTTGATTGCCTTTAATTGGATTGCCCGTTTGACGGTCTTGTCAACTCCCGTATAGACGTGCTTGAACGGATTGCGATTGTTCGTCAGTTCCTTCTCTACGGCACGGTTATAGACAGCCCGCAATATCCGCATATAGAACGAGCTGCTGTTCTTGGTTATCCTTTTGCCGTGCAGCCATGCCTCATACATCAGCATTAGGTCCGAGTCTATTTCATCCAGAAGTATATCCTTGCTCTCCCGGAATTGCATAAAACTTCTAAGCGTAGCGTAGTAGGTTTCGGAGGTGCGATGCTTTCCCATTTGCTTGAGTCGTGCAATAATACCATTCATGAAATTGAGCAGCGTTTGTTCGTTGGCAGACTTTTGAAAAGCGGAAATAATATCGTCAGCGGCGTAACTTTTCTGCTTATTTTCCCAATGACTGACGATATTTTCCAATCGCCTGACATCCCAATTCATCCGTTCTTTGATGGATTGAAGATACCCGTTCCGCTCGTTGTTGGCGAGAATTAAGGTTGCATTTCCTTCATCCCACTCATCTGTATAGATGCGGTAATCCGTCTTTAACTGACGGATTACGCGCTTATGGATGACTTGGTAATAGATTGTCCCTTCCTTGCCCGTGGCAGTGGAAGGTCTGAACTTCACCTTGATTGAGGTCATACAATCATACTCGGTTTATTTGCTCCCACTTGGCATACATCTCCCTCGAAAGTTCGACGATTTCACGGCTTAGTTTCACGAGGTCGATGGTCTGCTTCTCCAACTTGTAGAGCAATGCCATCGCCTTCTTCTCCGAGAAATGGCAGCGCAGCTCCTTCACGACTTGGTTGTAGTTCGTTCCAATACCTCGGAACTGGGCGTGAAAGTCGGACAGCTTGGTGCAGTATTCCAGCATAGCCTTATCCACCTTCAGCACCTTGAACTTCTGCCCGAAGAAGTGCGCCTTTAGAAAGACGGCTTTAGCGTACACCTGCGATTCCTCATACATCGCGAGGAACTTGTTCCATTCCACATCATCGAAGCGCACCATCACGCAGTGCGTCTTCGGGTTCAACACAGGATTCCTCCCGTTCATTCTGTTCTTCTTCATCTTGTCTTCTTGTTTCAATTTAATGATTCTTTCTTTGTCTAATCTCTGATTAAAAAACTTGGAAATTATCCGACTGCGGAGGATAATTCTGCCCACGGCAGTGCAAGGATTTTCAGTTACCGGGAAAGCCCGGAGTAACTGAAAATATATCTTGCTGTGTCTTTGAAGACACGAAAATCCTCCGCTTGTCGGATTGGTTTGTGAGTAAAATGGCTTTTTCTGTGTATCGGTCTAACCGATGAAGTGTAGCCACTGAATTAATCGGTTCTACCGTTATCCTCTCAGAGTTTGCGCCACTGTTCGATGTCTTCCCGATAAGTTTCAAGGTGCAGACGAGTGAGGTTCTCGATAAGGCCGGATGCACTCATGCCGCGTCCTCCGAGACGGCGGACAATCTCGTCCAACTCATTGCGCACCTTTTCACTGACGAATACGGGCTTTCGGTTGATAATCTTCGGCACTTGGAGATAGGTTGTGCGGTACTCTTCCAGCGACAACTTGCGTTGCTTGCTGCTGATGCGCTTCTGTGGTGTGGTCGGTTCTTCCGCAGTGATGACTTCTGACGGCTTTTCCTCAACGTTGGTTTCAGATTCCTTCACGGCCGTTCCTCCGGGTTGTGCCAGCTCTTCCGGATCCAGGCCGAGATTTCTGTAGAAGTCGTCCATAGACTTCTCACTGCGGGATTCTCTGCGTCCCATCTTGTCCACGATTTCACGAGCCTGCTGCTCACTGATGTTTGGTTCTCTTGTCATTGCCATAAAACAAATTATTTAAGTTATTAACTGTGGCCTTGGTGTTCACCTTGACCGATTATCGGGAGCAAAGTAAGGTGCTTTAGTGCAGTCAGTCAAACACCTAGATTCGATTGGGCAATTTTGTGCGGCTTTGCTTAATGGCAGTAAAGACAATGGTGCAAACTTTAATGATTTGCCGAGTACAAGGAGTAGAAACCACACGGACACGTTTACGAACTAATTTGTATTAAGGTATTATCGGGACCCCGGCTTTCTCATTATGTATAAGAATTAAGGTTGGTCAGACAAACGGGGCACGGAGTTTATCCTGGCCAAGCTATACCATATCGGTGCCAAAGGCTGCCAGTTCTGAAAAAAGCATTGTGGGGTGGCGGATTATCCATTCCTTTGCGGCAGAAGGAAAAAACAAAAGCACTGAATTATGGAAATAGTATCTATTGAGAAAAGAACCTTTGAGGCGATGGTTGCCAAGTTCGACCAGTTCGTCCGCCGTATGGATGCCATCTGCCATCGGCACGGCGAAAAGACAATGAGTGAGTGGATGGACAACCAGGACGTGTGCCGGATGCTGAACATCAGTCCGCGCACGTTGCAGACACTGCGGGACAACGGCACACTTGCCTTCTCTCAAATCAACCACAAGACGTATTACCGTCCCGAAGACGTGAAGCGCATCGTGGCTCATGTGGAGGACAGACGAAAGGAGGCACGATTCAAGGGACGGACAATATAAACAACAAACAAAGTATAACAACAATACCCACTAAATCCAAAGTAACATGAATGAACTGATGACCAAAGACAACGAGTGGATTCTCCACTTCATGGGCAGCCTCGACCGACTGCTGGACAACTGCGAGCGTATGACCGCGGACTATCGCCCGACACTGGGCGGAGAGCGTTTCTTCACCGACAAGGAGGTGTCGGCGCGGTTGAAGGTGAGCCGTCGTACACTCCAGGACTACCGCAACGAGGGGCGGATACCCTATATCCAGTTGGGTGGCAAGATTCTCTACCGCGAGTCAGACATAGAGAAGATGCTGCGCGATGGCTACCGCTCCGCCTACCGACAGACAGCCATCTGATTTCCTTGAAGGAGCGCAGTTTGCCGTCTGCCCTGTAACTTGCGAAAGCAATGGACATGACAACGAAAAGAAAAAGGAACGGCTTACGGATGATGCATCAAAATTCCGCTTCGTCTGTAAGCCGTTCCTTTCTTCAGATTTCCCGTCAGTCGCTTGTTTCCGTTGCCGGATGCCCTACAAGTGTATGGTCGGCAGGGGCAAGGTTTTCGGGCTGAATACGCTCCGTAGGAGGAAGATTCTGCCCGAAACGGCTTTGCCGCTTGACCTTGCCTCTGCCATCAAGCCATGCGCTATCTTTGCATCCGAGCATCGGGAACGAGTGTCTGACGGGATGAACTCAATTATACCATCGGTTGGTACCTCTGCCGCAGGAAACAAGCAACGTAATCTTGCCAGCACTCAGTTTTCCAATTACAAACCGTCTGAACAACATACTCTCTTTACTGCATATCCTAAACGCAATGGCTATAACCATTTCAAGGCTATAAACGTCATAGTTGATTCCATCGGGTTGCTTGATATACTTCATCGTGTCCGCCTCGTTCTGTTCCTTGTTCTTATAAATGGCATGAATCGCTTTGCGGACATCACACGAGAACACTCCGAACAAGTTGGCAATCTCAAACTGCGTCATCCATACGGGTGCAGTAGGCATACTCACCACACCGCATTCACTGATTGTAATGATTCCTCGTTTCATTGTACTTTCTTTGCTTTGTTGGACTTCTGTTCATTTCTTCTCTCCATGAGCCTATCCATATCTTCCGAGATCTTATCATCGGTCACCCGTGCATAGCCTTGCGTGGTCTTGATGTTCGTATGCCCCATCATCTTGCTGATGCTCTCTATCGGAACACCTGCCGAAAGCATCATGGTTCCGAATGAATGTCTACTCGCGTGATAGCTGAGGTTCTCTTTCACGCCTGCCAATACACCTATCTCGTGGATGCAGTACCAAAGGCTGTCACGGTTAGGTAAAGGGAATATGGGTTCCTCGTCCTTAGTGGTATTATACAAGGAAAGTATCTGTTCTGCTATCGGATGCAGCGGCACGAAGGATTCCACATCGGTCTTCTTTCTGTTGATACGGATGTAGCGTCTCCCGTCTGCGGTTGTTCCGATATGCGAGGGGTAAAGCCGCTTTACATCTACATACGACAACCCAGTGAACGCGGAAAAGATGAATATCCTTCGGGTGAGCTCTTGGCGTTTCTCCGGCATGGGCTGTTCCATTATCCTTTGCAATTCGGTTCTGCTGATATGCTTCAGCTTATAGTCGGGCTTTTTCTCGTATGATACGTCCGCAAGAGGATTAAATCGGATGATTTCTCTATCCACGGCAATGTAGATTAGTCTGTTCAGCCATGTAAGGCAATGGTTGATGTGTCCTGCACCACAGCCTTTGGTCTTCAGATAAAGTTTATACCCCCAACCGAAATCCTCGGTGATGTCCTCAAAGGCAATGTCACGCATACCCAGTGAAAGGAGGTATTCATGCAGATAGGCTTGCGAGGACTTGGACTGACGATAGGAGGAAGTGGAATCTATCACTTCCGCACGGATCCGCAACCGTTCCCGTTCTTCCTCTCCTGCTTTCATGAGTGTGGTGGGGATAGTAGCCACACATGTTATCTCGTTTTTCAGCATTTCCGCTGTAACCATTCCTGTCTCTTTCAACAGGTTTTCATAAGATGTTTCTATTTTGGCCCGCAGTGCGATAAGGAGATTGTTTGTCCTGATGTCCTTAACCTCTCCGCTTTTGGCGTTCCAACTATCGGGGTTGCAGTAATAGCCCGTGGAGAATACGCTCTTCTTGCCGTCGATGGTGATACGACACAAGATGGATGTTGTGCCATCCGCCTTGACTTTTCCACGGTTGATATAGTATAGAATTGAAAATGTGCTTCGCATAATTGAACTGTTTTAATGATTAGAGAATAGTTAGAGAATAAGTTTCAGATTCTTTGTGGCTTCGATGTACTTGTCCATGTCCTCAAAGAGTTTTTTCGGGGTCACACGGGCATATACTTGGGTTGTCCTTATATCAGAATGTCCCAGCATCTTGCTGACGGTTTCGATGGGCACTCCGTTTTCAAGCGTCATAAGGGTGGAGAATGAATGCCGCCCCATGTGATAGGACAAGCGTCCCTTGATTCCGGCTTTCATCTTGATGCTTGTCAGACACCATTTCAAAGCCTGGTACTGGATTACAGGGAACAATGTAGTCCGTGTGTTGTCCTTGTACTTTTCAATGAGGGCTATTGCCTCTGGCAACAGTTTGACACGGCTTAACTGACCGTTCTTCCCTCGGCGGTATTTCAGCCATAGTGCGCCTCTGTCATCCCTTGACAGGTTGTCGGGAGTGATGGCCACCACATCCACATACGAAGTTCCCGTATAGCAGGCGAAAAGAAACATATCGCGAACAATAGAGTGTACGGGACGGCACCCGCCAAGTTCCACATCACGGATTTTCTCGAAATCTTCTCTGCTCAGTGCTTTGGGTGGTGTCTCCTTCTGCTTGGGAAGTGGGTAGTGCTCGAAATAGAACTTGTCCGCGTGTCCTTCCTTGAATGCTATACGACAAATCTTCTTCAATATGGCCAGATAGTGGCGCACGGTCTGAACACCCAAGCCTTTCTCAATTACAATGAACTCCTGGAACTCACGAATGAACTGTTCGTTAAGCTGGCAGAAGGCAAGGTCGGAAACCTTGAATCGGTTGCTGACAAATTCACCAAGACGTTGCCGAGTATAGATGTAGTTCGGCAATGTGCGGTGGGAGACATCTATGCCTACTCTGGCCTTAACTTCTTCAATGTGTCTATCGAAGAGGTCCAGCAGGGTCATTTGTGTATCCTTGTTGCCTTGGAACATGTCCTTGACCGCGGTTGCATCAAAGTCGGTCTTACGCTCCATGAGAGTGTCGAAGGCAGAGTTCACCGCCAACAGCAGTTTCTCTATTTTCGCATTGACCTCCACAGCCTCCCTGCTCTTTCCGTTCAGACGGCTTTCGCGGGGATTCCACAGTTCGGGAGTGCAGGAGAGTTTGCAACTGAACTGCGCTATCGTGCGGTTCACGGTAATCCTACCCATTATCGGGGCTTTGCCCGACTTGTCCAATCCGCTCCTTTTAAGGTAGAGCAGCACCTTGAATTTTTCTACTTTCATACGCTTATATTTTTGGATGCAAAGTTACTTGCCATATAAGCGTTCCTTGATATGCAAAATGCTGTGGATGAGAGCAAACAAAACGGTGAGGATTTCTTTTCGTTACCTGTCCTTGTCCGGTAACTGCCCGGCTAACGATGTGGTAACTGAACAACCTCAATATTCCGCTTTCATTTGCTTTTTCTCCACTTGGCAGAATACTGAAACTATGCTCATTTCAAACGACTTACGTTTAATCTTCACCTGTTCGCTTTTCCTTGCCTAACCATTCACGTTCCATACGGCCAGACATAGCTATGCCACTTCCGTGTGCCTTGCAAATGGCGTAAGTATGGAAAATGTAGCCAAGATGTTAGGTCATGCAGATACCAGCGTGACGAAACACTACGCACGGGTACTGGATCAGAATATTCTAAAGGATATGCAGAAAGTGAATAGCTGCTTGTCGGAATTGGCTATATAAATAAGGCAGTAGCCAATATAGAAAAAAGGATTGGGAATAATGAACTTCATTTTCTCAACCCTTTTCTTTTAAAGTAAGTTTTCCAGAACTCAATATGAAGCATTGACAAAGGTA
>ENA-UOOA01005736-UOOA01005736.1-human-gut-metagenome-genome-assembly--contig:-P61old-NODE-5736-length-12582-cov-45.325058_pt1 | contig 12582 bp, 10 predicted proteins | sample MGYA00242467_ERZ724014 | MGnify/ENA metagenome assembly ERZ724014
TTCTCTGTACCCTTTTCCCGCCTCAATGTGAATAGTTTATGGGTATGCGAAGCTTGTTTTGCTTCTGATACCCACGCTGTGGATAGTTGGAGGGTATGCGAAGCTTATTCTATTGCAGATACCCAAATCGTGAAAACCGAAGGTATAACACGGAAGCTTTATATTCCATAACGCAGAACTCCCGGCGTATGCGGTGCCATGTCGAAGATGTTTGTCGGAGGATGTTGATATTTTCTAGAAAAGTGCTGAAAGACAGGGGGAAAGCGGACACGATGTCCGCGTCAGCCGATTGTCGACATGGATGTCGACTGTAGGCGGCCCCGTCATGACGAGAACTACTCATCACTTTTCGTAGAAAATTCACATCCGGAGACCTTACATCGAGACATGTGTATCGCATGCTCCGGAAGCTCGTGGATTTTGCCAATGTATTCAACTAACTCTCAAGTTAACGTAAAAACACGTTGCCGAAATTGGCAACGTGTCCTAATTTTTACGCTAGCATCATGCGGTCATTGGCGAATTCTCCGCCGCTGACTTCTTCGAACTTAGCAAGCAGATCCTTCACCTGAAGATTCTTCTTCTCTTCTCCCGCCACATCGTAGATGACTTTACCTTCGTGCATCATGATCAGACGGTTACCGTGTACGATGGCATCTTTCATATTATGAGTTACCATCATGGCAGTCAGCTGATTCTCAGCGATGATCTTGTCACTGATCTCCAGTACTTTTGCTGCTGTCTTAGGATCCAATGCTGCAGTATGTTCATCTAACAACAGAAGCTTCGGCTGCTTTAAGGCCGCCATCAAAAGTGTGATAGCCTGACGCTGACCACCGGACAGAAGACCTACCTTGCTGGTCATACGATCCTCCAGTCCCAGTCCGAGCGTCTGTAACTTTTCACGAAACAGTTCTCTGTCCTCTCTGGAAACGCCCCAACGAAGAGTTCTCTTCTCGCCACGTCTTAAGGCAATTGCCATGTTCTCTTCGATATCCATGGTAGCGGCGGTTCCCGTCATGGGATCCTGAAATACTCTTCCCAGGTACTTTGCTCTCTTATGCTCCGGCAGGCTCGTAATATCTGTACCGTCGATAATAATCTTGCCGGAATCGATGGGCCATACACCGGCAATGGCATTCAGCGTGGTGGATTTACCGGCACCATTACCTCCGATGATGGTCACGAAATCTCCGGGATTTAAGTTTAAGTTTACCCCGTTTAACGCCACCTTTTCATTGATGGTTCCTCTGTTAAATACTTTATGTATATCCTGTATCTCCAATGCGTAAGCCATTATTTTGACGCTCCTTTCCGAAGTGTTCTCTTCTCCTTCAAGTAAGGAATTGCCAGGAAAATGGCAACTACGATAGCGGAGAACAATTTCATATCCTCTGAAGGCATCTTCAGCCACAGTACGAACTGATATACCATATAGTAGATCACAGCACCCAGAATTACAGATGCCAGAGTAAATGCAAAAGCAAGTTTTCTCTTGCTGGCGAACTTACCGAACAGCACCTCACCGATAATAACAGCTGCCAGACCGATGACAATGGCTCCACGTCCCATATTGACATCCGACGCCCCCTGGAACTGCCCATACAGCGCACCACACAGGCCTACCAGACCGTTGGAGATCATCAGTGCCAGCACCTTGATAAAGTTGGTATTGATGCCCTGTGCTCTTGCCATATTGCTGTTACAACCCGTAGCACGGATAGCATGTCCCTGTTCTGTTCCAAAATACCAGTACATCACAGCGATCAGTGCCAGTAAAAATACGATCATTCCCAGGAAAAAGAGAAGTCTGCTCACCGAACCATCCGTCACATAACGCAAAGATACCACCAGCGGATAATTATCTACGCTGACCGGCTGGTTTGCTTTGCCCATGATATTCAGATTAATGGAATACAGGGAGATCTGCGTCAGAATACTTGCCAGAATTCCGGGGATTCCCAGTGCGGTGTTCAACAGTCCCGTTACCATACCTGCCAATGCTCCGGCCAGGAAAGCAATGGGCAGCGTAGCTATAGGAGAAACTCCCGCACGAATCAGCATAACGGATACCGCAGCACCGGTTGCAATGGAACCATCCACAGTCAGATCTGCGAAATCCAGCAGGCGGAAGGTAATATACACTCCCAGTGCCATGACTCCCCAGATCATTCCCTGTGCTATCGATCCCGGCATTGCCCTGAACAGGGAAAGGGGATTCAGTGACATAAAGTAAGACATTTCTTTTTCCTCCTAAAACTCCAGATAGGGATATCGCTGTTATGCGCTATCCCTATCGAAGTATATTTTGTTAGAACCGTACTTAAATACCTGTATAACTCTTACTGAATTGCTACGTAATCATCGGGAACGGTGATACCCAGTTCCTCACAGATCTTGGCATTGTACTTCTTGGTAACATTGGGAGCATAACGTACATCCATAGTAGTGATGTCTGCGCCCTCAGCCAGGATCTCGTAAGCCATCTCACCGGTAGCATATCCCAGATCGTAATAGCTGATGGATAAGGTTGCTACGCCACAGCCGTTGCAGATACCCTCTTCACCTGCAATAACAGGGATCTTAGCGGGAGCTACGACATTATATACAGTCTCGGTTACGGATGCCAGTGTGTTGTCGGTAGGGATGTACAGAACATCGCACTCGCCTGCGGCAGCCGTGGTAACGGACTGTACTTCGTTGGTATCGGCGATAGCATACTCTTTATATGCAATACCATCTTTGTCCAGAGCAGCCTCAAACAGCTGGATCTGATACAGAGAATTAGCTTCTGCGGAGCAATATAACAGACCAACCTGCTTTACATCCGGGAACAGTTCCTTTAACATAGCTTCCTGCTCTTCAATAGGAGCCAGATCAGAAGTACCGGAAATATTTCTGCCGGTAGCACCGGACCAGTCGGAGATCTCCAGTGCGGTAGCATAATCCGTTACGGAAGTACCTAAGATGGGGATCGTGGTGGTAGCTGCTGCTGCACTCTGTAAAGGAGAGGTTGCATTGGCAAGGATCAGATCCACACCATCAGATACGAACCCATTACAGATGGTAGCTGCGGTGGTCTGCTCACCCTGTGCATTCTGCAGATCAAATTTTACATTATCACCAAGCTTTTCTTTTAAAGCATCCTGGAATCCCTGGGTTGCTGCATCCAGAGCTTCATGCTCAACCAGCTGGCAGATACCGATGTTATATACCTTACCATCTGTGGAAGCGGCACTAGTAGCTGCTGCTTCACTCTGAGCTGTGCCGGTAGCTGCTGCGGTGGAAGCAGTTCCGTTATCGGTGCTGCCACAACCTGTCAGGACAGATGCTGCCATTACTGCGGTAAGTACTACAGATAATAATTTCTTTTTCATAATAAATGCCCTCTTTTCTGCAGATCTTTCGATCCGCTTACTGTAATGCATAGACGCTTTAACCCGTCAAAGCGTTGCACTGATAAATATCATAAACCATAAAAGGACATTCGTCAAACTGATTTCATCGATGCATTAGATAATATCAATCAATTTTTTAAATATCAGATTTTTTCACAACCTCACCGGGTCTCTTGAAGATATGTCCGGCAGGGATCACGCCTCTGACGCAAGAGGTAGGATACACATTGGAATTACGTCCGATGACAGTTCCCGGGTTCAGTACGCTGTTGCAGCCTACTTCCACATGGTCACCTAACATGGCTCCCATTTTCTTCAGTCCAGTCTCGATCTTTTCCTCGCCGTTCTTCACAACAACCAGTGTCTTATCGCTTTTTACATTGGAAGTAATAGAACCGGCTCCCATATGAGACTTAAAGCCCAGCACGCTGTCTCCCACATAATTATAATGTGGCACCTGTACTTTATTGAACAGGACCACGTTCTTCAGTTCGGTGGAATTGCCGACTACCGCACCCTTTCCCACAATGGCATTGCCACGGACAAATGCGCAGTGACGGATCTCCGCTTCCTCATCAATGATCAGCGGTCCGTTCAGGCAGGCAGTAGGAGCAACTTTTGCGTTTTTAGCCACCCAGATATCCTCACCTCTTTTTTCATAAATTTCCTCCGGCAGTCTCTTGCCCAGTTCCAAAATAAAATCGTGGATCCGGGGAAGTACCTCCCAGGGATACTCTGCCTCGGTGAACAGTTCTGCCGCAATGGTCTCTGTCAGATCATACAAATTTTCAATCGTAATATTTTCCATAATAGTTTCTCCTCTTCTTTATTCTTTATTTTTCGCATTGGATTGCTTTTGTTTCTTCTGGTAAAACTCTTCCGTAGCCTGGAACTGTCTCCAGAGCATTCCCTGATTGTTCAGTCCCCGCACGGCAACGGTTCTCCTGCCCACGAAATCCGTAAGCTTTCCCATGTAATCATCCGGTGTGATGACACCGTCTGCCACCATGGTAAGTCCTTTTTCCCAGCTGGCTGTCAATGCCGGATTCAAAAGCGGTCTTATGGAATCCGATACCACATCATAGATCATCTCTCCCATCTGGGTAGGCGTCAGTACCTGGGTCTTTTTATTCAGTGCCAGATACTCGATGTTCACCAGTTTCTTCAGGATCTCCGCTCTCGTAGCGCTGGTGCCGATACCACTTCCCTTGATCTGTGCCCGCAGTTCCTCATCTTCTATGAATTGTCCCGCATTTTCCATGGTCAGGATGATGCTGCCTGAGGTATATCGCTTGGGTGGAGAAGTCTCGCCTTCTTTGATCTCGTAGGTATCTACGGATAAGGTATCTCCTTTTTTCAGATGTGTCAGCAGATTGGTAAGCTCTGCATCACATTTTTCATCGGCACTTTCGTTCTCGTTCTCTTTGTCCTCCTTTGGGGCCGTATTCTCCTTTTTGAAGGAGAAATCAGTCACCTTCAGATATCCTTCCTGTATCAACACCTTGAAGCTGGCAAAAAAGCTTTCTTCCTTTACTTTCAATGTAAGTGAGAACTTCTGATAGACTGCCGGCGGATAGAAAATACTTAAAAACCGACGTACAATGACCTCGTATACTTTTGCCGCAGTAGGGGCCAGCCCCGCCAGATTGTTCAGACCCTGTCCGGTAGGGATAATGGCATAGTGATCCGTGATCTGCTTATCGTTCACATACCGGGTCTTTGCTATATTTTTATAGGTGCCCTGCTCTAATACTTCTTTGGCGAAAGGTGCTGCCAGGGCATAATTACGAAGTCCTCCGATATTTTTATGGATTTCCTTTGCCACTGCCGTAGACAGAACTCTGGCATCCGTTCTGGGGTAAGTGGTCATCTTTTTTTCATATAATTCCTGAACGATCCTAAGCGTCTCGTCCGGACTGATCTTAAAGTATTTGGAACAGTCATTCTGCAGCTCTGCCAGATTATATAAAAGCGGCGCATTTTTGTTCTCTTTTTTCTTCTCGATGCCGATGACGGTCGCCGGTCCTGCAGGTTCCGCAGAAAGTTCCCCGATCAGTCGCTCGGCATCCTCTTTTTTCTTAAAACCGTTCTCCTTATACAATACAGGAGAATTATAGTATTTTGAACCCTCCACGGCTCTCCACTCTGCGGTAAAAGGCTTCTCCTGCAGCTTAAAATTGCCGATCACCCGGTAAAAAGGAGTCTTGGTAAACGACCGGATCTCCCGCTCTCTGTTCACGATCATGCCCAGAACGCAGGTCATGACACGCCCCACAGAGATCACCGCACGATCCCTCTTCAGGTAATCCTTTACAGTCTTGCCGTATTTCAAAGTCAGTGCCCTGGAGAAGTTGATTCCCATCAGGTAATCCTCCTTGGCACGCAGATAAGCGGCATTCCCCAGATTATCATACGCTGAGAGATCCTTGGCTTCCCTGATCCCACGTAAGATCTCCTCCTCCGTCTGGGAATCGATCCATACACGCTTCCGTTCTTTGCCCTGCACGCCCGCCATCTGCTCCACGAGCCGATAGATATATTCTCCCTCCCGCCCGGAGTCGGTGCAGACATAGATGGTAGAGACATCCTCTCTGTTTAACAGGGAACTCACGATGGTATATTGTTTCCTGGCATTTTCAATGACTTCGTATTTGAATTCTGCCGGGAGAAAAGGAAGTGTCTCGAAGCTCCATCTCTTAAATTTCTCATCGTACACCTCCGGATAGCTCATGGTCACCAGATGTCCCACACACCAGGTAACAATGGCTTCTTCCGACTCCAGATATCCGTCTTTGGAACGCATATTATATTTTAAAGCGTTGGCAAATTCCCTTGCCACGCTGGGTTTCTCTGCAATAAATAAATTTTTACCCACGTATTACCGTCTTCCTGTCATAAATCACACACCCACGCTGCGAAACTGTAGCTTTCCGGACACTTTCTCCGCCAGTGCATTTTCATAACCATTCTCACAAAATATTATTATCTCATCCGTTTCCATCCGGATGCTTTTCAACGCTGTCTGCAGTGCGTCATAATCTTCCGAAGTATAACATACCGTACCGGAATAATCCACTGCGATCTTTTTTCCTGCAGTATCTTTGCATAAAAAATACGTTCTACCCTGTGCCGCCTTCTTCAGTTCCACCGTATGGAAATCTGCCTGCAGTATCTCCTGACAGATTCTCCGGTATGCGGATCTCACAAAGCTACTGTAATCCTCACGGATATATGTTTCATAAAAAGCTCTGCCATTATCTCTTCTCCAGGCAGTCTGGTGAGGAAACAGAAAACGGAAATAAAACCGTATAAAAGAATTGCTGATCTCATAGGTTCCGGGCAGTACTTTTTCCACCAGCTCCAGTTCCATCAGATTCTTCAGATAGACACTGATCTTCGCCCGGGAGAATCCGGTACGGGCATACATAGCATTCAGCTTGCCGTTCTTCTCATCTGCTATGGTGGCAAGGATGGTATTGTAGACAGCAGTCTCCCGCAGTTCTTCCGACAGCCATTTGATCATCAGTTCCGGAAGAAAACTGTTTTTTTCTAAAAAAAGCGTCATCAGATTCTCCTCCACAGAAGCTGACAGTTCCAACAGTTTCCATAATCCCGGCATTCCGCCTAACACCGCATAGAGTTCTATGCTCTTCTGAAGCGTCCCACCTGGGAAAATCCGGCGCATTACTGAAAAAGGCAGCTCTTTGACCTTCAGAAAACCACTGACAGAAAATGCCAGGTTCCCTATTTTAGAGATCATACTGTTCTCCACCCATCCGGATGCATAGGTCGTAAGAATTACAAGAAGAGAAACCTCCCTGTGTTCTTTCAGATAACGGATCAATTCCTGTAAAAAAAAGGTATCCCCCTTTAGCAGATAATGAAAATTTTCTATGATCAGAACTTTTTTGCGATCACTTTTTTCTCCGGATACACACTGTAATACTTCTTTCCAGGAAGGGTTCCGTGAAATCTCTTTCCCCTGTTCTCTAAGCTCCTGTCCCCACTGATAGCACATTTCCCTGGAAGAGCAGTTGGGAGCGGTATATCGGATGGTCTGTTTTTTTTCCGCAAAAGCGGTTAAGAGAGCCGTCTTACCAACGCCTCTCTGTCCATATACCACCAGTATCTGACTCCCCGGTCTCTTATAATGATTTTCCAAAAAAGCTGTTTCCTGTTCCCTTCCAGTTAACATGGCAGCCTCATTCTTTCTGCAACAACTGATCAGTATATCTTCTGTAATAGCTGTTCGATCTCCTCCTGGGACAGCGGTTTTCCGAACAGATATCCCTGAATGATATCACAGCCAATGGCACGCAGATATTTATACTGCTGTTCTTCCTCCACTCCCTCGGCAATAGATTCAAATCCTAAGGATTTCACCATACTTACAATGGATTCCGTAATGATTCTGGTAGCGGAATCCGTAAGCAGCGTATCCGTAAAGGATTTATCGATCTTCAGCGTATTGATCGGAAGCTTCTTCAAGTAAGACAGGGAGGAAAATCCCGTTCCGAAATCATCTAAGGAAATGCGGATGCCATATTCTTTTAACAGCTGCATTTTCTCAGTCACTGCCTGGAAGTCATCGATCAGTATGCTCTCTGTGATCTCCAGTTCGATCTCCTCCGGAGACACATCATATTTGCGGATAATATTCAACAGCAAATCTACGAAGTCTTCCTTCTGGTACTGCAGTGCGGAGATATTGACAGACAATACAAACGGAACGCCGTACCGGTTCCTCCATTCGGAAAATGTCCGGATGCTCTGCTCCAGTACCCAGTTGCCGATAGGGATAATCGTGCCGTTTTTCTCTGCAATCGGAATGAACTTCGCCGGGCTGATCATTTCCCCGTCGCCGTCCTTCCAGCGGATCAGCGCTTCCATTCCGCGCAGTTTCTGATTCCCCGCGTAGTACTGGGGCTGATAATACAGAATAAAGTTATGATCAAATACCGCTTCTTTTAATTTGCTGTCCAGTTCCACATTTTTCAGGAAATCATTCAGGATCGGCGTATCGAAATACTGGATCCGGTTCTTGCCCATGGACTTGCCCTTGAACATAACGATTTCGGCACAGTTGATCAGTTCCAGTGCGGATGTAGCAGCTTCCGGATATTCCGCAACGCCTACGCTTACAGTAATATTCAATATCTGTCCGCCCACCAGATAAAAAGGTTCTCTGGTACGCTTCACGATCTCCTTATGAATGTGTTCCACGCTTCTGTCACCGCAGGAATCATAGATTGCCATGCAGTAGACATCACTGGTCAGATGGCAGACGATCACATCGTCACTGTTGAATTCCTTTAAAAAAGATCCGAACTGCTGTACCAGTTCGTCTCCTGCCACGATTCCCAGTCCGTCGTTGACCTTACGGAAATCGTCAATATCGATGACCAGCACACTGACCAGCCGGTTATCTTCTTTCGCGCGCCGTAGGTACTCCGTCAGGAGACGTACAAAATAGTTCCGGTTGTACAGTCCTGTAAGTCCGTCATAATACGCCATATAGAGAAGTTCTTCGTTCTGCGTCTTCAGTTTTGTGATATTCTGTACCACAATGATCTGATCCGCAGGTCTGCCGTCCTCATAGAATATCCTGCAGGAGAACTGCAGCCAGATCTTCTTCCCCTTCTGCATGCATTCCACAGAAGAAGTTTCCTGACCTCCCTTCTCCAAAAACAGCATATCCCTAAGAGGCAGCACATATGGCTCATCTACCATCTCTAAAAGCTTAGTAAAGTCCCGTCTGTCCCGAATCTGGAAATCGAAAAAATCATCCCATTTTCCAAGCGTCGTGACAGAATTTTTTTCAAAAGAATAGTAGATATAAGCATAATCCATGGTATCGCACAAAAGGCGGTACATTTTCTCCCTGTCGCTTAATTTCTGATTCATTGCGCGCATAAGATCCAGCTGATAGTGTAACTCGTTCATAACCCCACTCACCCTTTATTTTTTGGTGATGTAACCCTGTGCTTTCAAAAGTTCTGCGCAAAGCAATGCTCCCCCAGCTGCTCCACGTAAGGTATTGTGTGACAAACCTACGAACTTGTAATCATATACGGTATCTTCTCTCAGACGACCTACACTGATACCCATACCGTTCTCGAAATCAACATCCAGAGCCACCTGAGGTCTGTTGTCCTCCTCCAGATACTGGATAAACTGCTTCGGTGCGCTGGGAAGTCCCAGTCTCTGAGGCTCACCGCTGAAGGTGACCAGTTTCTCGATCAGCTGCTCCTTGGTGGGCTTCTTACGGAATTTAACAAATACGGCTGCGGTATGTCCGTTCAATACCGGAACACGGATGCACTGACAAGTGATCACGGGAGAAGTTGCGGGAACGATCTTATCGCCTTCCACTTTACCCCAGATACGTAAGGGTTCTTTCTCACTCTTCTCTTCCTCACCACCGATGTAAGGAATGATATTGCCTACCATCTCGGGCCAGTCCTTAAAAGTCTTGCCGGCACCGGAGATAGCCTGATAAGTGGTGGCTACTACTTCATAGGGCTCGAATTCTTTCCATGCGGTCAGTACCGGTGCATAGCTCTGAATGGAGCAATTGGGCTTTACCGCGATAAATCCTCTGGTGGTTCCCAATCTCTTCTTCTGTGCTTCGATGATCTGGAAATGCTCGGGATTGATCTCAGGTACTACCATAGGAACATCGGGAGTCCATCTGTGGGCACTGTTATTAGATACTACAGGGGTCTCTGTCCTGGCATAAGCTTCTTCGATTGCCTTGATCTCGTCCTTGGACATATCTACGGCACTAAATACGAAGTCTACCTGTGCGGCTACTTTTTCCACTTCGTTGACATTCATGACGATCAGCTTTTTCACAGCTTCAGGCATGGGAGTCGTCATCTTCCATCGATCACCCACTGCATCCTCATACGTCTTGCCTGCAGATCGGGGGCTGGCTGCGATAGTCGTTACTTTGAACCATGGATGGTTCTCTAACAGAGAGATAAATCTCTGTCCTACCATACCGGTTCCACCCAGGATACCTACACGTAATTTTTCACTCATTTTTCATTTCCTCCTCAGCTCTATGCATTTCCTTTTATCTGAAAAGACATCCTTTTCTGATTTTACGAAAGTCTGTCTTCCAAAGACTGTTGATACTCTTCTATGGCATCATTTTTCAGGTATTCTTTATTTTTCTCAATGACCTGTTTCATCATTTTCTCACCCGGTGCACCGATGGTCAGACGCTTCTCCACACAGGTCTTCAGTGAGATGGCATCATAGATATCTTCGTCGAACTTATCACTGATGGAACGCAGTTCCTCTAAGCTTAAAGCATCAATAGAAGTATCCTTCTCAATACAGTACAATACCAGCCTGCCGATAATACCGTGGGCATCCCGGAAAGGCACACCCTTACCTACCAGATAATCTGCAGCATCGGTGGCATTGGTGAATCCGTTCATGGCACTCTTCGCCATGCGGTCCTTGTGGAACTTCATGGTCTGAATCATGCCGGTAAATAAGGTAATGCAGTCTGCCGCGGTATCCATGGCATCAAACGCCATCTCCTTGTCTTCCTGCATGTCTTTATTGTAAGCCAGGGGCAGTCCCTTCATGGTAGTGAGTAACGCCATCAGAGCACCATAGACTCTTCCGGTCTTGCCTCTTACCAACTCTGCGATATCAGGATTCTTCTTCTGGGGCATGATACTGCTTCCGGTGGAATAAGCATCATCCAGCTCTACGAACTGATATTCATTGGAATTCCAGATGATGATCTCTTCGCTGAAACGGCTTAAATGCATCATGATCGTAGAAAGTGCGGAAAGGAATTCGATCAGGTAATCTCTGTCCGCCACAGAATCAATGCTATTTAACGTCGGACCTTCAAAGCGAAGAAGTCTCGCGGTATATTCACGATCCAAAGGATATGTGGTGCCTGCCAGTGCTCCGGCTCCCAAAGGGCAATAATTCATACGCTTATAGATATCTGACAGACGCTGTCTGTCTCTCTTGAACATTTCAAAATAGGCACCGTAATGATGCGCCAGGGTAATGGGCTGTGCCTTCTGTAAATGGGTGAAGCCCGGCATGTAGGTATCTAAATTGTTCTCCATGGTATCAAGAATGGCTTCCAAAAGCTTTTTCAGCAGTCCGTCGATCTCTGCCACTCTTGCCCTGGTATAGAGACGCATGTCCAGTGCCACCTGGTCGTTACGGCTTCTGCCGGTGTGAAGCTTTTTCCCGGCATCTCCGATCCGGTCGATCAGGGTAGCCTCCACGAAACTGTGAATGTCTTCCTGGGTCTCATCAATTGCCAGTGTTCCGTCATCCACATCCTCTAAGATCCCAGTCAGTCCTTCGACAATACTCTTCCTCTCCTCTTCGGTGAGGATCCCCTGCTTTGCCAACATGGTGGCATGTACGATACTGCCGGTAACATCTTCGTGAAACAGTCTTTTATCAAATGTTATGGACGCATTGAAATCAAATACCAGCTGATCGGTCTGTTTCGTAAAACGTCCTCCCCATAACTGTGCCATGGTCATTCTCCCATCTTTTTACGTTGGTAGTCTATCAGATAAAATTTCTCATAGACATTGATTGCATTTAATCATATCACAAACGACACTTTAATGCAATACAGTGAATTTCATCACTTTCCGCTACAGAAAACACTTTTTCCACTGGAATTCATACAATAACTATAAATATTCATGTTAAGGAAGTATGCCTTTTTATGGGAGCTCTTATCGAACTTAAAAATATAGGTTACTCCTATCACACACTGTCCGGGGAGACCGGTGCCATAAAAGATATCTCCTTCTCCGTGGAGGAAGGGGAATTTGTAGCACTTGTTGGACCCAGCGGCTGCGGTAAATCCACTCTGCTGTCCATTATCGCAGGGCTCCTCGCCCCTGAGACCGGAACCATTGTCGTAAATAATCCCGACGGTTCCCTTCATTATCCTCGTATCGGCTATATGCTGCAGCATGACCATCTCTTCGAATGGCGCACCATCTATCAGAATGTTACGTTGGGTCTGGAGATCCATCACGCCCTCACTCCGGAGCGCATCGCCCATGTGGAACAACTTTTGTCCGATTACGGGCTGGAAAAATTTAAGAACAAGCGCCCTTGCGAATTTGCTTATGTGTGATAAAGAAGTAATAGAAGTGTAAAAAATTTTGCCGTTCCT
>ENA-UOOA01005738-UOOA01005738.1-human-gut-metagenome-genome-assembly--contig:-P61old-NODE-5738-length-12581-cov-6.938608_pt1 | contig 12581 bp, 8 predicted proteins | sample MGYA00242467_ERZ724014 | MGnify/ENA metagenome assembly ERZ724014
GGGTCCCTTCTCCCCTCCCCCGGTTTCTTCATTTACGCAGCCGACTTCACCCGATTGGGGTCTTCCATGATCTGGTAAATGGGCGCGCCTTCGGCGTCCTCGGGCACCGGGCCGCCGGTCATGTAGCAGAGGGTGGGCACGATGTCCGCCAGCCAGCGCGGGCGGGTGTAACGGTAGCCCTTCCTGATGTTCGGGCCGCGGAACATGAGGAGGTTCTTGAGGCTGCCGCAGCCGGATTCGCCGGTGGGCAGGCCGTAGCCGTGTTCCGCCATGTACTCGGGCTTGAGGACGTACACCACGTCGCCCGCCTGCGCGCCGCCCATGCCGAAGACATGCGCGTCTTCCTTGCGTACCGCGAGGAGCACGGGCCGCTCGCCGGTCTCGGGATGCTTGTAGTCGAGCAGGGCATCGATGATCCGGCCGCGCACCTTCTCGTAATCCTCGGGCTCGACGATGCCGCCGGGATACTTGCCCTTGAGATTCACATACACGAACATGTAACGCTGCGGGACCGCAAGGGATTTGCTCACGTCGAGCACGTAGTTGAAGCCTTCGGTCTCTTCATAGATGTCCCAGTAGTTCTCGGACTTCTTGGGCTCGTAGGAACACAGGCCCGCTTCCTTGAGGGCGTGGGCGGTGTTCAGGATCGGGCCCATCGGGGTCGCGCCGTGGTCGGAACACACGCACATCAGGGTGTCGTCGCCCATGATGTCCATGAGGCGCCCAAGCAGGCGGTCTTCCACTTCGTAAATGTGGCGCTCCATCTTTTCGGCGCGGGCGCGGATTTCAGGGTCCTTGCTGTCCAGCTCGCTCAGCCAGCCGTGATAGAACCAGTCGATGGGGTGCGAGTGCATGTAGAACAGATCCCAGTCCGGGTTGGCCTTGAGCAGGGACTCGACGGTGTTCCAGAGCCATGCGCTGTGGAACTCCACCAGCTCGCACACGGTATCGGTGTCGATGATGCCGTGCAGGAAGGCCACCAGCCCGATGTCGTTCGCGGTGATGTGCTTGGAAAAGTCAATCTGATCGGCTGCCTCGGGAGGTGCGATGAAACCGATTCGGCCCGCGATGCCGGAGATGTACAGCTTGAATTCCTCGGCGTCGTCGGAGAGCTGCATCAGCTTGCAGCGGAACACGCCCTTTTCGGTGCGCCCGTCGGCCTTGATGGTGAAGTCATGCTGGACCGGCCCACTCCATTCGCCGAGCCTGATGGTGAAGAACGCCTTCGAGTAGTCCTTTTCGGGGCACAGGGCGATGCGGTCATAGCCGTCGTCGCCGCTTTCCCAGGCGAGGCAATACCACGTCTGGCCTTCGACCGGCTCGACGCATTCCTTGAAGGCCATGTTCACGACCATTTCGAGCGGTTCGTCGCACTCGGGCAGGTTCTTCCAGCCCTTGGCGTCGTCGAAGGTCCCCTGAACGCCCATCGGGTAGAATTCCGTGGAGATCACGCTTTCGGAAGCGAGGAATTCCTTGTGTTCGTTGCCGTGCAGGGGCCAGCGGGTTTCGGCGGGCGAGAGGCCCTGACCCATGATCATGACGCCGTTCTTCATGCGGGAAGGCCACGACATGGGGTAGTTGACCACGATGCACTTCTTGCCGTTCTTGTCCCACGCGTCCCAGATGGTTTCGGCGGTCACGATGTCGGAGCCGAACGCCTGCGTGGTTTCCTTGTAATCGAGGCTGCGGCCTTCATGGTAGTAGTAATAGTCCTCCACGCCGTGCGTGCGGGGATAGGCGCCCGTGCAGATGGTCGCCCAGGACGGCGGGGTGACGGTGGGCAGGTTGTAGCCTTCGGGGATGAAGCTGCCTTCGTTCATGAAGGCGCGGAAATGTTCCAGCCCGCCCTGCGCCAGCATGGCTTCCAGACGTTTCGGGATGAGGCAGTCATATCCAATAAGTGCGGCGCGCTTCGCTTTGTCAGCCATCACGGACTCCTTCTGTTGCGGTCAAAGGTTCAGGGCCCCAGACGGCCCGGCGTATCGTTGACAAGGCTGTATCAAGATGCGTGCCAGACGTCCTTTTGGGTCCCGGAAAGCCGCGTTGAGGCCGCTTTGCCACTTTTTGGACAATACGCTATGGTGCGCGGGCCCCAAATCGGGGCGAGGAAGGCGACAACCTTGTCATAGAGCTTTCGATCTCGCTGATAACATACTTAAATAACAGCATAGGCAAAGATAAACATTGTTTGTCGTAAATAGCGACAAAAATGTCGTATGCGGACTATATAAAGGCATCTTTCATGCTAATTCAGTGTATTGAAAGAAAATGTTCATTTTGGCACAATCTTGGCAACGCTCTCGGGCAAAACTACGGCCCCGAGTCAGACCGGGCTGAGGAGAGCGCATGAACCAAGCGACAGAGAAAGGCAACGGTATCGATCTGCGTCCCGAGTGGGGGATCTTCATCCCTTCCGTATTGGTCATCATCCTGATCAGCATTCCAGCCGTCCTGTACCCCAAGGCCGCCGAAGAAGTGGTTTCCGCCATCTACCAGCCGTTCGCGGCGAACTTCGGCACGCTCTACCTGTGGATCACGGTGGGGCTGATCATCCTGTGCGTCTATTTCGCATGCAGCCGGTACGGCGACATCAAGTTCGGGGACCCGGACGAGAAGCCGGAATTCTCCCTGTCTTCATGGATAGCCATGATCTTCTGTTCCGGGGTGGCCGGGGCGGTCATGTTCTGGTCGATCATCGAGCCCCTGTGGGACATCGTGCAGCCACCGCAATACGCAGCGCCCATGAGCACGCAGGCCTATGACTGGGCCCTCGCCTACCTGCTGCTGCACTGGGGGCCGAACGCGTGGTGCACCTATTTCATCACCGCCCTGCCCATCGCCTACATGTTCCACATCCGCCGCAAGCCCTTCCTGCGCATCAGCTCCGCCGCCGACATGATCATCGGCAAACAGAAGGACGGCCTCCTCGGGCGCTGCGTGGACGTGTTCTTCATCCTCGGCCTGCTGTTCTGTACCGCCGTGACCATGTGCATCTCCCTGCCCACGGTGGAGGCCGCGCTGGCGCGGGTGTTCGGCATCACGCCCTCGTTCGGGCTCGAGATAGCGATCCTGTTCGTGAGCGCCCTGCTGGCCGGCGTCACCGTGTACCTCGGCCTCAAAAAGGGCATCAAGCGGCTCAGCGACATCAACGTGGTCATCGCGCTCGCCATGGTGGCCTACGGCGCGCTGGTCGGCCCCACGTCCTCGCTGTTCGACATCTTCACCAACGCCGTGGGCAAGATGCTCGGCAACTTCTGGAGCATGACCTTCTGGACAAACCCGTTCTCCGAAGGCTCCTTCCCGCGCGACTGGACCATCTTCTACGCCCTGTTCTGGGCGGGGTACGGGCCGTTCATGGGCCTGTTCATCGCCCGCATCTCACGGGGGCGCACCGTCCGCGAGGTCATCGGCTGGGGGATGTTCGGCACGGTGGCGGGCGGCTTCATGATCCACGGCGTGTTCGGCTCCTATACCCTGTGGGCGCAATACCACGGCATCATCGACGCCGTATCCATCCTCAAGACGCAGGGCGCGCCCGCCGCCATGATGGCCGTCATCGACACGCTGCCGTTCAGCAAGGTCGTCATGCTGATCTACTGCGCCTTCTCCACGATTTTCCTCGCCACCACGGTCAATTCCGGCTGCTACGTGGTCGCCGCCACCGCAACCCGAAGGATGCCCGTGGACGCGGACCCCCACCGCTACCACTGCACGTTCTGGGCCGTGGCGCAGGGCCTGCTGGCGCTCGGGCTGCTGGCAATGGGCGGCCTTGAGGTGGCGAAGATTTTCGGCAACTTCTCCGGCGCGCTCATGGCGCTCCCCTCCCTCCTCCTCACGGCCTGCTGGTTGAAGATCATCCGCGAGGACGGCAAGGACCTGCTGCATACCTACCGGGCCAAGGACTGACGCCCGGCTCAGAGCCAGCTCCAGCGGGCCCCTCCCCCATGCTGCCGGGCATGGGGGAGGGGTTTCGCCCTCCAGAACACCGCTTTGCCGGGGCTGAACGGCATGTTCCACACACCTCGAAAAATCGCCATCCAACGCCTTCCCGGAGAATGTCCTTTATAGACGCCGAACTAGGCTTTACGCCGGATTATGGCGGGTTGCGCCCGCCTTTTTGCGGCCTTGCGGCTCCGTTTCAAAACACGTAACGTCATCGCAGGCCGCCTCCGGGCGGGCCGCAGATCCCTTCACGGCTGGCGCGTTGCCAGGCCGGAGAGTCCGGGAGGGCTTTCCGCCTTTCGCGGACAACACAAAGGAGCCCTGATGCGCCGTCGCCTTTGTCCCAAAGAGGCGTTGTTCACGCCGAGCTTTATTGCCGTTTGTTCCGCGAACCTGCTGTTCTTCATCGCCAGCTTCATGATGGTGCCCGTCCTGCCGATCTACTTGCTCGACGGCCTGCACGCCTCCAAATCCGTCGTGGGCATCATCCTCTCCGCGTACATGATCGGCGCGCTGGTCATGCGCCCCCTTTCCGGCTTTCTGGCGGACCAGTTCCCGCGCAAGATACTGTTCCTCGTCTGCGGTATCCTGTTCGCCGCCCAGTTTGAGGGATACCTGCTGTTCAACGCGCTGGCGCTCGTGGGCATCGTCCGGGCACTGCACGGCATGAGCTTCGGCGCGCTTTCCACCTCCGCCGCCACCCTCGCCGTCGACGTCATCCCCATCGCCAAGCTCGGCACGGGCATCGGCCTGTACGGGATGATGGGCTCGCTCGCTATGGCCCTCGGCCCCATGATCGGTATGCTCGTCCTTGAGGCCGGATCATACGACGCCGTGTTCATCACCGCGATGGGCTGCGCGGCGGTCGGCATCCTGCTCGGCCTGCTGGTCAAAAAGCAGCGCGTGACCGCCAGCCGCGGCGAAAAAATCTCGCTGGATCGCTTTTTCCTGAAAAAAGGCACCTATGCCTTCATCGGGCTGGTGCTCATGGCCTTCGTGTACGGGCTGCTCGTCAACTACCTGTCCGTCTTCGCCCGGGAGCGCCACGTCATGGCGAACCCCGGCTACTTCTTCCTGCTCATGTCCCTCGGGCTCATCCTCAGCCGCCTTTTCGCGGGCGGCATGATCGACAAGGGCTACATCGGCCGCCTCATCCTCGGCGGCAAGGGCACCATCCTGCTGGCCTCCCTGCTCTTCCTCTTCGTGCCCACGGAAACCGTGTTCTTCGGCTCAGCCGTGGCCTTCGGGCTCGGCTTCGGGATGATGTCGCCCTCCTACCAGACCCTGTTCATCAACCTTGCCGAACCCACCCGGCGCGGCACGGCCAACGCCACCTACCTCATCGCGTGGGACGTGGGCATCGGCGCGGCCGTGCTCCTCGGCGGGCTCATCGCGGAAATATCCAGCTTCGACGACGCGTTCATCCTCGGCCTGATCATGCTGTTCTTCTCCGCCGTGCTGTATATGAAGGTCATCGGCCCGCAATACGAGAAAAACAGGCTGCGCTGAGAATCCCGTCCCCCGCGCGGCCCCCATGAAAAGGGCGGGGCCGCACAGCACCCTTTCCCCCTCGCAAAAAACGGACGCCCTCCGCATTGGCGGGGGCGTCCGTTTTCCGATGTGCCGCCCCGATTCAAAAGAAATCGGGGAATACTGCGAACAGGGATTCGATAAAGTCAAAAATCTTTGAAAATGGGTAGGATGGGCTCCGATCCGGCAGATTTGGGGAAGGGAGGGAAATGCCTTTCCTCAGAAAGCTTTCCCCCCCCTTCCCCGTTTTCCGCTTTAAGGAAGCTGCCCGTGCACGACCCTGTTGTCCACGATGGCCGCGGCGAAGGCGATGCCCTTGAGCCGCCCGGCCGGGGCTTCCAGAATGTCTTCCGAGGGGATCACGAAGTCCGCGACCTTGCCGGGCTCGATGGTGCCCCGCCACGCCTCGCTGTGGCTGAACAGCGCCGCGTAGGAGGTGTAGGCGCGCACGGCCTCCAGCGTGGAGATGCGCTGATCCGGGCCGAGCACCGCGCCGCCCTTGGTTTCGCGGTTCACGGCGGTATGGATGGAGAGCATGGTCATCTGCGGCAGCACCGGCGTGTCGGCGTGGAGCGAGAAAGGCAGCCCCTCCCGCACCGCGCTTCCGGCGGGATCAAGGCGCGCCGCCCGATCCGGGCCGAGGAAGATGTCCCGGTGCCGGTCGCCCCAGTTCCAGACGTGCAGCCCGTAGAACGAGGGCAGGATGCCCGCCTCCTTCATGCGCCGGACGTGCTCGTCGGTCGCCATCTGGCAATGGATGATCAGATGCCGGGCGTCCTTGCGGGGGCAGCGGGCCTGCGCCCGTTCCACCGCCGTGACGATGGTTTCGATGGCCCCGACGCCGTTGCAGTGGATGGAAAGCTGGCGGCCCCGCGAATGCCAGTGGTAGACCATCTCGTCCCAGTAGTCCTGCGTGCCGATGATGCCCGGCCTGAGCGAGGGGTCGAAGAAATACCCTTCGGGGATGGCGGCGGTCCCGGCCTGGATGGAGCCGTCCGCAAGCGTCTTGACCGCCGAGTACTGCACGAAGCGGTTGCCCGGCCCGTCGAGGAGGCCCGTGGGCTCCAGCCTGCGGAAAGGCTGCTCCATCGTCGCCAGATAGACGCGCATGTTCAGCTCGCCGGATTCGTACAGCTGGTTATAGGTGCGGTACACGGTTTCGGCGCTCAGGTTGCCGATGCCCACCGCCGAGTCGTGCGCGGAGGTGAAGCCCTGTGCGTTGTACTCCGCCACGCACTCGCGGACGAGGGCCTTGTGGCGTTCCTGATCCAGCGCGGGCATGAGTTCGCCCATGGCCTTGAAGGCCATCTCTTCCGCAATGTACCCGTTGGGCAGGCCGTCCTTGCCGAGGAACACGTTCACGTCGTCGAAAGGCGCGTCCGGGTTGACGCCGATGCGTTCCAGCGCCTTCGAGTTGGCGTAGCAGGTATGCCCCGAAATGTGGAAGACCAGCACGGGCCGGTCGGGCATCACCGCGTCGAGCTCCCGCTTGGTCGGGCCGCGCCGCTCCGGGATGTCGGTATCGTCGAAATTGTAGACCACGATCCCGTCGCCGTCCCGCACCCGTTCGGCCTGCTTGCGGATCAGGGGGTACACGTCCTCGAGGTGCGCGATGCCCGGACAGCGGCAGTGCGTTTTCCACATGGCGTACAGCGAGGCGTGGCTGTGCGTGTCGATGAAGCCGGGGTAGAGGGACGCGCCCTTGAGGTCGACGGTCCGGCAGCCGGGCCCGGCCAGCGCCGCCAGCCCGTCCTTCGAGCCCACGGCCTCGATGACGTTCCCGGCCACAAGCACCGCCTCGGCGACGGTCCCGGCGGCGTCCATCGTGACGATCCGCCCATTCGTGTACAGCGTCTTTTCAATGCACCGCATAAGGAACTCCTTGAGGATAACACGTGAGAGCCGTTCAAAAAGCCAACACAACGCCGAACCCCCGGGCTTGCGGCTCCGGAGAGCTTGCCGCAAGCGATCCTGAAAGAATAACCACACGGTACACGGCGGAGGCGATGGGCCGCAAGCTGAAAAAGGGCGCGGCGGCCTCAGAATGCCAACACGGGAAACGGGCGGGCCCGGCCCCGCATGGCAACGGAACGCACATTCCGTTATCACACGATACGGCATAGTATGCGGAGTAAGGGCCCCCCGGAAGCGTCCTCCCCGCCCCCTTCCGCACTCCCCGCCAGCCGGAATTTTTGCGGGAGGGGCGCCGTACGGCGGATCCGGGGAGGGAGCCTTGAGTTCCTGCCTCCGGGCATCCCCCACCACCACTCATCAGACCAGCCAACCACAACGTGACGCCACGATCCACGACAGGAGAAAACACATGCGCACACTGCTCGCCAACGCAACCGTCATCACCATGAACCCCGCGCGGGACGTCCTGGACACGGACATACTCATCGAAAACGGCGTCATCGCGGACATGGGGCCGGGGCTGGCCGGACGCCCGGAAAACGCCGGCGCGGAACGGGTCGACCTTTCCGGGCGCATCGTCATCCCGGGCCTCATCCAGAGCCATATGCACGTCACGCAGTCGCTGTTCCGGGGGCTGGCCGACGAAATGGAACTCATGGACTGGCTCCAGCGCCGCATCTGGCCCCTCGAAGGCGCGCACACGCCCGAAACCAACGCGGCGGCCGCCCGCCTCGCCGCCGCCGAAGGGCTGCGCAGCGGGGTCACGGCCTTCATCGACATGGGCACGGCCCATTGTCAGGACGCCATTTTCGAAACCATGCGCGACGTGGGGATGCGCGGGCTGTTCGGCAAGTGTATGCTCGATCTGGGCGGCACGGACGTTCCCGCCGCGCTCATGGAGGATACCGAAACCTGCCTCCGCGAAAGCGAACGGCTCATGAACCGCTGGCACATGAGCGCGGGGGGCAGGCTCCGTTACGCCTTCGCGCCGCGCTTCGTGCCCTCGTGCACGGAAACGCTCCTCACGCGCACCCGGGACATGGCGAGGGCCAACGGCGTGCGCCTGCACACCCACGCCTCCGAGAACAAGGGCGAGTGCGCCTATGTGGAAAGCCTCGTCCACATGCGCAACCTCCGCTACCTGCACTCCATCGGCTACACCGGGGAGGACGTGATCCTCGCCCACTGCATCTGGATCGACGACGACGAGATCCGCATCCTCGCGGACACGGGCACCCATGCCGTGCACTGCCCGTCCTCCAATATGAAGCTTGCGTCCGGCATCGCCCGCATCGACGAGATGCTTGCCGCCGGGTGCCGTGTGGCGCTCGGGCTCGACGGGGCCCACAACCATATGGACGCGCTCGTGGAGCTGCGGCAGGCGGGCATCCTCCAGAAGGTGCGCACCAACCGCCCCACGGCCCTGTCACCGCTTCAGGCGCTGGAAATGGCCACCCTCGGCGGTGCGCGGGCTCTGGGGCAGGAGGATGAGCTCGGCTCCCTCGAACCCGGCAAGAAGGCCGACCTTGCCGTCATCACCCCGGACAGGCTGAACATGGCTCCCCGCATCGGGCGCGACCCGGTGGCGCAGGTGGTCTATCAGGCCACGCACGAGAACGTGGAGGCGACCATGGTCGACGGCGTTTTCCTGTACCGGGACGGGAAGTATGCGACCCTCGACCTCGGGGAATGCCTGCGCGACGCGGAAAGCGCCTGCGCCCGGATACTCCGCAGCCCGGACGTCGCGCCGCTGTTCGCACACTAGCGGGGAGGCCCGTTTTGCCGTCCGTTCACGGGTGCCCCATACCCCGGCAGAGGCTCCGCCTCTGCACTCCGCAAGGGGCGCCCCCTGGCCCGGCATGAAGGTTTTGACGTTGGGATATCGCCGGCTCCTTTTCCGAAAGATCCGACAGGAAACCGCCCAAGGAAATCCAGCCGATCCAGCCGAAAGCCCCGCCTCTCGCGGGGTTTTCGCGTTTTCCGGGGAAGGCCGTGGACAAGGAAGGCTGCTTTTTTATCAAAAAACAGAGACGGATGGGAAATCTAAAAATATTTTGGGAAAAAAGGAACGCAAGCCTTGTGCCGAGTAATATATTAGTATACTAGTATCTCAACAGTAAGGAACACCAGCATGATCACACTGAATACGAATCCCGGCCTTTTGAGGACGGCTGTTTACGAGCGGATCCTCTCGGATCTCCAGCAGGGGGCCATCGCCCCCGGCGAGACCATCAGCCTCAACAAGCTGGCCGAGACCCTCAATATCAGCAAGACGCCGCTGCGCGACGCCCTGTTGGAACTTCAGGCGGAAGGCTTCGTTACCCTCTATCCGCAGCGCGGGGTCATGGTGAATGCCCTCTCCGAAGAGGAGAAGCGCGAGATTTACGAGGTGTGCGGCGTGCTTGACGGGCAGGTCATCCGCAACGTGTTCCCCCGCGTAACGCCGGAGCACGTTGCCCGCCTGAAGGATCTCAACGCCCGGATGTACCCCGGCACCCAGGACATTTCCAACGACGAGTACAACCGCATCAATCTGGCCTTCCATGAGACGTACCTTGAGCTGGAAACCAGCTCCCTCCTCAAGAAGCTCCTGCGCATCAACCGGCTCCGGCTGTTCCAGTTCTCCCTGAGGGACTGGGGCAAGGCGTTCTGCGCGGTCAACCACGCCGAGCACGGCCGGATCATCGAGCTGTTCGAATCCGGAACCGCCGAAGAGCTTTCCCGCTACGTCACGCAGGTCCATTGGTCTTTCAACTGGCAGCAAGGAACCGAGTCATGAGAATCAGAGACATCGCGCGCATCGACGGATTCCCCTGCGGGGAATACAACGCCGTCACCGACGTCAAGGGCGTGCGCGTGGGGCATTCCACCGTCATCAAGGACGGGGCCGGCCCCGTCGAAGGCATCGCCCGTACGGGCGTCACCGTTGTCCTCCCCGCCGGGGATATCGTGGAAAACGCCATGTATGCCGGTGTGTTCAGCCTGAACGGGAACGGCGAGCTTTCCGGCTGCCACTGGATCGAGGAATCGGGCCTGCTCACCACGCCCATCGCCCTGACCAACACGCACAGCCTCGGCATCGTGCGCGACGCCATGATCGACTATTACGCCCGCCTCCGGAAGACCGACGGCTCCTCGTACTGGATGCTTCCGGTCGTGGGCGAGACGTGGGACGGCTGGCTTTCCGACATCAACGGGATGCATGTGCGGCCCGAGCATTTGTGCGCCGCGCTCGATTCGGCGGCGTCCGGCCCGGTGGCGGAAGGCTGCGTCGGCGGCGGCACCGGCATGATCCTCCATGAATTCAAGGGCGGCATCGGGACCAGTTCCCGCGTGCTCCCCGAGGAGCTCGGCGGCTACACCGTGGGCGTGCTCATCCAGGGCAACTACGGCAAGCGCGAGGATCTGCTCATCAACGGCGTGCCCGTGGGCAGGCATATCCCCACCTCGCGCATCCCCGGCAAGGAACAAGCGCTCCAGCCCACGCCCAAAGAGGACGGCTCGATCATCATCGTCGTCGCCACAGACGCCCCGCTCACCCCGGACCAGTGCAAGCGGCTGGCCCGCCGCGCCGGGCTCGGCCTCGGGCGCACCGGGGGCCTCGCCTTCGACGGATCGGGAGACATTTTCATCGCCTTTTCCACCGCCAACCGGCTTGGCAGCAACGCCGGGGGCGGCCCCCGGGAGCATACCGTGCGCACCCTCTCGCACGGGTGCATGGACCCCCTCTTCAGGGCCACGGTCGAAGCCACGCACGAGGCCATCGTCAACGCCCTGTGCGCGGCGACGGACACGGACGGCATCCTCGGGCGGCGCATGTACGCGCTGCCGCTCGACGAGGTGCGCGGGATCATGCGGCGTTACGAATCCCTCTAGAGGCCGCCGCGCCGCATCCCCCGCAACGGGCGCGGCGGCCCCCTTGTTCCCCTGAAAAGGAATGGGCGAATGTTTTGAAGCGTTTGAAGAGTCAGGTTTTCATCGTGAGACAACCCTCTTGCCGAAAAAAGGACGCCCCGCGAATGGGAAGCGTCCCCCATGAACAAGGAGTTCCTTATGTGGAAGCGCTTTTTAGGCATCATGGCCGCGGCCCTTTGCGTGCTGAACCTGACCGTAGGCAGCGCCTTCTCGGCTGATCTCGTCAAAGTCCCCACCGCGTGGCTGGACGAGCACGAAACCTTCCTGATGTGGTACGCCACGGAAAAGGGCTGGGACACGGACGCCGGGCTCGACATCGAGATGAAGCTGTTCAACTCCGGCCCGGACATCCTCAACGCCCTGCCCGCCGGGGAATGGCGTTTCGCCGCCGTGGGCGCCCTGCCCGCCATGCTCGGCAACCTGCGCTACGGCACCTCCATCATCGCGCAGGCCAACAACGAGGCCGCGCTCTGCACCTCCGTCGTCGTCCGCGCCGACAGCCCCATCGCCAAGGTCAAGGGCTGGAACAAGGACTACCCCGAAGTGTACGGCAGCCCCGAGACCGTGCGCGGCAAGACCTTCCTCGCCACCACGCTGACCTCGTCGCACTATGCCCTCAGCACGTGGCTCCACGTCCTCGGCCTCAAGGACAGCGACGTCGTCATCAAGAACATGGACCAGTCGCAGGTCGTGGGCGCGTTTGAAAACAACATCGGCGACGGCATCGCCATCTGGGCCCCGCACACCTTCATCGTCCAGGAAAAGGGCGGCGTGGTCTTCGCGGGCGACATCGTGCACTGCAAGAAGTCCAACCCCATCGTGCTCATCGCCGACACCAAGTATGCCGAAGCCCATCCGGACGTGGCCGCGAAGTTCCTCAGCGTGTACATGCGCGCCGTGGATCTCATGAAGAATACGCCGCCCAAGCAGTTCGTCGAGGAATACCAGAAGTTCTATCTGGAATTCGTGGGCAAGGAATACAACTACAATCAGGCCCTGCTCGACCTTGAGACGCATCCTCTCAGCAACATCGACGAACAGCTCGCCATCTTCGACGACTCCAAGGGCCCGAGCCAGGCGCAGCTCCACCAGTCCGACATCGCCGCCTTCTTCTCGGGCGTGGGCCGCATCACCGCCGATGAAGCCGCCAAGGTTGCCGACGGCAAGTATGCGACCGACAAGTACCTGAAGCTCTTGAAGGAGCAGCAGAAGTAATTGGGGAGTATAGAGAACTATTGGGGAGGGGAGAGGGAACCTTTCTGGAGAAAGGTTCCCTCTCC
>ENA-UOOA01005740-UOOA01005740.1-human-gut-metagenome-genome-assembly--contig:-P61old-NODE-5740-length-12576-cov-22.243671_pt1 | contig 12576 bp, 10 predicted proteins | sample MGYA00242467_ERZ724014 | MGnify/ENA metagenome assembly ERZ724014
GCATCACCTCCTGCCGGATGCGGCCATCCCTGATGACCAGCGCCGGCTCGCCGCATACCAGCGACCTGAACCGCACGTTCCGCAGGCTGGCGCAGCTGAACAGGGTGGACAGCGCGATCAGTGCCAGAATGGGCACCACGCCGTTGAGCAGCGGCAGCCCGAAGTCCTGCATGGGTACCGATGCCAGATCGGAGATCAGCAGCGTCAGCACCAGCTCGATGGGCTCCAGCTCACCGATCTGCCGCTTGCCGCTGAGCCGCAGACCCGCGATCAGCAGCAGGTACAGGATGATGGTGCGGAAAAACGCAGTTGCCAAGCGATACACGCCCTTTCCATAGGGTATTTCTCTCAGTATGCCCCTGCGGGCCGGAAATATGCCGCCCGCAGCGTTTGCATAGATACGCAGAATGTGAAGGGAGGATTCGGACACAGGTTCCGACACAAGCGCCATGCTCCCACGCGCCGGCGGATATTTTCCGCCAATACATCGTTGCAAAAGCTGGAAATACAGAAAGTATTCCTGCGCTTTTGCGCCTTGTCTTGACGAAAAATCTCTTGCCGGCAGGCCGGCGGATATTTTTCTTTTCCGCCGCCGTGGGATAACGAGGTGGGGAGCGATCGAAAATTCGGCGGATGCTCCTCCGCATCGTCCGGATGCGCACACAGCTCATAAATATGCGGGCGACCGCAAAACAGAGGGACTGTGACCGGATGCGAAGACACAAATGGTCTGCGCGTTTGTTCTTCCGACAGAGATCATATCTTTCAGGAGGAAAATCAAATATGTGTGGAATCGTGGGATACGTGGGCGCTCAGGAAGCCGCCCCCATCCTGCTGGACGGCCTGCGCCGTCTGGAGTACCGCGGCTACGACTCGGCGGGCATGGCTGTCTGCGGCCCCGAGGGCTTGCAGGTCTGCAAGACCAGAGGCCGCCTGCAGGCGCTGGCCGATTTGACGGAGGAGGGCCGCACCCTCACCGGTACGCTGGGCGTGGGCCATACCCGCTGGGCCACCCATGGCGAGCCCAACGACATCAACGCCCATCCCCAGGTCAGCCAGAGCGGCCTGTTCGCCGTTGTCCACAACGGCATCATCGAGAACTACGCCCTGCTTCGCGCCCGGCTCACCGCCAAGGGCTACGCCTTCCGCTCCGAGACGGACACGGAGGTGGTGGCCCAGCTGCTGGACTACTATTACGCCGCCAGCCGCGACGTGTTCGAGGCAGTGAACAGCATGCTCTCCGCCGTGGAGGGCGCTTACGCGCTGGGTATCGTCTGCGCCGACGCGCCGGACCGGCTCATTGCCGCCCGCAAGGACGCGCCGCTGCTGCTGGGCTACGGCGACGGAGAGAACTTCATCGCCTCCGACGTGACGGCGCTGCTGCGCCACACACGGGATATCGTGTACATGGACGACGGCGAGCTGGCCATCGTCACATGCGGCGGCATCCGCATCTATGACGAGCGCCGCCGCCCCATCGAAAAGGAGCATCACCACATCGACTGGGATGTGGACGCTGCGGAAAAAGGCGGCTACGACCACTTCATGCTCAAGGAGATCTACGAGCAGCCCGACGCCATCGCCCGCGCCATCACCGGCCGCATCCGGGACGGCCGCGTGGTGCTCAGCGACCTGACCATGACGGACCGTGAGATACGGGAGCTGGGCCGCGTGTGCATCGTGGCCTGCGGCTCCAGCTACCACGTGGGCATGGTGGGCAAGTACGTGCTGGAGCGCCTGCTCCGCCGCCCTGTGGAGGTGAGCCTGGCCTCCGAGTTCCGTTACAGCGACCCCATCGTGGGCAAGGGCGACCTGGTCATCGTCATCAGCCAGTCCGGCGAGACGCTGGACTCCATGGCCGCCCTGCGGGAGGCCAAAAAGCGCGGCGCCCGCATTTTGTCCATCGTCAACGTGGTGGGCTCCTCCATCGCCCGGGAGTCCCACGACGTGCTGTATACCTGGGCGGGGCCGGAGATCGCCGTGGCCACCACCAAGGCGTACAGCACCCAGATGGTGGTGCTGAACCTGCTGGGCCTGTACTTCGGCGATATTTTAGGCACCGTGGACTTCGACACCTACACCGCCATGGTGCAGGGCATCGAGGCCCTGCCCGCCCAGATGGCCCATATCCTCTCCGACACCGCGGAGATACAGGCCGCAGCTCGGGAGTTGGCGGGCCATGAGCAGATCTTCTTCATCGGCCGCAATCTGGACTACGCCCTGTCGCTGGAGGGCAGCCTGAAACTGAAGGAAATTTCGTATATCCACTCCGAGGCCTACGCCTCCGGCGAGCTGAAGCACGGTACCATCTCCCTTATTGAGGAGGGCACGCCGGTGATCGCCGCCGCCACGTATATGCCCCTGTTCGACAAGGCCATGAGCAACGTGGTGGAGGTGCAGGCCCGGGGCGCCCGGGTGCTGGCCCTGACCACCGAGACCGGCGCGGAGCGGATGCACAGGCGCGTGGCCCGCGTCCTCACCGTGCCGGAGACGGAGACCATGCTCCTGCCCCAGCTGGGCGTGGTGCCCCTGCAGCTGCTGGCCTACTACATCGCCCTGGCCCGTGGCTGCGACATCGACAAGCCCCGCAATCTGGCCAAAAGCGTCACCGTGGAATAACGCCCCAAAATCAGCAGAAAAAGCAGCCCTCCGACACTTCAGAAGTGCCGGAGGGCTGCTTTTTTGTTTATTCCCATACCAGCTCGGGATACTCCCGCGCCGCGCTGAAGCCGAAGTTGGAGCGCTCCTGCGCACTTAGCCCCGCGTCCAGCAGCGCACCGTACCGCAGCCCCGTTCGGTCGTAGACCTCCACCAGCGTCTGCTCGCCGCTGTAGTCGTTGGCGGCCAGCGCCAGCTTCCCGTCCTGCCAGCACATGGGCATGCGGTCCACCTCGTCCGTCAGATCGATGGTGGAGCTGCCGTAGTACCACGCGTCCGCAGCGTCCGTCAGCATGGCCGCGTCCCAGTCCAGCGTTCCATCGTCCTGCCATGTGGGCCACAGCAGCGGCGTGGTGAACTCCACGGCCCAGCCGCCGCCCTCCGGCAGCAGCACCACCAGCGTCTTGCCCGCAGCGGCCACCAGCAGGTCGTCCTCACTGTGATAGGTCACGGTGGGGTAGTCCGACCGGCTCTCCTGATAGGCAAAACCGGCCCCGGTGCCGACGGTGCCCTCCCAGTGCAGCAGCTCGCCCACCTCCACCAGCGGGACGATCTGCTTGCAGCGGAAGTCCGCCGCGTCCAGAATGCGCAGCACGTACTGACCGTCCTCAGCGGTGGTCAGCAGCACCTCTGACCGGTCGCCGCTGTACTGCAAGCCTATCACCCGCTGCGCGGCGATGTCCAGCTCACACACCAGCTGCGCATTGTCCGCATCCACCCGCGTGTAGGCGTAGCCGCCTCCGGCCCGGCTGGTGCCGCTCTCCTTGATGAACGGGATGTACCACAGCCCGAAGCCCTCCGGCGCCCATTCCGCCTGGGGTTCCGCGTCGGGGGAAAAGCCCACCGTCACCAGCGTACCGCTCTCGCACCCCAGCGACAGCGGCGTGAACCGGTTTTGCGTGCGCAGCCGCGTGTCGCCCGTGAGATACATCTTTCCGGAGGAGCCGGTAACAACGCTGGGCTCCATCCAGTCCGCATCCCCCACCGGGATGCGCAGCCTGTCGAACATGGGGAACGTCAGCTCATCGTAGTCGCTGTAGCCGTCAAACAGCTGCCCCACGCTGTGCGCATCGGACGCCAGGTACAGGGGATACGTCTCATAGTACTCCCGCAGCATCACCCGCTCGGCGTAGCTGCTTTCGTAGCCGTTCCCACGATTCCGGGTCTCCGCGGCCTGCCGCAGGTGCGCACCCAGCGCATCCTCCCGCCGGATCGCCGCATTGATGTACCGCGTGTTGAAGCTCTCCCACGATGGAGGATCCGTTACATCGTCATACTGGGTGTAGGCGTTGTTGTAGACCCGCACGGCAAAGGACTCCTCCGACTCCCACGTATTGGCCCCCACGTCGTACACCGTGTCCCACCGCAGGCAGCTGCCGAACCGCGCGGCGGTGCGGAAGCGCAGGCCCTCCGCCGCTGCGGCGTCGCCGTGGGAGAGGACGGCGGTGTAGGGCATCGGCACGGCGGTGGCGTCCAGCGCCGTATTGGCCGCCGTCAGTACCGCCGCCGCCAGCACCAGCATGGCCGCCGCAGCCGCAAGGCTCTGTTTCATGCGTCCTCGCCCTCCTCTCCGTCCGTCAGGGCATCCAGCGCCTGACTGACACGCTCCGGCCGGTAGTGATATGTCTCCTTGATATAGCCCATCAGGTCTCTGCCGGACTCCTCCAGCTCCTCGGCGGAGCAGTCCCCCACGATGCCGCCCTCGCGGATGAGTACGGCCCGGGAGATGCAGTCCTTCACCTCCTCGATGAGGTGGGTGCTCAAAAGCACCGTCTCCCGCTCCGTCAGGATACCCAGCAGCACCTTGTAGAAGTCCTCGCGGTTGAAGATGTCGTTTCCGGCGAAGGGCTCATCCATCAGGATGTAGTCCGCCCCCTGCGACAGCGCCATGATGACCTCGAACTGGTTCTGCATACCGGCGGAGAAGCTGCGCAGCTTCTTGTCCATGGGTAAGGAGAAGAAGTCCATCAGCCCATGGAACCGCTTGTCGTTGAAGCGGGGGAAGTGGGCGGCGTAGAAGTCCCGGTGGGCCGCCGCCGTCAGCCCGGGGAAAAACGAGTGCTCGCAGGTGGCAAAGCTGAGCCGGTCGATGTTGGTGCGGTCGATGGCAGTGCCGTCCAGCGTCACGGTGCCCTCGTGCCGCACAAGACCCAGCACACACTTCATCAGCGTGGTCTTGCCCGCGCCGTTCTCGCCGAACAGACCCACGATCTGCCCCTGTGGCAGCGTCAGGGATACATCGTGCAGCGCCTCCTTGGAACCGTATTTCTTGCTGATATGGCTGATCTCAAGCATATGTGATCCCTCCTTAACCGTAGTAGTGCGCATAGGGCGACGCGGCAATGGCGTTCATGACCCGCTGGATATTCTCCGCCGTGGGAATGCACTGCTCCGGCGTGATGAACCGCCACGCCAGATAGCACAGCCCCAGCACCACCGCCGCCGCGGCCACGGCGCACACCGCCCAGACCAGCGGCGCGGTCCACACCTGCCGCCGCAGGGTCTGCCGCCCATCGGGCAGACGGCGCATCAGGTAGATGCTGCGCCCGCCCAGATAATAGGAGCTGTACAGCATCACGGCGGACAGCAGCGCCAGCAGCACCACCACGCCGAACACGATGACCACCGGCTCCACATAGGCGGAGAAGGGGCCCATCAGCGCCGTGTCCATCAGCCGTCCGTCCCAGTAGAACATGCCGCGGTAGGTCGCGGCGTAATGCACGGTGAAGTCGATGGCAGCCGTCAGTGCGCCGATGGCCAGACTGCCGACGATGATGCCCTGCATGGTGTCCGCCGGTACGTTGGGGGGCAGGACGTGCTCAAGCATCCTGCCGCACGCGGAAGTCCTGTTTTTCGGCATCCTCCGTCTCTCCTTTCTGCAGCAGCACCACGCAGAGTCCCGCGCCCGCTGCGGCCACAAAAGCCCATATGAATGTGGAGGCAGCTCCCATCCGTGGGAAGAAGCCGCCGATGGTCAGTGCCAGCGCCGCAATAGGCGCGATGCTGAATTTCCCCTGGCGCTGAGCCTGGGAGAACCGCGCCGCCGCCGCGGCGCACAGCGCCAGCAGCAGTCCGTCCTCCGCCCACACCAGCGTGTCCCGTACGGGCATCAAATGGTGCAGGAAGCTGCTGGCATACACCGCCAGCAGCAGCGTCTGCCGCCCAGGCGTGTATAATGCGCTGTCCGGTACGATGTTCCGGATGCGCAGCTGCAATACCAGCACCGTCACCGCCGCCATCACCGCCCAGTAGAACAGCAGGCACACGGCGTTCAGCGCCATCCACCACAGGTTGGCCGCGCCCTCGCCGATGCGCAGCCGCCGCATGGTCAGATCCGTCTTTGTCCCGTAGCCGCAGCCGTTGAGACTCAGTACCGCCATCACACCCGCCAGTCCCACGGCGCACACCACCGTGGCGCCGGTGCGGGATGGCAGATAACAGTAGTCGCTGGGAGTATATGTCTCCACGACCTCCCCGTTGGGATATACCGTGGACTGGCTGGGCGTCTGCGCCGGCACCAGATACAGCAGCGCGCCTGCCAGTGCCGCCGTCAGTACCGTGATGAGCAGTATGCGGCCCACCGCGCCTCGGGCCGCCAGCCCCAGTACGGATAAATGCTTTCTCATACCTCCGCTCCCTCCTTGTCATACAGTGCGTCCAGCAGGCGGTGGGCCTCCTCACGGCTCAGCCCCATGCGCCGTGCCGCGTCCACCATGGCCTGCATCTCCGTCTCTAGCATCGCCTGCCGCAGGGCTTCGATCTGCTGCGGCGACGCCTGGATACAGCTCTTGGCTCCGGCACGGGACGTGGCCAGCCCCTCGTCCTCCAGCAGCTTGAAAGCCTTCTGCACGGTGTTGGGATTCACTGCCAGCAGCGCCGACACCACCCGCCGCGACGGCAGCTCGTCGCCGTCCTGTATGGCGCCTGCCGCCAGCCCCTGCTGGATGTATCGGACGATCTGGAGATAGATGGGGGTGTCGTCCGTCTGTCGGAAGTCCTGAAATGAGATCACGCGCCTCGCCTCCTTTCTGTGAAACTGTATTAGCCGTATAATACGGTCGTTAACTGTATTATACGAATAACACAGTTTGCTGTCAACCCCAAAAATTAAAAAAGTCATAAGCTCCGGCGGCTTGCCACCGGCCCTCCTGTCGGGTATAATAAACTGGCAGCGAAGAAGCAGGGGAGGGGAGCGCCATGTACCGTATTTTCATCGTGGAGGACGACGCCGCCATCGCGCAGGCCGTCTGTGAACAGGCGGAGTCCTGGGCGCTGGAGGCCCGCTGCGTCTCGGATTTCCGCCGCGTGGCGGAGGAGGCCGCGGCCTACGACCCGCACCTCATTCTGCTGGACATCTCTCTGCCGTTTTTCGACGGCTACCACTGGTGCCGCCAGATCCGCCGCACCAGCCGCGTGCCCATCATCTTCCTGTCCTCGGCGGCGGACAATATGAACATCGTCATGGCCATGAACATGGGCGCCGACGATTTCATCGCCAAGCCCTTTGACCGGAACGTGCTGATGGCCAAGGTGCAGGCCCTGCTGCGCCGCACCTACGACTTTGCGGTGCAGCCGCCGGTGCCGGTGTGCCGCGGGGCCCGCCTGCGCACGGACGTGCAGAAGCTGGAGTACGGCGGCGCGTCCGTCGACCTGACGAAAAACGAGTACCGCATCCTGCTGTGCCTTATGGAGCGGGCGGGACAGGTGGTCAGCCGTGAAAAGCTGATGCAGACCCTGTGGGAGACGGACAGCTTCGTGGACGAGAATACCCTGACGGTCAACGTCAACCGCCTGCGCAGGAAACTGGCCGCCTCGGGGCTGGAGGATTTCATCACCACCCGCCACGGCGTGGGCTATCTGGTGGCACAGAACTGACATAAGGAGACCTATGAAATTTTTCGGACGATATCTCCGCCAGCACCGTCTGGCGATATTACTGTTCATCCTGAGCTGGGGCCTGCTGGCGGCCAGCTTTGCTCTGTATGGCCTGCCGCTGGCGGCAGTGGCCTACCCTGCGTTATTGAGCCTGCTGCTGTGTCTGGCCGCCGCAGTCTGGGATTATACCCGTACCCTCCGCCGCCACCGGAAGCTCTCGGAGCTCCAGACGGCGGCTAACGCCCAGCTCATGGACCTGCCGGAACCCGCCTCCATTGGGGAGGCCGACTGCATGGCCGCCATCGCCGCCCTGCGCCGCGCCGCATCGGAGCGGGAGACGGCCGACGCCGCCCGTTATCGGGAGATGGTGGACTACTACACCGCCTGGGTCCATCAGATCAAGACCCCCATCGCCGCCATGCGCCTGACCCTCCAGCCGGACGACACCCCCAATGCCCGCCGGCTCATGAGCCAACTGCTGCGCATCGAGCAGTACGTGGACATGGTGCTGATGTACCTGCGCCTGGACGAGGGGACCAGCGACTATGTGATCCGCGCCTGCGATCTGGACGGCATCATCCGCCAGAGCCTGCGGAAATTCGCGGGGGAATTCATCGACCGTAAGCTCACCCTGCACTATGAGCCGCTGCATCTGTCGGTGGTGACAGACGAGAAGTGGCTGGGCTTCGTGGTGGAGCAGGTGCTGTCCAACGCCCTGAAATACACGCCGGAGGGCGGCAGCATCACCATCGACGCGGAGGCCCCTGCCACCCTCTGCATCCGCGACACCGGTATCGGCATCACGGCGGAGGATCTGCCCCGCATCTTCGATCGCGGCTACACCGGCCGCAACGGCCGCACCTACCGGCAGGCCAGCGGTATCGGCCTGTACCTCTGCCGCCGCATCTGCCGCGACCTGGGGCATACCATCACCGCATCGTCTGCGGCAGGGGAGGGCACCGTGCTGCGTCTGGACCTGAGCCGCCGCACCGGCCCTCTGGAGTGAGCGTCTGAAATCTTACAATTCTGTTAGAATACGGGCGGGAAATGTAAGCCAACGCTATGGCAGCCGTTTCCCGCCCCTGCTATACTGTGACCTGCAAACAAAAGGAGGTCGTTTTTATGTCGATTCTGGAAGTCAGCGGTCTGCGCAAGGTGTATACCACCCGCTTCGGCGGCAGCCGCGTGGAGGCCCTGCACAACGTGGAGTTCACGGTGGAGCAGGGCGAATATGTGGCCATCATGGGCGAATCCGGCTCCGGCAAGACCACGCTGCTGAACATTCTGGCGGCGCTGGATACCCCCACCGCCGGCACGGTGCGTCTGGACGGACGTGACCTGTCCGCCGTGAAGGAGGCGGATGCCGCCGCCTTCCGCCGTGACCATCTGGGCTTCGTGTTTCAGGAGTTCAACCTGCTGGATACCTTCTCGCTGGAGGACAACATCTATCTGCCGCTGGTGCTGGCGGGCCGCCCGTACAGCGAGATGCGTGACCGCCTGCGTCCTCTGGCGGACCAGCTGGGCATCGCGGACCTGCTGAAAAAGTACCCCTACGAGGTGTCCGGCGGCCAGAAGCAGCGCGCCGCCGTGGCCCGCGCACTTATCACCCAGCCCCGCCTGCTGCTGGCGGACGAGCCCACCGGCGCACTGGACTCCCGGGCCACCGACGAGCTCCTGACGCTGTTCGGCGATGTGAACCGCCGGGGCCAGACCATCCTCATGGTCACCCACTCCGTCAAGGCGGCCAGCCGCGCCGGCCGCGTGCTGTTCATCAAGGACGGCGAGGTATTCCATCAGGTCTACCGCGGCGACAGCAGCGACGCCGGCTTCTATCAGGTCATCTCCGACACCCTGACCATGCTGCAGGCAGGCGGTGACGCACGATGAACCGCGGATTTTACCCCCGTCTGGCGTGGACGGGCATGAAGCAGAACCGCCGGCTGTACCTGCCGTACCTGCTGACCTGCACCGGCGTCACCGCCGTGTTCTACATCCTCATGGGCCTGTCGGTGTCCTCTGTGCTGCCTCAGATGTCCGGCGGCCGCAGCACGGCCCTGATCATGAGCCTCGGCAGCATGGTCATCGCTTTTTTCGCCCTGATCTTCCTCTTTTACACCCATTCGTTCCTGATCCGCCGCCGCAGCCGGGAGTTTGGCCTATACAACGTGCTGGGTATGGGCAAGGGCAACATCGCCCGCGTCCTGCTGTGGGAGACGCTGCTCTCCTGCGGCGCCACCACTCTCATCGGCCTGGCGCTGGGCATCCTGCTGTCCAAGCTGGCGGAGGCGGCCCTGCTGAATCTCCTTCATCTTCAGATCGCCTACACCTTCACCGTCAGCATCCCCTCGCTGCTCGTGACGCTGGGCCTGTTCGCCGCCATCCACGCCCTGATCTTCCTGCGCTCCCTGTGGGAGCTGCACCGCGTCAGCGCCGTGGCCCTGCTGCGCAGCGAGTCCGTAGGCGAGAAGCCGCCTCGCGCCAGATGGGCGCTGGCCGTGCTGGGCATCGCCCTGCTGGGCGGCGCGTACTGGCTGGCCGTGTCCATCCGCGAGCCGCTGGAGGCGCTGACCTGGTTCTTCGTGGCGGTCATCATGGTCATCGTGGGCACGTACCTGCTGTTCATCGCCGGCTCCGTGGCCCTGTGCCGCATGCTCCAGAAGAACCCCCCCTATTACTATCAGCCCCGCCACTTCGTGTCCGTCTCCTCCATGGCCTACCGCATGAAGCGCAACGGCGCGGGTCTTGCCAGCATCTGCGTGCTGGCCACCATGGTGCTGGTGATGCTCTCCTCCACCACCTGCATGTACTACGGCGTGGAGGACGCCCTGCACCAGCGCTACCCCCGTGACATCGGCGTGGAGTGCTATTTCGGCGACCGGCTGGACCAGATGGACGAAGCGCATCTGGACATCCTCCGCGCCGCCGTGGCGGACGCCGCGGACGCCATGGGCTCCTCCCGCGACAATGTGCAGGATTACCGCGCCGCATGGCTCTACGGCATACTGACGCCGGATGGCGCATTGCGCAGCGCCAGCGACAGCGGCGGCCCGGCTTCGGAGATGACCCGCGTGACCCTGATCTCTCTGCCGGACTACAACGCCCTTACGGGCACGGAACTGACGCTGTCGGACGGCGAGGTCTATGTCTACGGCCACCGCATGACCTACACGGCCCCGCGGTTCACCGTGGGCGATACCACATGGCGCGTGAAGTCCCTGCTGGACCGCTGCGCCGTCAATGGCGCCTCCGCCGCCGATGTCACCCCGTCCCTCTACGTGGTGGTGCCCGACTTCGAAAGCGCCGCCCGGCTGCTGTTGGATCTGTCCGCCAACAGCGACCTGTCCGTCCAGCTTCGTTGGTACTACCAGTTCGACAGTGACCTGCCTGACGACGCGCAGCACAGCGGCTCCGCCTCCTACGAAGAGGGCGGCACGCCCCGGAACCTGACGGACGCGCTGGAATTGGCCCTGTACAACGTCTACGCGGAGACCGGACTCACCACCGGCTGGGAGGTGGAGTCTCTGGCGGCCAACCGCAGCGACTTCTACGGCGCCTACGGCGGCCTGTTCTTTCTGGGTATCATGCTCAGCGTGGTGTTCTCACTGGCCGCCGTGTCCATCATCTACTACAAGCAGGTCTGCGAGGGCTACGAAGACCAGAGCCGCTTCGCCATCATGCAGAAGGTGGGTATGACGAAGCAGGACATCCGCCGCAGCATCAACTCCCAGCTGCTCACCGTGTTTTTCCTGCCCATGGCCCTGTCCGGCGTCCACCTGTGCTTCGCCTTCCCCTTCATCCACAAGCTCCTGCTGCTGTTCAACCTCAGCAACACCTCGCTGCTCATCGGCACCACCGTCGTCTGCTACGTGGCCTTCGCCCTGCTGTATACGCTGGCCTATAAGCTGACCTCCAATGCCTACTACCACATCGTCAGCGGCGCGGCGGAGCGTGAATAAACAAAAAAGCGCCCTCCGGCCTGTTGGCCGGAGGGCGCTTTGCACTCACTCCTCGGTGAAGTGTACGTGGTTGAAGATGTGATCCTGACAGAAGCAGTGGTAGCCCGCGCACTTGCTGCAATAGCGGAACTGCAGATCGGGGTAGTCGGTGTCGGTGCGGCCGCACACGGCGCACTTGTGGTGATAGCCCTTTTCCTTCTCCTGCTGCTTTACCGCCTGCTTGAACTGCACGGTCCTGGGGCTGTACTGCTGCCTGGTGCGGTTGGCCAGATAGTGTACCTCCGGCCAGATGAACACGGCGAAGTTCAGCAGCGCCACCACCGGCAGCACCACGCCTGCCCAGTTGTGCTGGCCAATGGCGCGGATGATATCAAAGGCGAACAGCGCACCGTCCAGATACGCCAGCCATTTCATCTTCACGGGCAGGAAGAACATGAACAGCACCGTGGTGTCGGGAAACAGCATGGCGAAGGCGAAGAACATGGACAGGTTCACGTAGGTGGTGCCCGCCACACTGATGAAGCTGTTGCCGGTGATAAGGCTGGCCAGAATGGCGCCGATCACCGTCAGGAGCATACCGCTGAAGTAGTAGAGATTGAACTTGGCGGTGCCCCACTGCTGCTCCAGTGTGGAGCCGATCCAGTAGTAAAAGTACAGGCTGATGATGAGCATCAGCGGGGAGCTGGCGCTGGGATAGAAGATGAATGTCACGATGCGCCAGATCTCGCCGTGGAGCAGACCGTTCAGGTTGAATTTGAGAAAGTCCAGCGCGGCGGGATTGGTGTACATTGTCAGCATGGACAGGATATACACCGCCGCGTTGCCGATGACGATGACGCGCATCAGATTGGGAATACCAAAGCGGGGGTGGGCGGCGCAGAAGCGCTGCACCCCGTCATAGAGCTTTTTCAAGGGGAACGTCCTCCTGTATCAATTCAAGTAACGCCTATTGTAGCGCATAGGACGAAAAAAGTCATGTCATTTTTTTGAACAATAAAAAAGTTTCCGGAAAGTGGATAATTTGCGGTTTTTGGCTGTCCATTATCATTAAACGCACAGAGACTCAACTGAGTCGGCTGTGCGTTTT
>ENA-UOOA01005752-UOOA01005752.1-human-gut-metagenome-genome-assembly--contig:-P61old-NODE-5752-length-12555-cov-38.609760_pt1 | contig 12555 bp, 18 predicted proteins | sample MGYA00242467_ERZ724014 | MGnify/ENA metagenome assembly ERZ724014
GCACATACCGGGCATCCCTATTCTCAAGTGATGCGTGTCGCTACCACCTGCTGCCAGGGTTTCCACTCTCCCTCATATAGCATTCTGATTGCAACAGTGGGATGCGCCCAGGAGAAGGAAGCCAGGTAAATCTGTACCAGGCTACCGGTGGGCTGGCTATTCTGGCTTCCGGGAATCACCCAAAGCCTACCACCGGAGGAGAAGGGCATATTGCTCATGGTAGCCGCCTCAGCCGCGTTCTGCACATAGCCATAGAATCCCACGCGATTCAGGGAATTGAAATCCGTACCGCTTCGGATCTTCTGCCCGTAGGTGCTGTTGGGAATGGTAGTGCCGGCATTAGCGGGAACAGTGAACACACCAGAGCTTCCCATGTTGCAGATCACCGTCTGCCCGTTCACGGTGGACAGCGCCACGCCCACGTTGCCGCAATGATAGGCAAGGGGGCTTGCCACGTTGGTCAGCCTGCGGAATCGAGCCACGCCATAGGCAGCGGCAACGGAGATTTTAGAGGTCACAGAACGCCAGAAGGTTTCACTCTCATACAGGTTGAGACCATGATGGGGGATCAGCATGATATCAGCACCCCGGATAATTTCCGCCAGATTCTCCTGTGCCGGGGCCTCGATATCACCAGTGAGGGAACACATGGCACCGCCGCACTTGACATTACAAACCATGGAAAAGTTATTATAATTGGTCTGCGCAGTGGTTTCCATATCCTCATCCAGCATATACCCATAGTAGTCGGCATAGAGGGAGGGGGAGACATTGTAGAATTTCAGCTCCACGCCATCCATGGTAACAGGATAGCCCTCATAGTCCGGCTCCACCCAGGCGCCACCGGCGCCAGTGATCAGAGACTTGATATTATTCTCCACGGAGGCATATCCGGTCCCGGTGTATGCATTCCAGTCAATTCTATGGTGGGGCAAATACCATCTGGTAACAGGAATCCCGCTATTGAGCACCGCCGCCACGCGCTCCGAAGTCACATGGTCATTGTGATAGTGGCTGATGATCGCGGCATCCACCTTGGAAATGCCATTTGTACGGAGATAACTCAACAGACGATCCGCTCCGGCATCATTGCCCAGATCATAGGTAATACATACCTTGTCATTATGCAGCACCACGCAGAGGGAATAACCACGGTCCGAGTCCTCGGTTACATTGTCCGGCTTTGACAGAAATGCCACGGTCATGTTTCCGATATTGGTCTCCAAATCCTGGATCGAATTGGTGTTTTCATCCACCTTATTATTGATTTCTCCCAGCAGCTCCTCATTGATAATTTGGGCCAGGGTCCCATCCTCTACCATATCGAGAAGCGCTGCCCGGACCACTTCGGGGATATTTGCCGCCTCGATGGTTTTCTTGATATCCTCGATGGTCACGCCGTGTTCTTTCAGCTTTTTCAGAATCCAATCCAGATTCAGAGCGTGGAAGTCAGAATAGGGGAAATTTTCAAATGCCATTGTTATAACCTCCTTTAATAGATCATTACGCAGAATTTACGCTTGAAGGAATTGCAAATAATTTCGTAGATATTAAAGCGGTCCCTCACGGAAATTTCACCCTCCAGCATCTGGGCGCTGGTGGTCACTCCGATATTGCCGTACAGGTGCCCCTTGCGCTTGGTGTCTGCGCTGCTGCTTGTGTTCTGCGCGGACTGCTCCGCGTCAGACATGCCGGCGCTCTGGTTAAACCCGGCAACGGATCGCCGGTCGGCGCCCTCGGCGCTGGCTCTCGCATTGTCCTCCCAGTCCTCGTACCGGTCATAGTTGTGAAGGGGGTTGTATTCCTCGGTCAGCGCTCTATACATGCGGGTCCAGTTATCAAGCTGGGCACCGCTCCAGAGTGGGATCAGTTGCCGCATGATATCCGGGTCGGTGAATACCAGGGACAGCTCCGCCAGGTCGGTGATGATCGTATCAATAGCCCGCTGCCGGTCTACACCCTCCGGGACCTGGAAACCGTCAAAGATCGTGGGATCGTAGTTATACAGGCCCAGCACAGAAAGTTTACATCTCACTTTCTGCCACCTCCTCCGCTCTTGTGATCTCCTGCTCCACAGGGTTCACTCTCCAATCAACGGACAGCTCCACTCCGAACATGGTCTTTACTTCCTTGCATCCCTGTTGCAGGCTTTCAAGCCACAGGGCACATTTGGAATAGGTTTCCACGTTATTGGCGTTCACTTCATCCGTCACCAGGCGCTCCCGCTTGTCGGTGTTGGCATTGGGGATGCCGATATCCGTATCGAACATTGCCTCAATTTTCCGCATATCGGACAGCACCTTGTCCGCAATGTAGTTTTCTCCCACATTCTGGGAGAACATTTCCCAGGCCAGCTTTCCGTCATCACCCAGCAAATTCTTGTCATAGAATACTGCGGGCTGCCCGCTTGCATAGGAATCATACAGGGCCTTTAGGCTCTCCGCTCCGGCCTTGTTCGCTGCGGCAAAGACATAGGACATTTTACTATTCAGAAGATTAACGCTCACACTTTCCGAACAGAGTGCCAGCTCCTCCGCGTAGTAATTTACCAGGTCCATGATCCCGCCGAAGTCCGGTTGCAGCTTCAAGAGTACACACTCTTGCCCGATGATGGGGTCCCGCAGGCCCTTCAAAAGCGGGTTGGCAATGATCGCTTTCCGGGGCTGGTAGAATACGTTATACCCTTGCAGGCCGCATCCTTGGGGGATCACTCCATATTTATTCGTTTCGATGATCGCCACTACGCCCCAGCAGTAGAGCACATAGAGGAAATAGTCACGGCTCCATGTATTTGGCAGCTTCCACTTGAAAACGGAAATAGCCTTTTGTAGCAGATAGCGCCGGAAAAACTGATACAGGGCTGTGTTTTGTGTATGTACGGTTCCCGGTCTGTTGTCGCTGATTATACGATTTGCATGGTCATACAGGTATGGCGCACCACTTCCAAACATTATCCTCGCCTCCTTTCTTTATTCATAGTAATAACCGCCCTCCAGATATCCCCGGATCGTGTCAATTTCTTCCCGTGTCGCGGGAATTGACACGTCTGTGTCCGTACAGAGCTGATACCCCGGCAGGGTATCAAGACGCCGCACCTGGCACAGCGGGCGGCCCCGATGGGTGTTGTCCTCGTCGACAGGACTATACCAAATATAGTCCATCTGTGGGCTGTTGGACAGTTGTGCAACAGAAGGAGTGCCGCCCGTTGTATGGGGAACTCCAATTTTTGTCTGGGCAATATCACCCAATGCCGAAGCTACACTGCCCAAAGTTGTACCAATTCCGCCCGCCATTCCCATTGCATTTCCGGAGGCGGCACTACCAATCGTTGATGCTATGCCACCCAACGCTTGAACAGCAGGAATGACGGAGGACGCCAGCGCGGCGCCCGGCGTTGTGATATGGGACATGGGGAACGTAACGCCAACCTGTCCCGTCATTCTGGTTATTAACACAGTATAGCGGTCTGTACGTTCGGCATACACGTTAAGTATGCCGGCCCCGGTCCGGTGGTCAACCGTGATGATGCATCTGACGGTGGTTGTATTGGCTATTTGTGCGGGATCCAGATGGATCACACCAAAAGGCGGTATTGAAATGGAATATTCTGCGCAGGCAGCATTAACCCATGATCCGCGCGTAGCAGCCAGCGGATGGCGTTTGACCGTAAATGTCGTTATGAGTGTGCTATATCCTTGTGCTGCCATCTTTTTATAAATGATACCGTTGATTGCTACGATATCCACCGTTCCCACATATAGACTGTTCGCGGTATCTCCGGTAGGAGCAGTAAACGGAAGCCATACCACAGAGGCAATATACTGCATAGGATCCACCTGGAGCTTCAAATCCTGGTTGGTGATCGCAAAAAAGCCCAGGGCGTCAGTATAATATTGCTGACTGTAACAGTCTTTCATAAACGCCCACATCATAGCCGGTGTCAAAGTGTAATAATTGATCGTTGACTGTCCCAGCACTCCCACCACATAACTGCCGGTGGTCAAAGGATTCAGATCCCATATATTTGCCTGTATATCATTCTCGGTGGTCAGCGCCGAGGTACGGGGATATAGCGTGTCAATTATATCCCCGTCGCTTTCCGCAGCCGCCCGAAGCACGTATGCGCTTGTAGCCCCGATTTGCGTTTTCCAGGACGCCAGGGCGTCCACGTTGCAATGGGCTACCCACAGCGAGCGTTCCATGCTCCAGCTGCTGATCCAGTAGTAACGCTGGAATGCCGGAATATAACAATAGTTATACTGTGTTGGGTTTACATCTGTCCCAATGTTCAACGGGATCGCCGGATTGAGCACATCAAAATCGGTATTGGTCACGCATTGGTATGTGACGCCGGTACCGGACGGCCTCGCGGTGCTGTTTACTTCTTTCGAGAATGCATAAAGTGTAACAGGAAAAGCCACATTGTCACCTCCATAAAGAAATACCGGGCAGCGGTCTCCCGCCGCCCGTTGTATGTAGCTTAATCCAGCAGGAACACAACACCCTTTTCGCTGTGGTCATTCCACAGGCGCTGCGTTTCATGCAGCCAGGTGGTGGTATAGCCGCCTCGTGCATTGAAGGGCGCAGGGCTGGCCCACTGCTGGGTAGTGGCATAGCCCAGGGCCTCCCGGTCAAAGATCACGGCAAAAACATTGTCCTGGCTCACCGGATCGCCGGTAACCACGGTGCCATTGCTTCCGATTCTGCCAGGGGTCACGTTGATCGCGCCGGGGGTTCTCACACTCTGCCAGAAATTGACAGTTTCATAAGCACCCAGGCGCAGCAGCTCGGAATGGAAGGTGTCCGCCACCGCCATGGTGGTCATCTGGTTGCTTGCCTTGGCATAGACCATCATTTTCTGATCAGCCTTGGGAGTATGGCGCATGACCGGCAGGCCATTTACCACCGTCTGGTAAAGCTGGGTGCGCTCGGTCATCATGTCGGAAATGGTCAGAATGCGAGCATAGGCCCACTGAACAAAGGCCCGGTAATTGGCGGGCTGCATCACCGTTTCAGCGGTCAGATTGAGGCCGGTTTCCGTGTTGTACTCGGTCAGCAGATGGACCACTCGCAGGGGGTCGGCCTCGTCAATAATGCCGCCGATAAAGTTTGCAACAGCGGCCCGGCCCATATTTTCCCTAACCTGCTCGAGCTTGTCGCTCATATTCTGGACCACCATGCTGATGAAGCCGCCGAACTGCTCCGGTCCGGTAAAGGCGTTGTCCAGCTGGTCACGGAACAGGGTGTAACAGTCCTGCCACACATTCTGTCCGTAGAAATTGGTCTGCAGAATCTTGGGTTTACAGATTTTCTGCTGGTCCACGCTCTCCCCGTCACCGTCTGCCGGCTTCTTGGTGGCATCATAGGCCACGGGCCACTTATAGCGGTCATCCTCGCTGATAGGCTTGTCCGCAATCTGGAGCTTGCGGATATGGTTTCCGTAGGCGCTTTCACTCACTTCCACCAGGCCAAATTTGCGCTCATAGGGCCGCACGCTGAAAATGGTCCTGGAAAGCACCTGGGAAATCGCCTGCATGACAGGATCGTAACCGGTCTTGAGGGTGGTCTGCGCCGCCGTCACAAAGTCGGCGGTATTGGTGGCGGCAATCGCCGCCTGCCCGGTGGCCTGCTGCTGTACTGCGTTAAGCACCGCCGCCACCTGGTTAAAGGTCATCTCATTGGTAGGCATTTACTTTTCCTCCTTATTCTTAAATGTGGGCCGGATGATGGTGGCAAGGATATCGTCCACGCTTTTCGTCTCCGGCTGTCTGCTGTTGTTGATATTGGAGCGGATGATGGTCTGATTCAGCTCCTCCAGCTTGGCAAGGATCGCCGCCTGGTCATTCTGGGGAGCGGGTGCCGGTTCGGGCTGCGGCTCCGGTTCCGGCTGGGGATCGGGTGCCGGTTCGGGTTCCGGCTCCGGCTGGGGTGCGGGTTCTGGTGCGCCATTCAGCGCCATGATCTCCTGCTTGGTAAAACCGGCATCCAGCAGCTTCATAAGCTGTTCAAAGGTCATATTTATCATTCCTCCTTAATGAACGCATCGGGATAGTCCACTTTCAGATTTTTCAACAGGTGTTCAGCGTTCTCCCGATTTCGGAACGCTCCCACCTGCACCCGATAGAGTTTAGCGGGTTTCGGCTCCACATAGGGAACGGCGAAGTAGTCACAGACACCCTTGCAGATCGCCTCGGCGATATCCTCGATATGGTCCACGATCCAGCGGGCCACGCTGGGCACATCATGGAAATCCACCTCGATATAGACCGTGGGTGCCTTGGGCATTCGCACCTCATACAGGTCCTGGGCCTCGGTGATGCTTTCGCTGCTGCCGGGGGTCAGAGGGAACAGGTGCCTGGAAATTGCTGTGCAGGCTTTGAATCCCTCGCCCTGCTTGTCCCAGCAGAACAGGCGGGTGCCGCTTACTTTGCCGTTGCAGGCGTTGGAATGGATGGGGATATACAGGTCAGCGCCGTACTGGTCTGCCGCCTTGACTTTCGCCGCCATGGTGGCATCATGGATCGTCAGCACACCGAAGCCGCAGCGCACCAGGGCTTTCTGGAGCGCCTGGGCCACCTTGCCCATCTGCTCTCCCTCGCTGGTTTTGAGACCGGCATATTTGTTCTCAAACTGGTTAGAAGGGGACAGGAAAATTTTGTACATGGACTATTCCTCCTTTCTTTCCCAACCGTAGGTATCCGGATTCCACACGTTGTTGTCCACGGTACTCTCATACACCGGTTCGAAGTATTCAACCTCCGTCCAGTTCTCTGCATTCGTTGCGAGGACATCGATACACACCGCCGTCTGCTCTCCGTTCTTCAGCATCATGCCGTCATCGGCAACGAGCCGAACATAAGCGGATTCGGTTCTGCCCTCCTCATACTTGGGGGACAGTCCACGCAGGCGCTGGATTGAGTAGTCCGTATTTTTGGTAATCACTTGTCATTCCTCCTTCTGTGTAGGTTTATGGATAATGTTGTCGATCCCGGGCGTGAACGCCCGAAGATTTTCAATAATGCTGCTGATCTCCATGAGAATCACATAACCGCACCCGGCTTTGAAAAGCGGGAGGCCGGTTTCCACACCCACCAGGGGACTACCGTACTCCACGCCCCAGAGAAGCGCCAGCACCAGAATTTCACCGAATTTGTGATACAGTCCATCACGCATACGGCACGACTTGAAATTTTTCTGATAGCTCGCTTTCAGCAGGCCGGAGATGATATCAAGCAGAATGGCAGCACCGACAATTACACAGTACACTTTCAATTTCACAACCTCCCATCTTATAGGGTGATATGGTAAGAACAGGAAACATTCATGCGCTGGGCAAGCGCTTGCCCACCCTTCCGGGGCTGCCCTTGGGCTGTTTCCTGTTCTCACTTTCATTATATAATATTGTCGGATTTTGTCAAGAAAAATATTTTTTGAAAAGTATCTCACAAGAATACTGTTCAAAAACAATGTGGCGCAACATATACTGTTGGTAAAGCCACTGGAAACCGGTACGGAATCTTTGAAGGTCCACCGGCCCGGCCCCATAGCTGGGAGGGCTGCCGGTGGTATGGGTGGACACATAATATAGGCCGCCCTCCGACTTGTGCCGATAGATGCAGATTTCACCCACCTGCACAATGGGGTTAAATTCCTTCAACGGCATATTATGTACACGGCTGCGCTCCTCACCGGAAAAGCTATTGTCCAGGGCCATCTCCGAAAACTCGGTGCCACCGGTCAGACGGTACAGAGCTGTGTTCCGCTTCTTGTTTCCAATGGGGGATTTTTGAAGGATAATCAGACAGATACCACGCTTGTCATCTATCCAGACTTCCCGGCCCTTGCTCCTCATCTGCTCGGCCCGGTTTACCAGGCCCAAGGATAGGAAGATGGGGTTGCCCAGATCGTTAGCATTGGCAAGGCACAGGAGCTGGGCCGGCGGCCTGCCGTTCAATTCTCTATTGCGGTTCACCGTTTCATAGGCATTAAACAGGGCCGCCGCTTCATCCTTCAATGGGCGCTCGTGGCTCTCCGGGATGAACTCATCATAGACGATCAAATCCACATCGGAAGCATCGAAGCCCCGCATATTGGAAATCGTGGAAAGCGCTGCCGTGTAGCCGATGCATGGACCTTTCGGGATCGGGTTCCCGTCCTCGCCACGGTCCGCCTCATAGAATCCCGCCGTATACTTTGACAGGGGCCGGGAGGCCGTCAAATAGTTGTGGTCCCGATCAATGCTCTTGAATGGGCTGTACTCCGGTTTATTCACAAGGTCCACCTGGGATTGTAACCGGCGAAGCAGCATGAAGCGCCGCCCCTCGATGATCGAGCGCTCCCTTGCCCGCTTCAATGCGCCATAGGTTTTGCCGGTTCCACGGCCACCCACAACGAAAATAAACGGCTGCCCACAGGCAAGAATCCCATCAATATCCAGCCATCCCTCCGGGGTGTATAGGTTCATGGGGTTTCACCTCCTTTGCGCTCACCGTACTTACAGTAGAAATCGCTCGGCATTTCCCAATCGTCATTACTACACCACTTGCAACGCATCATGCATCCTCCTTCGGCGGCTCCGGCAGGGGCATCCACCACAAAACGCGCCAATAGCTTCGCGCTCCGCTAAGATCCCACCGCTTTGGTGTCTTTTGATATTTCGCAAACGTAACGTGTCTAAGATCTCCGTCAGCGCAAAAAACGATTGTATAGCCACTCTCCTCCGGCAGCTGATCCTCCACTCTATTCCACTTGGGAGCGGCATTGCACGTTTTCCCGGATCGGCACGTTCGACAGTTAATTTCGTGTCCATCGGCTGCCAGCCATTTCTGATCCATCATTCACACCTCCCTTATAAAAGAGAAGGGCCTTGCGGCCCTCCTCTTAGTCATCTGCCAGGACCTTGCCGACCTTCTCCAGGATCTCATCGGTTTCCTCCTCGGTCAGAGCAAGGTAGACATGGGAATAATAGTTGCCGTCCTTGCCCTTGCGCTGGGGGAAGGCCACAAAGTCCCCCTTCTTGCCCTGGATGATCCGGCACCCGTAGATGGTGATATCATCCACATTCAGATCAAAGACGATCCCGCCGTCCTTGAACTCCTTGGCCCGCCGCACACTGTAGGAATGCTGCACACGCTCCGGGGCCTGGTTCTCCTTCTTGGTTCTGTTCATCTTTGCCATAATTCTGTACCTCATTTCTTCAAAATTTATATTAGTCGGGTATGGCGGCCCGGTCTAATCGGTCAATCGGTGTTTCATTTCCATGAACAACATGGGGTTGGCAAGTATGCGCTCATAGTCAGCGGTTATGCCCAGGGTGTAGGTGCTGGGCTTGATATAGATATTTGGGCCTATTTCCAGACGGTGCCCGTCTATGTCCAGATGATCCACGGGCGGGTGGTCATTGTAGATACTTTCCGTACCTCCGGCCTTGGTGAAAATGAATCCCTCTTTGAATGCTTCCAAGCCGCCGGCTGCATCCAGCTCCGGACCGCCCCACTTCTTACTCACACCGGAAATCGTGGCGTGGGTCTTTCCGTCACCGTAGTCATAGGCGTACTTTTTCGCGCCCAGGGTCACAAATCTGCTGTAAGGCTGTTCCGCTTCAAACACGCCCATATAGTGCTCGGTGCCCTTGGGATCGGTGGCGTGGGCGCCGGAGGCTTTACTGTCTTTCTGCCGCTTGACATTGTAGCCGCTCCAATCTACCAGGCCGATATACTTAACAGAATCGGTATCACAGTACACCGCATTGTGGCCTGCAAGATTCAAGCCCTCCTGTAGTCGTAAACGCGCCCAGGCCGTAATCCACACGCCCCACTGGTAGCAGAGGAACGCCCGTTTAGAATGCTTATCCAGCAATTCCCCGATATCGTCCGTACGCTCCACGAACTGCTGGGGATCGTCTGCGAGGAAATCAATGATCTGTTTAACCGGGTCCTGGGCCATCATTCCATAAAAGGAATTTAACAAATTTTTACTTTTCTCATAAAACTGCTCTTGGCCCTCCACGCCCTTCAGCCGGGTTTTATTGGTATAGTATTCTATGGTAGTTAATACCAAAGGCCGGGGCAGATATCCATACCATGTATAGCGGGCATCCAGGATCTGGATATCGTCCCATTGGTACTGTTCCCGGATGATACCAAAATCTACATCTGTCACGGTGGTTTCCAGGTATTCAGCGGAGAGGATTCTGCCGTTATCATAGCAGGCCCCGATCACTTCCCGGCATTTGGCCCGTGACAGATAGGGGAAACCGTCAAAGGGGTCCCGCATTGTGATGCCCCAGACAGCGAAACGGAACAGGACCGCCCGCCTCTGACGGATCAATCGCTCGATCATGTGCAGCGTTGGGGCCTCCAGCTCACGAAATCGGCCCATGGGGAATTTGCAGTTACACAACACATCCGGGTAGCTGCTGGAACGGTCAGCGCTGGACACATTGCGGAGGATCTTACCGGAGAAATACCTGTTAGCGTGGGTGTTTCCTCCACGGAATGCCTCCCGCAACATACGATAGGTTTCCAAGTCCGGCTGGGAATCGTGGACCATCTTTCGGCCCGCCATCCGCATGGCCCTTTTTGCATCTCGCCGGACATAGCCGGTAGAAGTCAGCGGAATGGTCTGTAGGTTGTCATGATCCCGGTCCATTTCTGCCTGGTATGCTTCCACCAGGCCCAGCACATCATTTTGGCAGTATTGCAGCTCTCGGTCTGTCAATGGGGTCCACGGATAACGGACTTTGGAATAGTCGAATTCCTCGCCATCCAATTTCTGGTGCTCCACCCTCATTTTCTTGGTGTACTGTGCAAGGCTCATATTGGTATGTAAATAGGTGCAGCGGTATTCCAGGCGCTTATCATACATGGTGCACTTGAGCACCTTGCGGGATTTCACGGCGAACACTTCATCCGGCTTGAAATCATAGACGGTCCGGAGAAATTGGAACTCGTAAGACAGATTATGCACCAGGATCACCAGGCTTTGGTCCTCCGGTATGAACCGAAGAAGCGCACCAACGAAGCCCCGCCACTCGTCCCAGGTCCGGCCCATCACCGTATACTCAAGACCAAATTGCCATTGCCAAATATACATAGCCGCTTGCTCTACTCCAGGAAGGGGACTTGTTTCAATATCAAAGGCGGTAATGATATCCTTATAGGTACGGGTCTGTCTGCTGCCGCTGTTGCCACGTTTCTTTTTCTGAGCCGGTATCTCATTCAGCCAGCCAAAATCGAATTGTTCCGGCCTAACGATTACGCTTTCTGCCATTGTTACGGCCTCGCTTCCTGGGTGGTGTCGGCATCTCTGACGAATCGGGATCGAAGTTTTTCCAGTACCATTCAAAATTGCTCTTGATCTGCTCCACCGGGACGCCCTGGTCATCTGCACGCCGGAATAGCTCCGCGGCTTTCTCCATGTACGGCTGTCCCACAAACTCACGGGAGAACTCAAGGAAGCGGGCAAAGGCCGCATAATTGGATTTATTCAGCCAGGTATACCCCTTATCATGCCACGTTGCTATGGCCTTATCACGGATCGCACGTTGTCCGGTCACGCTGCCCGCCTCCGCGGTAAGAAAGCGGGCCACATCAGAAAGAAGGTGGACCAACTCGCCCTTATTAGATACCTGGGACAGCGGAACGTATTTCCCCTTATTATAGCGGTATACATTGGAATCCTCGAACTCTGACCCCTCAAAGCGCTCCAGGCGCTTGCGGGCCACGGACCGGAGACGGGAGTATTCCCGCCGCAATTCCTTCTCACTGTAGCCCTCCTGGAGCGCCTGGGGCTGGTATGCGGAAATAGGGAATGAGAATTTTGTGTAGCGTGACATTATTTGCACACCCCCGCCATCACATAGGAAATCAAATTTTCAGTGTCCGCCCTGGTCAGCAATTTATATGCTATCGGGAAACGAACAATTTTCATACCATAATCACAGGACACCGAACAAACAATTTCCCAGCATCCCGTAGACCGCACACTCTCCGCCTTACAAGGAATTCCACACTCACGCAAGGCATCCAGGATCGCACAGAGCTTCTCATACATGGCGCATGGCCTCCCTTCTCAAACAGTTATGCTTTGCCAACTTACGCAGCACCTCACGCCGCCGGTGGTCCTCCATCGGAAACCAGCCACAGGAAAAGCAATCGTGTTCCATGTCACGCTCGGCGCATTCAACTGCCACATTGTAAGGGCAGCTCAAGTAATGCTCTGCCGGTCTGCGACCTTTGTTCATTCCTTATCACCTCCCAGCAGTACGCCCCAGAAGAAGCCAAGCATACCGGAGAGGAGCACAAGACAGATTTCAAGCAGCATCGTCAAGCACCTCCACTATTTTAATGAATGTCCTGGAGATGGTCCAGGCGCCTATGATGATAAGGATATAGGAGAATGTGGTCATTGGATTCCCTCCGTTTCTCTTATATAGGATACCCATTGTGTTGCCATCGCGTGGGCAATGCCGGGGAAGGTCTTCGCCCTATTTTTCTGCCTGTCTTTTCCTCCGTGGTTAAACCAGTTGCCAGCTACCTTGCTGCTTTGCCGTTC
>ENA-UOOA01005764-UOOA01005764.1-human-gut-metagenome-genome-assembly--contig:-P61old-NODE-5764-length-12533-cov-5.002084_pt1 | contig 12533 bp, 9 predicted proteins | sample MGYA00242467_ERZ724014 | MGnify/ENA metagenome assembly ERZ724014
GAAAGCCCTCCCTCTCCCCTCCAAGTCTTCTCTTCCTTCCCGTCTCTACATCCCGTCCCTCCTCATCAGCTCCGCGAGGCGTCGGGCGATTTCAAAGTCGGCGGGATAGTTGATGTTGAAAAAGGGCAAGGCTTCCGAGCGCGCGTAGGGGACATGGGTGCGCAGCTCTTCGGGGATGACCACGCTGAACTTGCGGATACCCTGTTCCCACGCGGCATCGAACCAAGGCAGACACGCGGGCTCGTACACCGCTACCAGCGCTTCGATGAATCCCGTTTCCTCTTGCTGATACGTGGTCATGATGGTGCCGGGCAAACGGGCTTCCCGCGCATCGAGCAGGCGGCGAAGCGTCGGGCCGTCCATGAACGGCAGATCGCAGGAGAGGACCAATATGGGCTTTTGCAGGCGGCGCAGTGCCGAATAGACCCCGCCGAACGGCCCCTGACGATCCACCTCGTCGGGAATGGCCTTGAAGGGGGCGGCGTCTTCGGGCGCTCGGCAGGAGACGAACACGTCGTCCGTGAAGCCGCCGAGCAGCTCTACCGTGCGCTCAAGCATGTCCTTGCCGTCGCCGTGAATCGAGAGACGAAGCTTGTTCCGCCCCATGCGGGACGACAGGCCACCCGCCATGACTATTCCGTACACGATGCCTCCCCGGCGGTACCTCTCAAGAGGATGGGAATGCGCTGATGTCTGGCTCTTTGTATCATATTCTCGGCTGGAGGCAAAACGGTTGCGGAAAAAAGGGTGTGCTCGTGACAAAGGGAACAGACAGGGGCTGGCTAAGTATTTTTTCCAAAAAAGTTTCTTTGGGCAAGGGGCGGAATCCGTTGCGGAGATGGAAATCGGCAAACATCGGCGGACGTGGCAAAGGCTCTTGAGAGCGGATACACCGGCCTTTTCCGAAAAAAGGCGACTTCCCTTTGTGGAAAGCCGCCTTGTCCATAGACGGGAACCCGCTATGGCGGGGGGTTAGTTCAACGTCTTTTCAGCAACGGCCGGAGCCTTGGGATCCTTCTGAGCCTTTTCGTGGCAGGGCAAGCAACCCTTTTGGAACCCTGTGTACTGCTTACGCTTTTTCATATGGCAACCGTAGCAGGAATGATCGCTGTCCTTGGCGTGGAACGCTTTGAAGAGGCTCGGGGCGACGCCGTCGTCGCCACGGGGCACGGAGTGGCATTCCTCGCTCGCGCCGCAGGAGACGTACTTGGCGTCGATGTCGGAAGGCAGCGCGTGGTGGCAGGTCTGGCAACGGACGCGCCGGTGCGACGAGTGGTTGAACACGACATCCATCTTCTGCTTTCCGCCGGTCGCCTCAATGGTGATGGGATTGCGGATAACTTTGCCGACCTCCTTGATATCGCTGACGCCTTTGGGTTCTTCGTCATCGGCGGCGAAAGCGGGGACACACAGGAGACAGGCCACGGCAAGGGTCAAGAGTTCCTTTCTCACGTTTACAACTCCGGGTGCTGAGGACTAAGCCACAGGTCGGCGCAGTTTCGCAAAAAGCTGGCGGCGCGTCATCGGGTTGGCGTCGTTCTGAGCGAATACGGCGAACTTGTGGTACAGATTGGGATCTTCCGCGTACAAGTATATCACGTGTACGATGCCGTTGTCACCCAATACGGCATTGGGAAAACGTTCTTTAACTTCCGCAAGCCGCTGCTCGGCGAGGTTTTCCATATCTTCCCGTTCGCCGAAATTCATGCACCCGGTGGGACAGGACAGGACGCACGCGGGGAGCATACCCTGATGCACCCGGTCGTTGCAGAAGTCGCACTTGTGGATCTGCTTTGTTTGCGGGTCAACACGCGGGATATCATAGGGGCAGGCTTCGCGCACGGCCTGGGCGTCAAGCTGGGCGGTCAGGGGCGTGAACAGTACCGCGCCCGTCTTTTCGTCCTGCACGATGGCGCCGTCGATGGTCGAAGCGGTCATGCACGGGGCCAGTTCGCAATGGCGGCATTGTTCAGGGAAGAACAACATCCTGAAGTCCTTTCCCTTGCCCACTTCGCGCATGTGCACGGTTTTGTAGGTCACGCTGGACAGGTCCGGCGGGTTCGTGTGTCCGCCGCGGTTCGTCGTTTCCTCGGCGGGCAGGTTCTTCCACTGCTTGCACGCGATTTGGCAGCCTCGGCAGCCCGTGCAGCGCGTCAGGTCGACAAAAAAGGCTTTCGCCATGATGGACTCCTTTATCGGGGTGGAGGGGAGGGAGCGGTGAACTTGGAGGGGGGAAGGGGACCCCTATCTGAAGAAGGGTTCCCCTTCCCCCCTCCAAACCTCCCCCTTTTCCCTAGACTTTTATAAACGGGACGGGCGGCGTTTGGGACGGCCCGGCCGGTTTCCCTTGGCGGAAGTTTCCCGGAACGGCTGTTTTCTTGTTACGTGCTGGAAGGGCCGTTGCAAAGGATAATGGCTTTTCCGCCCCGGCAAAATTTTCGCCACGAACATTTTTTCGGTTGCCCGGAGGGAGATTTACTAGGGAACCTTTGCCTTTCAGCCGTCCGGTCAACGGAACTCCCGTCGCGCCGCCTCCCCTCCAGTCAAAGTTTTTGCGGGTGGGGGGCCGGGGAGGGCGCTTTTAAAAAAACGCCCTCCCCCGGTCTCGTAACCCATCTCAATAACTACTCCGGCAAATCCTGATCAGGCATCTTTTCGATGTTGACCATGAAGGCCTTGGATTCCGGTATGGCGGAGTTGGGGTCGCCCACGGCGGCGGTGAGAAGGTTTGCGCTGTCGCCGCCGCGCTTGGGCACCAGCCAGCCGAAGTGCCAGGGAAGGCCGATCATGTGCACGGTTTTGCCGTTGGCGTTCATGGGCTGGAAGCGGTTGGTCACGATGGCCTTGGCAAGCAGGTTGCCGCGGGCGCTGCTGACGCGCACCACGTCGCCGTTGCCGATGCCGCGTTCCTTGGCAAGCTCCGGATCAAGCTCCGCGAAGACCTGCGGCTCGGCTTCCACCAGCCACGAGCAGCGGCGGGTCATGAGGCCCGTCTGCCAGTGCTCGGTGACGCGGTAGGTCGTGCCGATGAACGGGAAACGCTCGTCCGCCACGGCCAGCACTTCGCCGATGGCCTTGAACGCCACGGGGTTGCTGCGCTGCGCGGAGAAGGCGTGCTTCTCGAAGGGCGATTCCATCGGTTCGTAGAACTCGGGGAGCGGCCCGTCTTCGCGGCCTGGCCCGAAGAGCGCGCCCTGGCCGTCCTTCTGCATGATGAAGGGGTATTTGGTGCCGGGATCGCCGCCGCCGTCCACCACGTCGCCGACCCACTTGCCGTCGCGCCACTGGATGACCGGCTTGTCCGGGTTCCACGGGCGGCCCTGCTTGTCCACGGAGGCGCGGTTGTAGATGATGCGGCGGTTCATGGGCCATGCGTAGGACCAGTTCGGGAACAGGCCGATCTTTTCCTGCTCAGGCGTCTGCGTTTTGTCGCGGCGGGCCATCATATTGCCCTCGTCCGTCCACGAGCCCGCGTGCAGCCAGTTGCCGCTGGCGGTGGAGCCGTCGGCCTGCAGCATGGCGAAGGCGGGGACCTGATGCCCGGCCTTGTACAGCTTGCCGCCGATGGTCACGTCGCGCAGGAAGTAGCCGTTCATGACCTTGGCGGTGTTGGCGGGCGAGAACTCGTGCCCTTCCATCCACTTGTCGATGCCGAGGCCAAGGATCGGTTCGGGGAAGACGCCGCCTTGCTCCTTATAGAGCTTGCGGATGGCGAGCATCATTTCGACCATGATGTCGCCGTCGGGCTTGGTTTCGCCGTAACGGTCGGGGCCGGCATAGCGCCACTGCATCCAGCGGCCTGAGTTGGCTATGGAGCCTTCCTTTTCAATGGACGTGCAGCAGGGCAGGAAGAAGACTTCCGTGGCGATCTGGGTCGGGTCCTTGCCGGGGCCGCGCCAGAACGAACCGGTTTCGTTGTCGAACAGGTTGACGTTTACCAGCCACTTGAGCTTTTCCATAGCCCCGCGGCTTTTGTTGGCGTTCGGGCCGGAGCAGGCGGGGTTCATGCCCCAGGCGAACAGGCCGTCGAGCTTGCCTTCGACCATGCGGTCAAAGATGGACATCCACATGTAGTCGGTCCGCTTCTTGTCGGCGTCGAGGCGCGGGACGTAGCTGTAGGCCACATCGGGCGTCACGCCGGGATAGAGCGACATGAGGAAGCTCGCCGTGTACTTGGGCCGGTTGCCCCACCAGTTCACGCTCTTGGGATCGTTGGTCTTGGGCGTGGTGGCGTTGTAGTCCGCGAGGGTCGTCAGCGTGGAAGTGGGCACGGGCAGGTAGCCGGGCCAGATGTCCGCAAGGAGCGCCTGGTCGGTGGAACCCTGCACGTTGGATTCGCCGCGCAGCGCGTTGACGCCGCCGCCCGCCACGCCGATGTTGCCGAGCAGGAGCTGGATGATGGACATGGCGCGGATGTTCTGCACACCCACGCTTTTCTGGGTCCAGCCCATAGCGTACATGATGGTCCCGGCCTTGTCGGGCGCACCGGTGGACGCGAAGGTTTCATAGACGCGCAGGAGGTCTTCCTTGGGCGTTCCGGTGGTCTCGGACACCTTGTCGAGCGTGTAGCGGTCGTAGTGCTTCTTGAGAAGCTGCAAGACGCAACGGGGATGCGTGAGCGTCTCGTCGCGCACGGGAACGCCGTTGGCGTCCATTTCGAACGCCCACGTTTTCTTATCGTAGCTCTTCTTGTCGGCGTTGAAGCCGGAGAAGAGGCCGTCGCTGAACCCGAACCGCTCGCCGACGACCGTGGGGCCGTTGGTGCTGTCGATGACGTACTGCTTGAAATATTTGTCGTTGTTCAGGATATAGTTGATCATCCCGCCGAGGAAGGCGATGTCCGTGCCCACGCGAAGCTGGACATAGAAGTCGGCCTTGCTCGAAGAGTGGGTGAAGCGCGGGTCGACGCTGACGACCTTCGCGCCCTTATCCTGAGCCTTGAGCACCCATTTGAAGGAAATGGGATGGTTTTCGGCAGGGTTGCTGCCCATGATGAGGATACAATCACTGTTCGCCAAATCGTTCCAGTGATTCGTCATTGCACCGCGTCCGAACGACTCTGCCAGAGCCGTAACAGTGGCGCTGTGTCAGAGGCGCGCCTGGTGTTCGATATACACCAGGCCGAGGCTGCGGAGGATGGACTGATAGGCCCAGCACTCCTCGTTGTCCATTGCGGCGGAACCGAACGAAGCCATGGCTTCGGTGCGGTTGACGAGCTGGCCCTTGTCGTTCTTTTCCGTGAACGACTTGTCGCGGCTTTCCTTCACGCGCTTGGCGATTTCTTCCATCGCCCATTCCCATTCCACTTCTTTCCATTCGGTGGCGTGGGGGGCGCGGTAAAGCGGCTTCTTGGGGCGCTGATCGTTGACGGTAAGCTGCCACGTGGACGCGCCCTTGGGACAGAGGGAGCCCTCGTTGATCGGGTGATCCGGATCGCCTTCGACGTTGATGGCGCGGCCCTTGCCGAGCGGGTTGTCAGATGTGCTGGTGCTGACGATGAGCCCGCAGCCCACGGCACAGTAACAGCAGATGGATGTGGTCTGTTTCGTCCACTTGAGTTTGAATTCCTTGGCCTGCGCGAAAGCGGGGCGCAAGTTGAATCCGAGCCCGGAAACGGCGCCCGCCAGCGCGGCCCCAAGACCGAACTTCAGAAAGCCTCGGCGTGATACGCTCATGGTGATCCTCCCGATATTGGGCGGAAACGGTGGTTCCGCCGCAGGAATGCCGATATATGCTCATTTAAGCATATATAGTTTAAATCATTGCATGATCTGGTTACAGATACCCTACTGCTAGTCCAGCATAGGCCTTGTGTCAATCCTGTTTCGGAGAAAAAGGGGCTTGTGGAAATATTCCTTTGTAAAACGGAAAATAAGGGGAAGAAAAAGGCGGTCTTCCCGTAAAGCGGGGAGAGGCGTCTCGGCGAAATGTAATGGGTTCCCTACAGTGAAACGCCCAAGGAGTATGGCCGGAATGGTACGGGCAACATGGATGGCGGACAGGCAAAGCCCAGGCCTTCTCGGTTGCATAGGGGGGAGTGAATGGCATAGACATGATGGCCAAATCATGGGATGCCTCGCGTCTGAAGGCAAGGTTTTCCCGCCCGGAAGAAAGGCGCTGGAAAGGCTCTGATGGGTCGGCGGGTTTCCGCTGTACGGGCCGGTGTCCGGGAGCCGGTTGCCGAGGTCTGGTGAAAACGGCCCCATATGGCTGGGTCGTGTGCTTGAAGAACATCCCGCCGATGGGGAAAGGAAGGCTGAAGGATGAACCCATTTGAAAATATACTGAGCGCCGTGCGGCAAAAAAGGCCGCTGGTGCATTTTATTACCAATTATGTCACAGTCAATGATTGTGCCAACATGACGCTGGCTTTGGGCGGTTCGCCCATCATGGCCGATGATTTGCGTGAAGTGGAGCAGATCGTCGGGCATTGCTCCGCGCTGGTGCTGAACATAGGCACGCTCAGCGAGCGGACGGTACAATCCATGCTGGCGGCAGGGAAGGAGGCCAACAGGCTGGGCCGCCCCGTGGTATTCGATCCCGTGGGCGTGGGGGCTTCCCGTTTTCGCAATGAAACAGCAGCGATGTTGCTCCGGGAAGTCCGTTTTGACGTCATTAAGGGCAATATTTCGGAAATCGCGTATCTGGCGGAAGGGATCGGCACAACCAAGGGGGTGGACGCGAACCTTGACGCCCTGAGTACGGAAGGCAATCTGCGCTGGCATACGGATCTTGCCCGGAAGGTCAGTACCCAGACTGGCGCGGCCATCGTGATCAGCGGTCCTATCGATATTGTCGCGGACAGCCATGAAGCATGGGCCATCCGTAACGGGCATCCCATGATGGCCAACATCACGGGGACGGGCTGCATGTCGGCGGGGGTCATCGGCTGCTGCGTGGGAGCCGACCCGCAGGCGCTTTTGCCGTCCTGCGTCTGCGCCATGTCGGCCATGGGGATTTGCGGGGAGCTGGCGTATGAGAAACTGCTGTCCGTGGACGGAGGTTCGGGGACGTACCGTGTCCTTCTGATGGACGCCATGAGCAAGCTGGACGGGGCGACGCTGACCCGCAGGAGCAAGGCGGAACGGTTGCGGATCTGAGGCTGCGCAGAGCAGGGAGGCCCGCTTTGTATCCCGTGGGGAAGCGCAGAGGAAAATGTGCAGCCTCCATGCGGCGGTATCCTTCGGGCTGGAGTCGGGTTTTGCCGTCTGTGCGGCTTTTTATTCCGATAGGCGATGGGATCGCCCCGCAACTCCTTTTGGGGTGAAAAGGCTTTTTCTTCAAGGAACACTTGAACAATTAGGGAAGGATTGAGCCCTCCGCCGCAGGGAAGGGGGCTTTTTCAGACGCGGGTGAGAAAGAGTTTTTCGCGTGTGCCTGTATATGGCCCATGGTTGGGCGATCCGGGGAAGTTTTGACGAGGCGATCCCGGCGCTTGGATAAAGGAGGGTGCCAAAACGCCTTGCGCTGACACCGTTGGGCCGTTATGGATGAAGTTGATCAGCGGCGTGTGCCTCTCTTGGGCCTCGCTTTTAGTATGCATTTTTGAGGTGCCGGCCCAGCGCCCGTGCACGGGAGGATAGATGGAAGCGTCGAAGAACGACAGATTGGTGAAGAAGTTCGCCGCACTTGAGGATAAGACGTGGTTTCCGCAGGAACTTTTGGAACTCGTAAAGGACGTATGCCGCCTGCAAGGTGAGGTGAGGGCTTCGTTGGCGGTTTCCGTCGATCCGGCTTTGGTCTGCGGCGATATGGAGCATCGGCAGGGGGCGCCGCTGCTGGCCAGGGAGCAATTCCCCGTCGATGCGGAGGGGGCCGAGAAGCTTTTCCGCGCTATCTTGGAAGTGGCGGAATCCCTGCCGCAGCTCCGCACGACTGCGCAGCTTGTCCGGGATAAGCTGATCCGGGGCGACATCCGGCCCGAAGAACTGTTCCGCGCCTACATGCTGGAAAACGCCGAACCCTTTGAGGCATGGGCCAAGGAAGCGCCCGACGCGCCCAATTTGCTGCCGTTCCTTGTGTACAACAGCATGGAGCCGTGGCTCGAAGCCGCGGGCGAGGCGCTTTCCTCCGCCTATCCGCAGAACGACGTTTGGCAGCACGGGCACTGTCCGGTATGCGGGAGCCCGGCTTTCATCGGGCATCTGAGCGGCCCTGAGCCGTCGCGCAACGAGGGCCGGGACATCAACAAGGGCGGAAAGCGGATGCATACGTGTTCGTACTGCCGGACGACGTTCCGGGCCAAGCGCATCCAATGCCCGTTCTGTCTTGAGGAAGATGCCAAGAAACTGGACTATTTCACGACGGAAAACGAACCGGGGTACCAGGTTCATGTCTGCCGCTCGTGCAAGAGCTATATCAAGATAGCCGACTTCCGCGAATTCTTCGGCCGAGAGAGCATCCCCGCGCTGGATGATCTCGAATCCCTCCCCCTCGACATCGCCGCCCAGAACGAAGACTTCCACCGGGTCGCGCCTTCGGAGTGGGGGCTATAAGCACTGAGCGTTTCGCCTCGTGAAAGCCGGGCCGTCCCATGCCAAGAGGCGGGGACGGCTTTTTTTGTTTTAACCGAGTGGCGTATGAAACGGCGCGGGGTGGGCCCGGCCTCCTTGTCCGGAGGCGGTTTCGCGTAGCTCCGTAGCAAGGGTATATCCGTTTCCTGCAGTATCTATTGTAATTATTTACACGAGATAGGCAGTTGGTGCCGGATGGATATCCGGCACGCCGTTGAGTGTCAGGGGTAGTCCAGGCTTTTCTTAGGATGAGGCCTTGAGAGAGGTACAATCCGCTCTAACGGCGTTTCAAAGCGAATCCGTTTTGACGTTCTATCTTGTGAAAAAAAGAAACTGAGTGTGCTGAAGCGCCGATGTCTTCAGGGTATTCACCAGGATAATGGATGCCACGGGGTTGAACAGCTTCTTTTTATAGAAAAAAGAATGTTCAGTTTCAAATAGTTACCTATTTTAATGGCAATCTGTGTTCTTTTTCACTTGACAATCTTATATAAGACATCTTACAAAAGATTCACAGTGAGAGGGACAATACGCGCCGAACCGGAGCATCTCGGCCTTGAAGGAGGCGGAACGTCCGGATTCGGAAGGAACCACCCGCGAATCTACGGGAAATCATGTTTTCCCGTGAATGGCGTTCTTGGAACTGATACCGCTTCAAGGATGGCCCGCTCAGGGAACGGCGCGTTGTCATACAGCGTCAGGAGTGTTGTATCACCGACAAGTAAGGAGAGCCTCTATGAAACTGTTGTCCTGTTTGCGTACGGCGTTGTGTCTGCTGGGGTTGCTGGCTATGCCCGCAGCGGCGGCCTATCCCGAGAAACCTATTAACATGATCATCGCCTTCACTGCGGGCGGTTCGAGCGACGTGCAGGCTCGGATTATGCAGAAGTATTGGAATAAGTATGCGCCGCAGCCGTGGGTGTTCGTGTACAAGCCTGGTGCGGGAGGCATCATCGGGTTTACGGAAATAGCCAAGGCCCGCCCGGACGGCTACACCATCGGCGGCCTGAACGTCCCCCACATCATCCTCCAGCCGCTGGCGCAGAACGCCCAGTTCACCCCTGACAGCTTCAAGTACATTTGCCAGGTCGTCAACGATCCCCAGTGCATCGCCGTCCGCAAGGACAGCCCCTACCAGTCGACCAGCGAAATCATCGCCGCAGCTCGTAAAAACCCCGGCAAGATCCGCGTCGGCCTCGTCGGTCCTCTGTCGGGCCACCACCTGATGTTCCTCGACTACGGCAAAAAGTATCCCGACGCCAAGCTGACCAGCGTATTCTACAAGGGTGCCGCAGACCAGAACGCGGCGCTGCTCGGCGGGGAAATCGACATGATTTTCGGAAACATCAACGATGTGATGCGTTCCATCGACGAGTTCCGGGTGCTCAATGTCGCCGCCGAAAAGCGCAATGGCTTCCTGCCCGACGTCCCGACGCTGCGCGAAGCGGGCATCGACATGGTGTCCGACATCCGCCGCTGTTTTGCCGCGCCCAAGGGCATCAAGCCCGCCGAGCTCGACGCTTTGCGGGTGCTCTTCAAGAAGATTTGCGAAGATCCTGAGTATCTGGCCGATATGAAGAAGGCCGGGCAGCCCGCCGAATACATGGACGGCGAAGCTTTTGCGGCCTACATCGCCGGGCAGCAGGCTCATGCTCAAGAGGCCCTTTCCGCAGCCGGATTGCTCAAGAAATAGTGTTTCCGCTCCCGTTATGGGAGCGGAGCGCTGCACCGCTTCGAAAGGACGTTTCGCATGACAGAATTCATTTTGCCGGCCACTCTCCACCTGTTCGAGCCGCTGAACATCATCCTGATGCTCGCGGGCCTCACAGGCGGGATCATCATTGGGGCGCTTCCGGGGCTCTCCGCCACCATGGGGGTGGCGCTCATGGTCCCGGCCACGTTCGCCATGAACCCGACCAGCGGCCTGATCATGCTCGGCGCGATATACGCTGGGGCCATCTATGGCGGCGCGAACTCGGCCATTCTCATCTGCACGCCGGGCACGCCTTCCTCCGTGGCGACCACGTTCGACGGCTGGCCGCTGTGCCAGAAGGGGAGGGCGGATCTCGGGCTGTACACGTCGCTTCTGTCCTCGGCCTTCGGGGGCATTGTGGGCACGCTGTTCCTGCTCTGCCTTGGCGGCTCGCTGGCGCGGTTCGCGCTCCAGTTCGGCGGGCCGGAAAGTTTTTGGCTGTGTCTCTTCGGGCTCTCCACCATCGCGGTGATGACCCCGGACAACATGGGCAAAGGCATCGTTTCCGGCGCGGTGGGCATCTTGGTTTCCACCATCGGGCTCGCCCCCAACACCGGCGCGCCGCGCTTCACCTTCGGGACCTATGACCTCTTGCAGGGCGTGTCCGTGATACCCTGCATGATCGGCCTGTTCTCATTCTCGCAAGTACTGTACCTCATCGGTACGGACAAGAGCTTCATTGCGGAGTACCACCCGCACAAGGGAGCCTTCGGCAAGGTGTTCCGGTATCTTGCCGCCCATTGCAAGACGATCCTCGTCCGGTCCTCCGTGCTCGGGACGTGGATCGGGATGCTTCCCGGCGCGGGAGGCGAGATCGCTTCGATCATCTCCTACAACGAGTCCAAGCGGTGGGACAAGGACCCTTCCCGCTATGGCAAGGGGAGCCTTGAGGGGGTCGCCGCCTCCGAAAGCGCGAACAATGCGGTCATCGGCGGCTCGCTCATCCCCATGCTGACCCTCGGTATCCCCGGCAGCGCGGTGGCGGCGGTCATCCTCGGGGCGCTCATGGCTCACGGCATCCAGCCGGGATTCAAGATATTCACCGCATCCGGCGATCTGGCCTATACGTTCATCATGTCCCAGTTCGCGGTGAACCTGCTGATGATCCCCGTCGGCTTCGTGCTGTGCCAATGTATGGCGCGCCTTCTGAGCATCCGGCTTACGCTGGTCGCCATCGGCATCGTGGTGTTGGCCTTCATCGGGGCCTACGCCATCAGCAACAGCCTGGTGGACATATGGGTAGTGCTCGCCTTCGGGCTCGTCGGGTTCTTTGGCGGCAAGGTGGGCATGGACACCGGTGCAATGGCCCTTGGCGTCATCCTTGGGCCGATGATCGAGGAGAACCTTGGAAAGAGCGTGGACTTGTCCCGTTCGGTGGACGGCGGCCTGATGTCCGTCATGTTCGAAGGCTCGATCAATAAGGTGCTCATTGCCGCGCTGCTCTTGTCGTTGCTGACGCCGTTTCTGCTCAAGTTGCGTAACCGCAAGCACGCCGCTCTGTTTCCTGAAGGCCCCCGTCCCGGCTGGAAGACGGATCTGTTCGCGGGGATTGGTTTCCTCGCCATCGCCGCCGCCTTCCTTGTCCAGTACGAAGGTCTGGAAGGGGTCAGCCGTGTTTTTCCCGAAGTGCTGACTAAGCTGATCGGCGCGGGCGGAGCGTATTTCGTCGGCAAGGGGTTGTGGCGCCGCTCCCGTGAGGCCGCCGAACCCGAAGGCGGTGAGGCTGTGGCGTGGTGCAAGATCGGCATCATCTGCGCGACCTCTTTGTGCTACGCCGTGCTTATCCCGGTGTTCGGCTTCCTCGTCACCACGATGGGGTTCATCGCTGGCTCCACGCTCATCCTCGGCGATCACAGCCGCGGCCTGCCGCGTCTTGCGCGAACGGCGATCGCATTTGCGATTGGCTTCGGCTTGCTGGTATGGGCGGGCTTTACGCTGCTGCTCAACGTTCCGGTACCTGAGGGGATGTTCCTTTAGCCTGCCGTGTGCGTTGCCTGTTTCCGTGAAACATTCATAACCCGTTCTTAACCCCTGGCCTGAAACGTTTTAGAAGATATAGTTTTATCTATATTAAAACGTTCGTCCGGAAAGGATCAGTTGTTTACTTGACAGTCTTGTATAAGACATAATACAGAAGAATCGCATTTGAACCAAACCTTAGGAGGCAATCATGTCAGTGCAATTTCTGGTTCATGAAGACGGCGACAGCGTCGGCGTCATCACCGTGGAAGGCGTGAAGGCCGGTCAGGAACTGACTGGCTGGATCA
>ENA-UOOA01005770-UOOA01005770.1-human-gut-metagenome-genome-assembly--contig:-P61old-NODE-5770-length-12523-cov-8.602502_pt1 | contig 12523 bp, 13 predicted proteins | sample MGYA00242467_ERZ724014 | MGnify/ENA metagenome assembly ERZ724014
AAAGGTGGACTTGCCGGCGCCGTTGGAGCCGATGACGGTGACGAACTGCCCGGCCGGAATGTCCAGCGACATGCCGCGCAATGCGCGGGTTTCGATCGGCGTGCCGGGGTTGAAGGTGATTTCGAGGTGTTGGGCGCTCAGCATGGGGCTCTTTCGGTGCGCGGGTTCAGGACGGCTTGCGCTTGGCGAACTTGCGCTTGAGCTGCGGAATCACCAGCGCCACGGCCACCAGCACGGCCGTGACCAGGTTCAGGTCTTGTGCCTTGAGGCCGATGAAGTCGCTGTTGAGCGCCAGGGCGATGAAGAAGCGGTAGGCGATGGCGCCAATGATGACCGCCAGCGTGGCATAGATCAGGCGGCGCGAGGGCAGGATGCTCTCGCCCACGATCACGGCGGCCAGGCCGATGACGATGGTGCCGATGCCCATGGAAATGTCCGAGCCGCCCTGCGTCTGCGCAAACAGCGCACCGGCCAGACCCACCAGCCCGTTGGAGATGGCCATGCCCAGCAGCAGCATGGCGCCGGTGTTCACGCCCTGTGCGCGGGCCATGCGGGCATTCGAGCCGGTGGCGCGAATGGCCAGGCCCCGTTCGGTGGCAAAGAACCAGTCCAGCAGCAGCTTGGCGGCCACCACGATGACGGCCAGAATCAGCGGGCGTGCAATGTAGTCCTGCATGCCTTCGGGCTGCAGCAGCACGAACAGCGTGGGGTCGTTGATGAGGGGCACGTTGGGCCCGCCCATGATGCGCAGGTTGATCGAATACAGCGCAATCATCATCAGGATGCTGGCCAGCAGGTCCATGATCTTGAGCTTGACGTTGAGCCAGCCGGTGATCAGCCCGGCCACGGCGCCAGCCGCCGTGGCAGCCAGTGTGGCCACCCAGGCATTGGTGCCAGTGGAAATCAGAATGGCGCAGACGGCGCCACCCAGCGGAAAGCTGCCATCCACCGTGAGGTCGGGAAAGCGCAGCAGCCGGAACGAAATGAAAACGCCCAGGGCCACCAGGCTGAAGATCAGGCCGATTTCAACGGCGCCGAGCAGGGAAAAGAAGGACATGGGCAGCGGAGCCAGCAAGGGGAAAAACAAAGCAGGAGCCACGCGGGGCATGGCTCCTGCCGGAGGGGCCGGGCATGCGCCCAGCCCTGCAGCACGGGGTGCTTACTGCACCACTTGCGCGGCCGACTTGACCAGCGCGTCAGACAGCTTCACGCCCTGCTTTTCGGCAGCGCCGGGGTTCACGAACAGCTCCATCTTGGTGCTGATCTCGGGCTTGATGTCGCCAGGCTTTTCACCCTTGAGGATGCGCGCCACCATGCGGCCGGTCTGCTCGCCCAGGTCGCGGTAGTTGATGCCGAAGGCGGCGATGGCGCCGCGCTTGACGCTGTCGGTGTCGGATGCTACGAGTGGGATCTTGGCGTCCTGGCCCACCTTCACCAGTGCCTCGTAGGCCGACACCACGTTGTTGTCGGTGCTGGTGTAGATCACATCGACCTTGCCGATCAGGCTGCGTGCGGCGCTGCTCACGTCCACCGAGCGGGGCGCTGCGGCCTCCACCAGCGTCATGCCCAGCTTGGGCAGCAGGGTCTGCAGTTGCTTGACCACGACCACCGAATTGGCTTCGCCGGGGTTGTAGACCACGCCCACGCGCTTGGCGTTGGGCACCACTTGCTTGACCAGGTCCATCTGCTTGTCCAGAGCCAGCAGATCCGACACGCCAGTCACGTTGCCGCGCGATGGCTCCCAGTCTTTGACCAGCTTGGCGGCCACGGGGTCGGTCACGGCGGAGAAGACCACGGGCACCGTCTTGGTCGATGCAATCACGGCCTGGGCCGAGGGCGTGGCAATGGCCACGATGGCGTCGGGATTGTCACCCACGAACTTGCGGGCGATCTGCGCGGCGGTGCCGGTGTTGCCCTGGGCGCTTTGGTACTGCCACTTCAGGTTCTTGCCGGATTCGAAGCCTGCTTCTTTCAGGGCTGCCTGCACACCGTCGCGCACGGAGTCGAGGGCCGGGTGTTCCACGATGGCCGTCACGGCCACGGATTTTTGCTGTGCACTGGCGGGGGAAATGGCGGCTACGGCCAGGGCGAGGGCGCCCAAGGACATCCAGGGCAATTGCTTCAAGTTCATCTTCGGGGACTTTCTGAGGAGGAGAGATACCGCGGGCCCCGGTGAGGCTGCGTTGGGGCCAGCCCATGAGTTTACTTCGCTGTGCCTGGCGGGCCGCCTGCTGGCGGCAGCCGTCCCACGCGGGTGCTCGGCTATTCACGCCGCCACCGGCCGTATAAAGAAAAAGGGCCTGCAAGGCAGGCCCATCCAGCGCAAGGCGCTATGGTTTTTGATGGCTTACATGCCCGCGTAGTTCGGGCCCCCACCGCCTTCGGGCGTGACCCACACGATGTTCTGCGTGGGGTCCTTGATGTCGCAGGTCTTGCAGTGCACGCAGTTTTGCGCGTTGATCTGCAGGCGCTGGGCATCGCCGCCCTTGGTGGTGTCGGGCACAAACTCGTACACACCCGCCGGGCAGTAGCGCGCCTCGGGGCCGGCGTACTTGGCCAGGTTGATGTTGACCGGCACGCTCGGGTCCTTGAGCGTGAGGTGGGAGGGCTGGTTCTCTTCGTGGTTGGTGTTGCTGATGAACACGCTGGAGAGGCGGTCAAACGTCAGCTTGCCATCGGGCTTGGGGTAGACGATGGGCTTGCACTCGGCCGCGGGCTTCAGGTACGCGTGGTCGGGCTTGTCGCGGTGCAGCGTCCAAGGGATGTGGCCGCGCAGCACGAACTGTTCAAAGCCGTTCATCAGCGTGGCGGTGGTCAGGCCGTATTTGAACCAGTTCTTGAAGTTGCGGTCCTTGTTCAGCTCGGTGTGCAGCCAGCTGGCCTCAAACGCCTTGGGGTAGGCGCTCAGCTCGTCGTGCCGGCGGCCTGCCACCACGGCCTCATAGGCGGCTTCGGCCGCCAGCATGCCGGTCTTGATGGCGGCGTGGCTGCCCTTGATGCGGCCCACGTTGAGGTAACCCGCATTGCAGCCCACCAGTGCGCCGCCGGGGAACACCGTCTTGGGCAGCGCGTTGATGCCGCTGGCGTTGATGGCGCGCGCGCCGTACGACAGGCGTTTGGCGGTGACTTCGCCCTTTTCGTTCTCGAAGTAGTAGCGGACGTTGGGGTGGGTCTTCCAGCGCTGGAATTCTTCAAACGGGCTGAGGTAGGGGTTGGAATAGCCCAGACCCGTCACAAAACCGACGGCGACCTTGTTGCCTTCCAGGTGGTAGAGGAACGCGCCGCCGTAGGTGTCGTTCTCCATGGGCCAACCGGCGGTGTGCATCACAAAGCCGGGCTGGTGGCGCTTGGGGTCGATTTCCCACAGTTCCTTGATGCCGATGCCGAAGCTTTGCGGGTCGCGGTCCTTGTCGAGGTGGTACTTGGCAATCAGCTGCTTGCCCAGGTGGCCGCGTGCGCCTTCGGCAAACACGGTGTACTTGCCCAGCAGTTCCATGCCGAGCTGGAAGTTGTCAGTGGGCTCGCCTTCCTTGCTGATACCCAGGTTGCCCGTGGCCACGCCACGCACCGAGCCGTCTTCGTTGTACAGCACCTCAGCCGCCGCGAAGCCGGGGAAGATTTCCACGCCCAGGGCTTCGGCCTGCTCGGCCAGCCACTTGGTGACAGCGCCCAGGCTCACGATGTAGTTGCCGTGGTTGTGTGCAAAGGGGGGCAGCAGCGGGTTGGGTACGCGAAAGCCCGACTTTTGGCTCAGGAAGATGTAGGCATCGTCGGTCACCGGCTGGTTCAGCGGGGCGCCCTTGGCCTTCCAGTCGGGGATCAGCTCGGTCAGGGCCTTGGGGTCCATGATGGCGCCCGAGAGAATGTGCGCGCCGGCCTCAGAGCCTTTTTCCAGCACGACCACGGACACATCCTTGCCGTTTTCAGCGGCCAGTTGCTTGAGGCGAATGGCTGTTGACAGACCGGCGGGGCCACCGCCCACGACCACCACGTCGTACTCCATGGATTCGCGGGGACCGTACTGGGCAAGAATTTCTTCGTTTGTCATGAGCGTCTCGTCGGGCGTTTGATAATGGTTTGATTTTCTACCGGCAATGGTGCGTCCACTGTCTGGCTGGGGACTGATTGTATGCAAGCGAACGCACACAATCGAACGATCGTTCTATTTTTCGGAATTTGGAGGAAATTCAAATGGCATACAGCATCGACCTGTCTGGCCGCGTGGCCTTCGTGACCGGCGCTTCCAGCGGCCTGGGCGCTCAATTCGCGCGCACCCTGGCCCGTGCGGGTGCGGGCGTGGTGCTGGCCAGCCGCCGCATCGAAAAGCTCAAGGAGCTGCGCGCCCGCATCGAAGGCGAGGGCGGCGACGCCCATGTGGTGGAGCTGGATGTGACGGACCACGATTCCATCAAATCCGCCGTGGCACACGCCGAGACGGAGATGGGCTCCATCGACATCCTGGTCAACAACTCGGGCGTGAGCACGACCCAGCGCATCCAGGACGTGACGCCTGAAGACTACGACTTCATCTTCAACACCAACGTCAAGGGCGCCTTCTTTGTGGCGCAAGAGGTGGGCAAGCGCATGCTGGCCCGCTCGCGCGGCGCGGCGCCGGGCAGCTTCACGGGCGGGCGCATCATCAACATTGCCTCGATGGCAGGCCTGAAGGTGCTGCCGCAGATTGGCGCCTATTGCATGAGCAAGGCCGCCGTGGTGCAGATGACGCGCGCGATGGCGCTGGAGTGGGGCAAGTTCGGCATCAACACCAACGCCATCTGCCCTGGTTACATCGACACCGAAATCAACCACCACCACTGGCAAACCGAGCAAGGCCAGAAGCTGGTGAATATGCTGCCGCGCAAGCGCGTGGGCAGCCCCGAAGACCTGGACGCACTGCTGGTGATGCTGGCCAGCGACCAGAGCCATTTCATCAACGGCGCGGTGATTGCTGCAGACGATGGCTTTGCTGTTTGATGAGCGTGGCGCGATAGGCAGCAGGGGCGGGTGATGCGGATTGAAATTCCCGAAATCAAGAAGCTGGTGTACGAGATGCGCTTCCCCGTGCGCTGGGGTGACATGGACGCCATGGGCCATGTCAACAACACGGTGTACTTCCGCTACCTGGAGACAGCGCGCATTGAGTGGATGCGCTCCGTGGGCTGTAACCCCGCGCCCGATGGCCAGGGGCCGGTCATCGTCAACGCCTTCTGCAACTTCTATCGCCAGCTTGAATACCCTGCGGATGTGCTGCTCAAGCTGTACGTGAGTGACCCTGGCCGCACTACCTTTGAAACCTGGGGCACGATGGAGCGAGTGGACGAGCCTGGCGTGATCTGCGCGGCAGGCGGGGCCACCACGATCTGGGTGGATTTCCCGCAGCAAAAAGCCATCACGCTGCCGGACTGGATGCGGGCCTTGGTGGACTAGGTTGAGTGAAATCTAATGAAAAGTGGCTGCAGCGCTTTCTGGGTAAGCGCTGGTAGCTATCAAATAAAGAGCAAACTTCTGCCGACACCCTGCTGGGTGGGTTGGCTTAGTCTGCGTTCAAGGCAGCACCACGCACTGCCACAGCGGCATGCCCCGGTCTTGCGCAGCACCCAGCAGCAGCACGCGTTGCAGGCCGGGCAGGAAGCGGATGGCCGTTTGGGGCGCGGTGTAGGCGGCAGTGTCGTTCAGCCGCTCGACCAGTTGCAGGTGGCGGCCAGAGGGAACATGCGTGATGGTGAGCGTGCGGGTGCCGGTGCGCAGTGTCTGCGGGATACGCCCTTCGGTGCCATAAAAGCCGCCCCGCACGGTGCGCACGCGCTGCGTGCCAGCAAAGGTGGTGTGGATGCGCAATTGGCCGTCGGTGCTGGTGCAGTCGTCGGTAAAGCCTGCGGCGCAGGTCATGGGCAGCAGTTCGCTGTGCTGCACCGCGCGCACATCTGGCCCTTTGGCTTCACTGAGGGGCACGTTGATCAGTCGGGCGCAAGTGGCCGTGGCTTCAACACGCCACGCTGCGGCCAGGGGGTGGTCTTCGATGCCCAGGCGCTGCACACCCAGGCCTGCTGCGACCCAATAAGTGGGCGGTTGCCCGCCGTTGTGCAACAGCGAATGGCTGGGCCAGGGCTGCAAGCGACCCGCTGGCAGCGCGATAGGCAAGGGGTGCAGGGGCAGGGCGTTGGGTTGGCCCGCCACCCATTGAAACCCGCCCGCCACTGCCCCCGCGCAGCCCAGGCTGGCAAGCCCGCTGGCCGCCGTGTGCAGAAGCCAGCGTAGCTGCGTCATGCCTTGGTTTTGGGCAGGCGGCCCATGGCGTAAAACTCGGGGTTGGGCACCATGCCCGCGAAGCTGGCCATGCGGTTGCTCAGCCCGAAGAATGCCGTGATGGCTGCGATGTCCCAGATGTCCTCATCGTCGAAACCATGGGCGTGCAGGGCGGTGAAATCGGTCTCTTCGATGGCGTGCGAGTTCTCGCAGACCTTCATCGCAAAGTCGAGCATGGCGCGCTGGCGTGGCGAGATGTCGGCCTTGCGGTAGTTCACCGCCACCTGGTCGGCCACCAGAGGTTTTTTCTCGTAGATGCGCAAGATGGCGCCATGGGCCACCACGCAGTACAGGCACTGGTTGGCCGCGCTGGTGGTGGTGACGATCATCTCGCGCTCACCCTTCGTCAGGTTGCCTTCTTCTTTGAGCATGAGGGCATCGTGGTATGCGAAGAAGGCCCTCCATTCGGCCGGGCGGCGCGCAAATGCCAGGAAGACGTTGGGAATGAAGCCCGCCTTTTCCTGCACTTCCAGGATGCGGGCACGGATGTCCTCGGGCAGGCTGTTCAGGTCGGGGTGGGGGTAGCGGGGCGTGGTCATGGGGTGTCTCCGGTTCTTGTGGTGCACGGCTTGATTTGCCTACGCATCATCATAGGATTGCCGCCGCAGTTTCTTCCCTTTCCAGAAGGTACCTTGATGACCACTTCCGCTTCCAAAGATTTTGAAAAAGGCCTCGCCACCCGCAAGCAGGTGATGGGCGAAGACTTTGTGGCCAATGCCTTTGCCAACGCCACCGAGTTCACCATGCCCATGCAGGAATACATCACGCGCAACGCGTGGGGCGATGTGTGGCAACGCCCTGGGCTGGACATGAAAACACGCAGCCTGGTCACTGTGGCTTTGCTTGCCGCGCTGGGCAAGCAGCATGAACTCAAGGGCCATGTGCGCGGCGCGCTCAACAACGGCGCCACTGCGCAGGAGATTCAAGAGGTGCTGCTGCACACCAGCATTTACTGCGGCGTGCCCACGGCGGTGGATGCCTTCCGCTCGGCCGCCGAGGTGATCGACGGGCCCAAGAAGCCTGCCTGACGGTGTTTACTGCCCCGCCAGCAGCTTGTGCACCAGGTCTGCCGCTGTGGATGCGTTGTACTTGCGCATGAGGCGGGCGCGATAGATCTCGACCGTGCGGTGGCTGATCTCCAGGGCCTTGCCGATTTCCTTGGAGGTCAGGCCTTCCAGCAGGCGGGCGGCCACCTCGCGTTCGCGCCCGGTGAGTTCAGCGCGCACGGGCCGCTGCGAGCTGAGGTCTTCAAAACTCCAGATGCCCGAGGCGTGCGGGTCGTCGCGATTGAGCGCGCGGCCCGACACATGGCACCAGAACAGCTCGCCATTGGCGCGCTTCATCACGCGGTTGTCGGCGTAGTGGCCCTTGGCGTTGAGGATAGGCGCCATGTGTGCGCCCAGGCGTTCGTACTCATCGGCGCTGGGATAGAGAATCTGGAACGACTGGCCCATCAATACCTCGCGCGACGCGCCAAACATTTCGCACACATGGCGGTTGCAGTCCACCATCGTGCGGTTGCGTGAAAGCACCAGGCCCACGGGGGCCAAGTCAAAAGCCAATCGGTAATCTACGTCCATGGGGCGGGGTGGTTGTTCTGGGCGGGGCGGGCCCCAATGAGGGCAAATCTTTACGGGGTACTACTTACGGGTCTACGTAGTATCGTAGTGCATCCCAATCCAAATATTCGCAAGGAGATCGCGGTGAACAAGTTATTTCCCTCCGCAGCCAAGGCGCTCGAAGGCGTGGTGGCTGACGGCCAGCTGCTGGCCGTGGGCGGCTTCGGGCTGTGCGGCATCCCGGAAGCCCTGATTGATGCCTTGCGCGACTCGGCCGTGAAGGACCTCACGGTCATCTCCAACAACGCCGGCGTGGACGGCTTTGGCCTGGGCAAGCTGCTGGAGACCCGGCAGATCAAGAAGATGATTTCTTCGTACGTGGGTGAAAACAAAGAGTTCGAGCGCCAGTACCTTGCGGGCGAGCTGGAGCTGGAATTCACCCCCCAGGGCACGCTGGCCGAAAAGCTGCGTGCGGGCGGTGCAGGCATTCCTGCCTTCTTCACCAAAACCGGCGTGGGCACCATCGTGGCCGAAGGCAAGGAGCTGCGCGAGTTTGATGGCGAAACCTATGTGATGGAGCGCTCGCTGGTGCCCGATGTGTCGCTGGTCAAGGCCTGGCGTGCCGACAAGGCCGGCAACCTGCAGTTCCGCCTGACGGCGCGCAACTTCAACCCTGCGGTGGCGATGGCTGGCAAGCTGTGCATCGTCGAGGTGGAAGAGGTGGTGGAAACCGGCGCCATGGCGCCCGACCAGATCCATCTGCCCGGCATTTACGTGCACCGCATCGTGCACAACCCCACGCCCGAAAAGCGCATTGAAAAGCGCACCATCACCGAAAAGGCTGGCGTCTGAGCCCGCACCACTGAACCGCTGGAGAACGAACTATGTCGTGGAGTCAAGACCAAATGGCGGCACGTGCCGCCCAAGAGCTCGAAGACGGCTTTTATGTGAACCTGGGCATTGGCATCCCCACCCTGGTGGCCAATTTTGTGCCTGCCGATAAGGAAGTGTGGCTGCAGTCCGAAAACGGCATGCTGGGCATTGGCCCCTTCCCGACCGAAGACGAAGTGGATGCCGACCTGATCAACGCCGGCAAGCAGACCGTCACCACCATCAAGGGCTCATCCATCTTTGGCAGCGACCAATCGTTTGCCATGATCCGGGGCGGCAAGATCAACCTGTCCATCCTGGGCGCGATGCAAGTCAGCGAAAAGGGCGACCTGGCCAACTGGATGATCCCTGGAAAGATGGGCCAGGGCATGGGCGGTGCCATGGACCTGGTGGCGGGCGTCAAGCGGGTGATCGTGCTCATGGAGCATGTGGCCCGCAAGAAGGACGGCACCGAAGACCTGAAGATTCTGCCCAGCTGCACCTTGCCCCTGACGGGCGTGGGCGTGGTGGACCGCATCATCACCGACCTGGGCGTGATGGATGTGACGCCCGAAGGCCTGAAGCTGGTGGAGCTGGCTCCTGGCGTGAGCTTTGAGCAGATTCAGTCCAAAACCGGCGTGACCTTGCTGCGCTGAACCACCGCTGTTTGCTAGCTGAATGAAGAGGCCGATTGCCCCGCGTGGCAGTTGGCCTTTTTTGTTTGCATTTCCGCCTCGCGCTTGAATGCAGGGCCTTGCAGACCCCGACCAGCGCTTCGTTGACGAAGCCGTGACAATCGCCGCCATGCATTCCACTTCCCCTGAATCCACCCAACGTACGTTGCGCTTCATGGCGCTGGCGGCTTTTGCCAGCATGGCCTCGATGCGCGTGTGCGACCCGATGCTCCCGGCCTTGTCTCAGGAGTTCAACGTCAGCACCGGCGACGCCTCGGCCGTGATCGCGGCCTTTGCGGTGGCGTATGGCGTGCTGCAACTGTTTTATGGCCCGCTGGGCGACCGGCTGGGCAAAACCCGCGTGGTGCTGGGGGCCACGTCGGCGTGTGCGCTCTTCAGCGCCATCACGGCGCTGGCGCCCAACCTCACGGCGCTGGTGGTGTCGCGGGCGGCCATGGGCGCTTCGGCAGCGGGCATCATCCCGCTGTGCATGGCCTGGATTGGCGATCAGGTGCCCTACGAACAGCGCCAGGAAACCCTGGCCGGGCTGATGGTGGCCACGGTGTCGGGGATGATGGCCGGCCAGTGGTTTGGCGGCTTTGCGGTAGAGGCGCTGGGCTGGCGCGTGGCGTTTGGCGTGCTGGCGTTCTTGTTTGCCACGGCCGCCACGCTGCTGTGGCGGCAGGTGAAGGCCACCACGCCAGGTGTTGGCGGCGTGCATGAATCCTCTGCGCCTTTTTCATTGGCCGCTTACCTTGCCAACACCCGCCAGCTGCTGGCCATGCCGCGCGTGCGCTGGGTGCTCACCGTGGTCACCATTGAAGGCGCACTGGCGTTTGGCACGCTGGCGTTTGTGCCCAGCCGCATGGTGGAGGGGTATGGCCTCTCGGCAGCGGCGGCGGGCGGTGTGATGGTGCTGTATGGCATTGGCGGTCTGGTGTACAGCTTGTTCGCGCGCCGTTGGCTGGCTTTGCTGGGTGAGCATGGGTTGGCGCTGCTGGGTGCCAGCGCCATCGCCACCGGCTTGTTGTTACTGGCCTGGTCGCCCTCTGTGGCATGGGCTGTGGCGGGCTGCTTTGCGGCGGGGCTGGGCTTTTACATGCTGCACAACACCCTGCAGACGCAGGCCACACAGATGGCGCCGCAGGCGCGGGGCATGGCGGTTACGCTGTTTGCGTGCCTGCTGTTTCTGGGGCAATCCGCCGGGGTGTTTCTGATGGCATTGAGCGTGGACAGGGGCTGGCTGGTGCCGGTGTTCACGGCGGCGGCGGTGGGGGTGATTGCCTTGGGCGTAGTCATTTCGCAGTCGTTGCGTCTGCGCAGTGCTGCAGCCTAATAACCTGCGCTTCTTATGACGTAATTATTCGATGGTTTGATTTTTTATAGCGAAGTTATACAGTCCACCCCCTTACCCAACTTTCCAGCGCCGCAGCGGGTGATGCACCTGGGCGGCGCGATTTGTTTGCATGATTCATTTACGGGGCATCACCCAGACGTACCAGGGTTCACAAGGCCCGGTGGAGGCCCTGCGGGGCATTGACCTGCAGATCACCCCAGGCGAGGTGTTCGGCATCATCGGGCGCAGCGGCGCGGGCAAAAGCTCGCTGGTGCGCGTTATCAACCTGCTCAACCGGCCCACGCGGGGCGAAGTCATCGTCAATGGCCGCGACCTGACCAAGCTGAACGACTCGCAGTTGCGCGAGGCGCGCCGCGACATCGGAATGGTGTTCCAGCACTTCAACTTGCTGTCATCACGTACCGTGTACGACAACGTGGCTCTGCCGCTGGAGCTGGCGGGCATGGACAAAGCCGCCATTCGCGAACGCGTGAGCCCGCTGCTGGAGCTGGTGGGCCTGGCCGCGCTGGCCGACCGCTACCCCGCGCAGATCAGCGGTGGGCAAAAGCAGCGCGTGGGCATTGCGCGCGCGCTGGCCAGCCGGCCCAAGGTGCTGCTCAGCGACGAAGCCACTTCGGCGCTGGACCCGGAGACGACCCGCTCGATCCTCGACCTGCTGCGCCAGGTGAACCGCGAGCTGGGCCTGACGGTGGTGCTCATCACCCACCAGATGCAGGTCATCAAGCAGGTAGCCGACCGTGTGGCCGTGATTGACGCGGGCCAGATCGTGGAACAAGGGCGCGTGCTGGACGTGTTCACCCGCCCCCAGCAGCCCATCACCAAGAGCCTGATCGACGAAATCCTGCCGCAAGAGCTGCCCGCCAGCGTGCTGCAGCATGTGCACCAGCTGGCCAGCCAGTTGCGCACCACGGCGCCGGGGCATGTGGGCCAGTTGCTGCGCCTGTCGTACTCGGGCGACAACGCCTACCAGCCGGTGCTCTCGCGCATGGTGCGCGAGTACGGCGTGGACATGAGCATCCTGCACGGTCAGGTCGATGAAATCCAGGACCAGACCTTTGGCTCGCTGGCGCTGTATGCCACGGGCGAGCCAGTGCGCCTGAACGGGGCGGTAGAGCATTTGCGCGCCAGCGGCGTGGAAGTGCAAGTTGTTGAGAGCGGGAGGTAAGGGCCATGTTTGCAAATTTCACCGAAGCCATGCTGGAGCTGTTCGTCACCTCGCTGTGGGAAACCATCGTCATGGTGGGCATTTCAGGCGTGGTGGGCGCTTTGCTGGGCATTCCCCTGGGCGTGTTTCTGCGGTTGACCGACCATGGCGGCGTGCTGGAAAACGGCCCCGTCAACAAACTGGTGGGCTGGGTGGTGAACGCGGTGCGTTCCACGCCCTTCATCATCTTGCTGGTGGCCATCATTCCGCTCACGCGCTTTGTGACGGGCTCGTCAATCGGCACGGCCGCCGCCGTGGTGCCACTCACCATTGCTGCGGCGCCCTTTGTGGCGCGCCTTGTGGAAGCCGCCTTGCGTGAGGTGGACCACGGTTTGGTCGAGGCCGCCCAGGCCATGGGCGCCACCACCAGCCAGATCGTCTGGAAGGTGTTGCTGCCCGAGGCGCTGCCCGGCATTGTGGCGGGCCTGACCATTACCTTCGTGAGTCTGACCGGTTATTCTGCCATGGCGGGCGCCATTGGCGGCGGTGGGCTGGGTGATCTGGGCATCCGCTACGGGTACCAGCGCTTCCTGCCGGAAATCATGCTGGCCGT
>ENA-UOOA01005776-UOOA01005776.1-human-gut-metagenome-genome-assembly--contig:-P61old-NODE-5776-length-12512-cov-11.805330_pt1 | contig 12512 bp, 9 predicted proteins | sample MGYA00242467_ERZ724014 | MGnify/ENA metagenome assembly ERZ724014
GAAGATTGCGATTGTCGGAGCCCCCACACATGACTGATCGGCAGATTCGTCAAACGAGACTAAGGAATCCTATGCGGTTTTTTTATGACTACACAAGAAACCCTAATAATAACAACCAAAAACACGTAAAAGTCAATGTATACCATCATTTTGACTGCCTGCATCTCTGCCGTGGTCGCCGTTGCGGTCTACGCGGTTGTCACCAACCTCGTGGTCAAAACGTCGATCCGCAAGCGCCGCGAAGCCGCCGTGAAGGAGGCCGAGGCCGAAGGGGAGATGATCAAGAAGGAGCGCATCCTCCAGGCAAAAGAGAAGTTCATACAACTCAAGAGCGAATACGACCGCCAGGTCAACGAACGCAACCAGAAGATCGCCCAGAGCGAACAGCGCGCCAAGCAGATCGAGCAGAACCTCCAGAACCAGCAGCGCGAACTGGAGAATAAGCTCCGCGACAACGACCGGCTGAAGGAGCAGATGCAGAACCAGCTGCAAATCCTCGAACACAAGAAGGAGGAGATGGACCAGATGCAGCGCGAACAGAACGTGCGTCTGGAACAGATCTCGGGCATGAGCTCGGAGGATGCCAAGAACATCCTGATCGAGAACATGAAGGCCGAGGCCAAGACCGAAGCCGCCGCCTACATCAACGAAACGGTCGAAGAGGCCAAACTGACCGCCACGAAAGAGGCCAAGCGCATCATCGTGGCGTCGATTCAGCGCGTGGCGACCGAGACGGCCATCGAAAACGCCGTGACGGTGTTCAACATCGAGAGCGACGAGGTCAAGGGCCGCATCATCGGCCGCGAGGGCCGCAACATCCGCGCCCTGGAGGCCGCGACGGGCATCGAGATCATCGTCGATGACACCCCCGAGGCGATCATCCTTTCGGGATTCGATCCCGTGCGCCGCGAGATCGCGCGTCTGGCCCTGCACCAGCTCGTCACCGACGGCCGCATCCACCCCGCCCGCATCGAGGAGGTGGTGGCCAAGGTCCAGAAACAGATCGAGGAGGAGATCGTCGAGGTGGGCAAGCGCACGACGATCGACCTGGGCATCCACGGACTGCACCCCGAGCTGATCCGCATGATCGGCAAGATGAAATACCGCTCGTCCTACGGTCAGAACCTGTTGCAGCACGCCCGGGAGACGGCCAACCTCGCAGGCATCATGGCCGCCGAACTGGGCCTCAATCCCAAGATCGCCCGCCGCGCAGGTCTGCTGCACGACATCGGCAAGGTGCCCGACGACGAACCGGAACTGCCGCACGCAATCATCGGCATGAAACTCGCCGAGAAGTTCAAGGAGAAACCCGAAGTCTGCAACGCCATCGGCGCCCACCACGACGAGGTGGAGATGACCTCGCTGATCGCACCGATCATTCAGGTCTGCGACGCCATTTCGGGCGCACGCCCCGGTGCACGCCGCGAGGTGGTCGAGAGCTACATCAAGCGTCTGAAAGAGATGGAGGACATCGCCCTGTCGTATCCCGGCGTGGTGAAGACCTACGCCATTCAGGCCGGACGCGAGCTGCGTGTGATCGTCGGAGCCGACAAGCTCTCGGATCAGGAGTCGGAGGGACTGTCGCACGACATCGCCAAGAAGATCCAGGACGAAATGACGTACCCGGGTCAGGTGAAGATCACCGTCATCCGCGAAACGCGCGCCGTAGCCTACGCCAAGTAGGAGACAACGCACTACGACAAAAAAATCCCTCCGGACAACCCGGGAGGGATTTTTTCAGCCCTCTAACCGATAAACTGCTGCCAGATGGTCACGGAGAAGAAGACCCCGAGGGCGGTGCACATGGCCGCCAGCAGGAAATTCATCACCCGGAGGTCGGGCTTGGTGTCGCGGTGGAAATTGAGGTCGATATACTCCTTGAAAAAGAGGTACAGAGCCGGAACCGACGCGCTGGCCAACAGCAAATCCTCGGGGATGCCGAAGAAATAGATCTTCGAAAAGCCCACCAACGCCCAATGGCACAGGAAAAGAATCACGAACAGATTCACCCGTTTCGAGAAAGCGAGCAGCAGCCCGATGGTGAAGACCGCCACCGAGCAGGGCATGACGGGCGAGGTGACCATCGGGAACTCCAATCCCCGCAGCAGCGAGAAGAGCGGGTAGACGAACGGCATGAGGTAGAAGACGAACGCGATGCGGTCGTGCTTGCGGGTCCGCTCGAACGTGGTGTAATTCACCGCAATATCGTAAATCCACACGGCGGCCATCACGCCCCAGAACAGCGCCATCACCCCGCTGTAAGGGCGCTCGGCGCAGGCCCAGAGGTAATAGGCCACGGCGATCCAGCCGTTGAGCAGGGCGAGATAAACTTTCATCGCCACCTTCACGCGCGGCGAAGGCCGGCGGTACAGCAACGCCGTGAGCACGATGCCCGCGACGACCAGCAATGCCTGCAAGGGCCATGTAGCGGCATTATAGCCGGCGATCGTCTGCCAGAAAACATTCATTGTTCGGAGATGTGTTTTTTGTCGCGCGTCAGCGAATGGGCGCGCTTGTTAAACAGGAAAATCGGAGCCGCGGCGCCTGCCGCCAGCATGAAGATCACACAGAAAGTCACGAAGCCGTTGCGCAGGATCTCCTGCAAATACTGAGCGCTGGCCGCCGCATCGCCCAGGTGCTGCATGAACATGATCGTTGCGAAGACCGTCTTGTAGGCATACATGCCCGGGATCATCGGGAGCAGCGCCGGAATGAACAGCACGGTCATCGGACAGCGGATGCGGCCGCCCAGCAGGAGGCTGCCCACGCCGATCACGACCGACGCGCAGAGCGACGCCGTGGCGATGTCCACCCCGCCCTGCATCAGCACGAAGCGCAGGGCATGGCCCACGGCGGCCAGCAGCGCGATGACCGGAAAGGCCCGCATCGGGGGATCGGAAATGGCCCCGAAGCCGATGGCCGCAACGGCGGCGAAGAATCCGTCGGAGAGAATTTCGGGCAGCATCATAGCAATCCGTTTTTAACGATCATCAGCGTGCACGACAGCCCGATGGCGATGCAGATTATCAGCATCAGGGCCGACGCAAGGCGGGCGATGCCGTTCAGCACGTGCCCCTCGACGATGTCGATCACGCCGTTGATGAGCGGCACGCCGGGAATGAGGAAGAGAACGCTCGTGGCGAGGGCCACCTCGGAGGTGGTGTCGAACATCAGCGCCACCGAGGCGTACATCGAGGCCGCGAACGACGAGGCGATGAAAATGACATAGTGGTTGAATCCCCGGGCCTGCATCCGCTGGCGGAGGAAGAATCCCAGCAGCGTGGCCGTGAAGACGATGCTCACGGCGAACCAGTCGCCGCCGAACAGCCGGCAGAACGAGGCGTTGGCAAAGCCCACGAGGATAAGCGTGAAGATGGGATCGAGGCGCGGCCGGGCAATGATGTCGGCATAGCGGGCCCGGATCTCCGCAAGCGGCAGGCGGCGGTCGAAAGCCTCCCAGCTCAGGGCGCTCAGCTCGGCATTCAGTTCGAAGCTGATCGGCAGAGGCGGGATGTCGGCCACCTCGCTGTATATCTCGCCGCTCTCGTCGTCGCAGACCGAAAAGGTCACGACCCGCTGGAACGCCGAAACGATCACCCGCACTCCGAGCGCCTCGCCCAGCCGTTTGGAGTTGCGCACCACACGGGATGTGTGGACGCCCGACCCCATCAGCCGGGTGGCATACTCGGCGATGAACTGCGCTATCTCCTTGAGTTCCGCCGCTGTTTTCATAACCCGAACTTTAACCGGGGACAAAGATACGGATAAGCGAGAGCAAAAGCAAGTTTACTTGCATTTTGCCGAGCGAGAGTATCTAAGGCGGAGCCAAAGTACGGATAAGCGAGGGCAATGTCAAATTTATTTGAACATTGCCGAGCGAAAGTATCTAAGACGAAGCCAAAGATACATAAAAGGCCGGACGGTTCCAAAACCGAATTGCGCAGGATTCGGCAAAACCCTCTACACTCAAGGTAACAAATTTTTATGTATCTTCGCCGTATGAAACGACCCGATCCATCGCTCGTGACCTACATCGAGGCCGAGATCATCCCCCGTTACGAACATTTCGACCGCGCCCACGGCACGGACCATGTGCGCACGGTCATTGCGCAGAGTCTCGCGCTGGCCGCCCGCTACGACGTAGACACAGATATGGTCTACACCGTCGCCGCCTACCACGACACGGGGCTGGCGAACGGACGCGAACGCCACCACATCGACGCCGGACGCATTCTCGCGGAGGATGCGGAACTCCGCCGCCGGTTCACCGAAGAGCAGATCGGGATAATGCGCGAAGCCGTGGAGGACCACCGTGCATCGTCGGACCATCCGCCCCGCACGATCTACGGCCGCATCGTGGCCGAAGCCGACCGGGTGATCGACCCCGCGACGATCGTCCGCCGCACGGTGCAGTACGGACTGGCGAACTACCCCGCGCTGGACCGCGAGGGGCATTACGCACGCTGTCTGGCCCACCTGCAAAAGAAATATGCCGAGGGCGGCTACCTGCGGCTCTGGATCGCGGAATCGGACAATGCCCGGCGACTCGAAGAGCTCCGGGCGATCATCCGCGACCCGCAGCGGCTGCGGAGGCTCTTCGACGAAACATTCGACGCGGAGACCGCCGCCGAATAACGGAAAACCCCGGAGCTTTTCGAAGCGTCCGGGGCTTTTCGTTTCCGAAGGCGGTTACTCCTCGCCGTGGGGGAAATACTTCATGTACTGCACCCGCTGGTAGAACTCGCCCTCCGAGGAGCCGTAGTCCATGCAGCCGCAGAACTCCCCGAGCGAATCGAAGCCCTGGCGGGCGGCCCATTCGTCGATGAAGCGGTTGATCGCGCCGATCACCTCGTAGCCGTGACGGTGGATGGCCGTGCAGACCTGCACCGCAGCGGCGCCGCACAACAGGGCCTTGACGGCGGCGGCACCGTCGTGCACACCCGTCGAAACGGCGATGTCCAGCTGCGGCAGCGCATGGGCGCACAACGCCGTGCTGCGGAGCACATTGCGCAGCTCGGTCGGCTCGCTGAACGGATCGCCGTTCACGAAGCACATCTTCTCGATGTCGATGTCGGGCTCGAAGAAGCGGTTGTAGAGCACCAGACCCCGGGCGCCGCGGCCCAGCAGAGCGTCGCCGAGCGACAGCACGTTCGTCAGGCGCATCGGGAGTTTCACCGACACGGGGATCGTCACCGCAGCGGCGACCTTGCGCACGATATCGGCATAGTGCTGTTCGATCTGCTGCGCCGAAGCCTGCCGGTCGGTCGGCAAAAGGAAGATGTTCAGCTCCAGCGCCGAAGCCCCGGCCGCCTGCATGGACGAGGCGTACTCGATCCACGCGTCGCCCGTACCCACGCAGTTGATGCTTCCGATGACGGGAATGCCCGTCTTGGCGGCATCGGTGACGAGTTGCAGCAGTTCGGCCTTGTAGGCGTCGCCCAGATAGCGTTCGAGATACTCGCCCGCGTCGCCGTAACCCTCCATCTTGTCCAGCGAGGCGGCCTGACGGTAAATCTGCTCCTCGAAGATGGATTTCAGCACCACGGCGCCGGCGCCGTTGCGGACGCACTGCTCGACATTGTGCATGTTTGCCGTATAGGGGGAACTGCTGACCACGACGGGGCTTGCGAGTTCCAGCCCGAGATATTTCGCTTTCATAGGGAATTAAGGTATCTGTCTGTTAAACATTAAACGAACGGAATCTTCACCACCTCGGCCTTCACGGGTTTCTCGCGGATGACCACGGCGATCTCCGTGCCCGGCTTGGCATAGGCGGCCTCGACGTAACCCAGCGCCACGCCGACTTTCAGGCAGGGCGACATCGTGCCGGAGGTGACGTGTCCGATCCCGGCGCCCTCGGGCGAAGCGATCGGATAGCCGTGGCGCGGAATGCCGCGCTCGATCATCTTCAGCCCCACGAGCTTGCGGGCCACGCCCTCGGCCTTCTGCTTCTCCATCACAGCGCGGTCGATGAACTCCTTGCCGTCGGCGAACTTGGTGATCCAGCCCAATCCGGCCTCGATCGGCGAGGTGGTGTCGTCGATGTCGTTGCCATAGAGGCAGAAGCCCTTCTCCAGACGCAGCGTATCCCGGGCGCCGAGACCGATGTTCTTCAGCCCGAACTCCTCGCCGGCCTCCCAGAGCGCCTTCCAGAGTTTGTCCCCGTCCTCGTTGGCGACGTAGATCTCGCAGCCGCCCGAACCGGTGTAGCCCGTGATCGAAAGGATGGCGTCGCATCCGGCGACAGGCATCTTCTTAAAGGTGTAGTACTCCATCTCCTCGACCGGCTCCGCGCACATCTTCTGCACGATCTTCATGGCCAGGGGTCCCTGCACGGCCAGCTGGCAGATCTCGTCCGAAGCGTTGTAGAGCTCCTTGCCGTGACCGGCCTCCATGCCGAAAGCCTTGCCCTCGGCGCAGATGTGCGCCCAGTCCTTGTCGATATTGGCGGCGTTGACGCAGAGCATGTAGGTCTCGGCATCGACGCGGTAGACGAGGATGTCATCGACGATGCCCCCGCGGCCGTTGGGCATGCAGGAGTACTGCACCTTGCCGTCGTAAAGTTTCGCAACGTCGTTGGTCGTGATGCGCTGCAACAGGCCGAGCGCCTTGGGGCCCTTGACCCAGATTTCGCCCATGTGGCTCACGTCGAAGACGCCGGCGCCGTTGCGGACGGTCATGTGTTCGTCATTGATGCCCGTGAATTCGATGGGCATGTTGTATCCCGCGAATTCGGCCATCTTGGCGCCCGCGGCGATGTGATACTTGGTAAATACGGTGGATTTCATATTGCAATCATACGATTATTTCATTCATAACGACGCTTCACGCCCAGGCGCGGACAGCGGTGGAACTCCTTCGTGCGGTCGAACAGGTAGCGGTAGGTGGTGTGCACCTTGTGGCGCGTGGCGCAGACGTAGGTCTCGATCATGCGGTTCATCACGGGGTTGAAGTCGCCGATCCACGCCAGCTCCATCGACTTGTAGGGATTCTTCGTCCGTTCGAGGAACTGCCAGTACTTGACCATGATGGCCGACTCGACGCCCTTGCCGTGGAACTCCGGGGTGATGCCGAAGATGACGCCGAAGATGCGGTCACACGACTTGCGCACCTTGAGGTCCCACATCAGGCGCAGTTTCTGCCGAAGGCCGAACTTGCCGTTGAACTTGCCGATCAGGCGGTTCAGGTCGGGAACGGTGATGAAGAACCCGATGGGCTCGTCGTTGAAATAGGCGAAGAAGATGATGTTGGGGTCGATGATCGGCTTCATCTCGCGGACCATCTCCAGCGCCTCCTCCTGCGTCATCGGCTTCACGCCCGAGAAGAGGGCCCACGCCTTGTTGTAGATGAGGCGGAAGCTCTCGGCGGCATCCTCCAGATTCTTCATGTCGATATTCTCGACCCGGTAGCCCGGCACGGTGTAGAGCCGCTCGGCACGGGCGAAAATCTGCTTGTTGGCTTCCGAATCGTTCACCCGCCAGATGAAACTGTGCTGGTTGAAATAGTTCCGGAAACCGTAGTTCTCGAACAGCTCTTTGTAATAGGGCGGGTTGTAGGGATTCTTGTAAAGGGGCTGGAATTCGTAGCCCTCGACCAGCAGTCCCCACCAGTCGCGCCGCTGCCCGAAGTTGATCGGTCCGTCCATGGCCTCCATGCCACGGCTGGCGAGCCACATGCGCGCGGCGTCGAACATCATGTCGGCGACCTGCTGGTCGTCGATCGCCTCGAAAAACCCGCAGCCGCCCGTGGGCTGCTCTTCGAGGGCGGCCTTCTCGCGGTTGTAGAACGCCGCGATGCGCCCCACGACCGCACCCTGCCGGTCACGGACCACCCAGCGGACGGCCTCGCCGTCAGCGAAAAGTTCGTTCTTCGCCGGGTCGAAGACCTCGCGGACATCGACATCCAGCGGGCAGACCCAGTTGCGGTTTCCCTTATAGATCTTTTTGGGAAGGTCGAGCCACTCGCGCTCCGCGGCGGGCGTCGTGACCTCCTGTAAGGTATACTTATCCTTGTTCATCGCTCTGTCTCTCTAATTTCAGCGTTTCCGATTTCAAAGGTAACAAATTTTTCCTTATTTTTGTTGGTAGATCAAATTTAGCATTCCGAATGAACAAAAGCCTGGAACAATATATGCCCGACGGGAGCAAGGTCCCCTACCGGTTCATGAAATACCGCATCCACAAAATCCTGCTCGTGTGTTGCAGCTACGACGGCTACATCCTCGAAGAGGACGGGCACATCGAATCGCAGATCAACCAGGAGTACATCGACCTCAACATGTCGAACCCGCCGTCGCTGACGCGCGTCAGCTCGACGGCCGAGGCACTGGAGGCACTGGCTGGCGACGATACGTTCGATTTCATCCTCACGATGTACAACGTCGGCGAACCCGACGTGTTCGCGTTCGCCCGGATCGTCAAGGAGCGCCACCCCAACACCCCCGTCGCGCTGCTGACCTCCTTTTCGAAGGACATCTACCGCCGCATCGAGGAGCAGGACCGTTCGGGACTGGACTACATCTTCTCGTGGCACGGCAACACGGACCTCATCATCGGTATCATCAAGCTCGTCGAGGACAAGATGAACGCCGACGAGGACATCCTCGAAGGCGGCGTACAGGCCATCCTGCTGGTCGAGGACTCCATCCGCTTCTATTCGACCTATCTGCCCGAGCTCTATAAACTGCTTCTGCTGCAAAACACCGAGTTTCTGAAAGACGCCTTCAACGAACAGCAGCAGGTGCTTCGCAAGCGAGCGCGTCCCAAAATCCTGCTGGCCCGCTGCTACGAAGAGGCCGTGGAGCTGTACGAACGCTACAAAAAGAACCTGCTGGGCGTGATCTCCGACGTGGGGTTCGTCCTCCGCCGCAACGACCCGCCCGAGAGCGAGAAGCTCGACGCCGGAATCGACCTCTGCCGCCGCATCAAGCAGGACAATCCGCTGATGCCCGTGCTGTTGCAGTCGTCGCAGGTGGCCTTCGGCAAGCAGGCCGCGGAGTTGGGCGCAGGGTTCATCGCCAAGAACTCCAAGACGCTCCTTTCGCAGCTGAGCGAATACATCGCCAAGGAGTTCGCCTTCGGGGACTTCGTTTTCAAGGACCCCGACACGGGCGCCGAGATCGGCCGCGCCAAGGACCTCACGCAGATGCAGCAGATGATCGCCACGATCCCCGACAAGGCGTTCGAATACCACACTTCGCAAAACCACCTCTCGAAATGGCTCTACTCGCGGGGCCTGTTCCCGCTCGCGGCGTCGATCCGCCAGTACAACAAGAGCCACTTCGCGTCGGTCGAGGATCACCGCAACGCGCTGGTGAACCTGATCCGCGACTACCGCACCCTGCTGGGGCAGGGCGTCGTGGCGCGTTTCGACGCCGAGACCTACTCCGACGCCGTGGCCTTCGCCCGCATCGGCGAAGGTTCGCTGGGCGGCAAGGCCCGCGGACTGGCTTTCATGAACTCGATGCTTATGAAGCACCGCCAGTACGACAAGTACGAGAACGTGCGCATCATGATCCCGCGGTCGGTGGTGATCGCCACGGAGTACTTCGACGACTTCATCCGCCACAACGGACTGAAATACATCATCTCGCAGGATTTCTCCGACGAGGAGATCCTTTCGGAGTTCGTCAGCTCGGCACTCCCGTCCCGGCTGCGCGACGCCCTGAAGAGCTACATCCGCACGGTCCGCACGCCGCTGGCCATCCGCTCGTCGTCGAAGCTCGAAGACTCCCACTACCAGCCTTTCGCCGGCATCTACTCGACCTACATGATCCCCTACGTCGATAACGAGGACCAGATGCTCCGCCTGCTGCTCAAAGCCGTCAAGAGCGTCTATGCATCGGTCTATTTCGCGGCGTCGAGGGCCTACATCCAGACCTCGCAGAACCTCATCTCGGAGGAGAAGATGGCCGTCATCATCCAGGAGGTGTGCGGCACGGAGCAGGAGGGGCTCTTCTTCCCCACCTGCTCGGGCGTGGCGCGGTCGATCAACTACTACCCCATCGGCGACGAACAGCCCGCGGACGGCGTCTGCAACGTGGCGATGGGGCTCGGCAAGCTGGTCGTGGACGGAGGACGCACGCTGCGCTTCTCGCCCAGCTATCCGCAAAAGGTGCTCCAGACCTCGACCCCCGAACTGGCGCTGCGCGACACGCAGAACGAGGTGCTGGCCCTGAGCCTGCGCCCCGAGGAGTTCCGCACGTCGATCGACGACGCGGTGAACCTGCACCGCCTGAGCCTCACAGAGATCGGCCGGTTCCGCAATTCGAAATACGTCTGCTCGGTCTGGGACCGCGAGAACGAACGCATCTCCGACAGCCCCTTCGACTCCGGGCGCAAGGTCATCACCTTCAACAACATACTCAAATACAACACCTTCCCGCTGGCGAAAATCGTCTCGGACATCCTCCGCATGGGCGCCGAGGAGATGCGCTGCCCCGTGGAGGTGGAATTCGCCGTCAACATGGACGTTGCCCCGGGACAGCAGCAGATCTTCAACCTGCTGCAAATCCGCCCGATCATCGACAACCAGGACAACCGCGCCATCGACTGGGAGGCGGAAGAGACCTCCCGGGCGCTGATCTACGGCGAACAGGCTCTCGGCATCGGCATGATGGCGGACATCGCCGACATCATCTACGTCAAATCCGAGGCTTTCGACTCGCTCGCAACCGAGAAGATCGCCGACGAACTGCTGACGTTCAACAACCGCATGCGCGACGAGGGGCGCTCGTATATCCTCGTGGGTCCCGGACGCTGGGGCTCCTCGGACCCGTTCCTCGGCGTGCCGGTCAAGTGGAACCACATCTCCGAGGCGAAGGTGATCGTCGAGTGCGGCATCGAGAAATTCGATGTCGAGCCCTCGCAGGGCACGCACTTCTTCCAGAACGTCACCTCGCTGGGCGTGGGATACCTGACGATCAACCCCTTCCGCGGCGACGGCATCTTCCGCGAAGAGGAGCTCGACGCCCGGCAGGCACTCTTCGAGGGAACCTACCTGCGGCAGGTGCGTTTCGAAAAGCCGCTGTGGGTCTGCGCCGACGGGCGTTCGAACAAGGGCATGGTACGTGAGGAAATGAAAAATGAAGAATTAAAAATTAAAAATTAGAAGATTTTTCGTCCGAACAGTTACAATCTATAAGAAATATTTTTATATTTGTGATAGATAGGACCAACTAACTAAAAACTTCAGCATATGAACGTCAACAAATTAATGACCGAACTCGAGCGCAGGCATCCCGGCGAAAGCGAATACCTGCAAGCCGTGCGCGAGGTCCTCATGACCGTCGAGGAGAGTTACAACCAGCATCCGGAATTCGAAGCCAACCGCATCGCGGAGCGCATCGTGGAACCCGACCGCATCTTCACCTTCAAGGTGGTCTGGGTGGACGACAAGGGCGAAGTGCAGGTCAACACCGGTTACCGCGTGCAGTTCAACAACGCCATCGGCCCCTACAAAGGCGGCCTGCGGTTCCACCCCTCGGTGAACCTCTCGATCTTGAAGTTCCTCGGCTTCGAGCAGATCTTCAAGAACGCCCTCACCACGCTGCCGATGGGCGGTGCGAAGGGCGGTTCGGACTTCAACCCCAAGGGCAAGTCGGACCGCGAGGTGATGCGTTTCTGCCAGGCTTTCATGACCGAACTGTGGCGTCACATCGGTCCCGAGACGGACGTTCCGGCGGGCGACATCGGTGTCGGCGGCCGTGAAATCGGATTCCTCTACGGCATGTACCGCAAGCTGGCCCGGGAGAACACCGGCGTGCTGACGGGCAAGGGCATGACCTACGGCGGATCGCTGATCCGTCCCGAGGCGACGGGCTTCGGAGCCGTCTATTTCCTGCGCCAGATGCTCGAAAAGGCCGGCATGGAGATCAAGGGCCAGACCATCGCCATCTCGGGCTTCGGCAACGTGGCCTGGGGCGCCGCGACGAAAGCGACGGAACTGGGAGCCAAGGTGGTGACCATTTCGGGTCCCGACGGCTATATCTACGATCCCGACGGCCTCGACGCCGAGAAGATCGCCTACATGCTGGAGCTGCGCGCGTCGAACAACGACGTGGTGGAGCCTTACGCCAAGAAGTTCCCGGGATCGAAGTTCTTCGCCGGCAAGAAACCGTGGGAGGTCAAGGTGGATATCGCCATGCCGTGCGCCACGCAGAACGAGCTGGACGGCGAGGACGCCAAAAAACTGCTGGCCAACGGCGTGAAGATCGTGGCCGAGGTTTCGAACATGGGCTGTCGTCCGGAGGCCATCGACGCCTTCATCGCGGCGAAGATCCCCTACGGACCGGGCAAGGCCGTGAACGCCGGCGGCGTGGCCACGTCGGGTCTCGAAATGACGCAGAACTCGCAGAAACTCAACTGGACGGCCGAGGAGGTCGACGCCAAGCTGCACCAGATCATGTCGTCGATCCACCACGCCTGCGTGGAGTACGGCACGGAGAAGGACGGCTACCTCAACTACATGAAGGGCGCCAACATCGCCGGCTTCATGAAGGTCGCCAAGTCGAT
>ENA-UOOA01005791-UOOA01005791.1-human-gut-metagenome-genome-assembly--contig:-P61old-NODE-5791-length-12485-cov-6.850442_pt1 | contig 12485 bp, 12 predicted proteins | sample MGYA00242467_ERZ724014 | MGnify/ENA metagenome assembly ERZ724014
CAGGCAAATGAAAATGCAATAAAAAAGGTTGCCAATCCACTGACTATGGAACCCAATGCTGACATTGTGGTATTCATCATATTTCCTGCACCGTTTCCAAGAAAGCTTATCCCCCACTTGATTGCCTGATCCGGATTAAACTGTACCTGATCTACTAGCTTCATGACTTCCTGGTTATTATGAGAAAATTCCCGGATCCAGCTTTGCATCTGCGGAATAAAATCAGCGATGCTCACCATCAGAGTTCCCAATGTCCGCGTAAGCTGCGGGATCACGCCAAACATTACCAGTACGATCACGCCAACCGCAAATGCAATCGTAAGGAGCAGGCTTATCGGTCTTGCCAGTTTTACGACTATCTTATTTTCTTTTTTTACTCTTCCAAAAATTTTCTTTTCCAAAAAGCTCATTGGCACGTTGGTCACAAATGCGATCGCTCCGCCAAGTACAAAGGGAAATAGGATTCCCCATATTGCTTTCAGCACATCGAGCACCACATCAAATTTCCACAGGGCGACCACAAGAAGTGCTGTAAACACAATAAGCTCCCGGATTTTTTTTATAGTAATTTTACTTAAATCCACTATTGTTCTCCTCTTTTTTTAATTTGTTGAATCATTACATAAAATACTGTAATCCAAAAGACGTCTTTGTGCCAGATCTGCCACATCAATTGCAGTTGCTGTGCTCCTTTGCCAGATACTGCTTGTCAATTCGTTAAAAGCGTGCTATAGTATTTTTATAGTTAGCTATGACTAATCAGTATTATTCTGAGCAATTACACATACAACTATCTATATATTTCATACTCAGAGATTGGAGGTCTGATATATGAATCTGAATATATTTTATGGTATTTTAATTCCTTTTCTCGGCACATCCCTCGGTGCCGCCTGCGTATTCTTCATGAAGAATACCTTAAGTGACAAAATCCAACGGGCATTAACCGGTTTTGCTGCTGGTGTTATGGTGGCTGCATCCGTATGGAGCCTGATCATTCCTGCCATTGAACAATCCGCATCCATGGGAAAGCTGTCTTTTCTTCCCGCGGCCATCGGTTTCTGGATCGGCATCCTGTTTCTGCTGCTCTTAGATCACATCATTCCCCATCTGCATCAGAACAGCGATCAGGCTGAGGGACCGAAAAGCAAACTTCAGCGCACAACCATGATGGTACTGGCTGTGACGCTGCACAATATCCCGGAAGGTATGGCCGTTGGTGTCGTCTACGCCGGTTATCTCGTAGACAGCACAACCATTACCGCCGCCGGTGCACTGGCATTATCCCTTGGCATCGCTATCCAGAATTTTCCGGAAGGCGCCATCATATCCATGCCCCTTCGCGCCGAAGGTATGAAGAAAAGCAAAGCCTTTGTGGGCGGTGTCCTCTCCGGTATCGTGGAACCTGTCGGCGGCGTCTTGACAATTCTGGCTGCCCATTATATTATTCCGGCCCTGCCTTATCTGCTGAGTTTCGCCGCCGGTGCTATGCTCTATGTTGTCGTGGAAGAGCTGATCCCCGAAATGTCCCAGGGACGCCACTCTGATGTGGGCACCCTGTGTTTTGCTGTCGGATTCAGTCTGATGATGATCCTGGACGTGTCTCTCGGATAAAAATTTTTCGTTAACAGAAAATTTCAAATACAAGAATCATCAACGGCATACTGATGATTGAAAAAAGTGTGGTCAGCACATAAAACAGGCTGGCCTCTGCACTGTTCTTATCATAAAGCTGTGCCATGGAAGTAACTGTTGCACAGGCCGGTGTGACACATGCAAGAAAGACAATCAGCAGCAGATTCTTTCCGTCCGCGATCCAATCCGTCAAATCCAGCACTTTGAACACAATAAGTACGACAAGAGGATAGATAAACAATCTGAGCAAAACGGCCAGATAATTTCTTTTTTCCATGAATATTTTTTTGAATGGAATTTCAGAAATTGCCATACCTGCTAATAGCATACCGATTGGCCCGATCATTTCTGCCAGCATATCAATCGTTCCGCCAATCACATCCGGCAATTCAATCTTTGTGATAAACAGAAATGCACCAATGCAAATTGCTACAATGTTAGCATTCCAAAATATTTTCTTTAAGGAAAGTCTTTCCTCATTGCACATTTTATGCCTGCCGTGTGTCCAGATCAGAATCATCTGCACAGCCAGAAAACTGCAGGAATAAATAACATACTCTGTACCAAGAAGCGCCTTGACCAGCGGAACAACCAAAATACCGCCATTCGTATAAACCGTCGTCAGTTCTTCAACCATATCAAGATGTAGCGGCCTTTTTAAAATTGCTGTGAGGATTAAAAAGACAATATGGGCGATCACTGCTGCCACAACCGTAAAAATCAATCCTTTCAGTACCTCCGGTGTGTATTCAATCTGAAATGAATTGATAATCATACATGGAAGCACCAGATACACAAGCAGGACGGAAATACTCTTACTGTCGGAAACCTTCAGCAGACCGATCCTGACCATGATGAAACCAATTATAAGGATAATAAATAATTTTACAATTTGTTCTGTTAAAATGAGACTTACAGTCATAAAATCCACTCTCCTATTCTATACTATTCTATAATAAAAAGCAAGTCAGCACACGCCGCTTGCCCCTTCATAGACTTTTCTCTTTTTTCTGAAGCAGATTATAGTCCCTTAAATTTTGTTTGTCAATACATCGTACAAAAATGTCTCTTATTATTTTTAGAACAATTTATTCATCTGTCGAACATTTCCTTCATTCTGCTGTCTTTATACTTCAAATCTGTGCATCACCTAATACAAAAATCCTGATGAAAAATTGATATAGTTCTTCAACTTTTCATCAGGATTCATCTTTATGCCTGCAGTAAGTCGTCCATCACTTCTTCCACTGTCTCTATCTTCTCAGCCCGCCAGGCATCAGCACCGCAGAATAATAGTGCTTCATCAGTTTCACCCTTTGCCGCATGGAGCAGAGACTCCGTAATGCAATAAGGAATTTCCGAAGTCTTGCAGCCCTTCATGCAGAGCAGGCACTTCTTCGGTGATATCCTTTCACCGGCCATCACCCGCTCCATAAAAGGATTCATAATGGCCCTGCCAGGCATCCCCACAGGACTTTTCACAATCTGAATATCTTCTTTATTTGCCTGGATATAAGCTTCTTTGTAACGAATATCTGCATCACATTCTTCTGTCGTTACAAAACGCGTTGCAACCTGAATGCCATCCACTCCAAGGCTAAAAGCATGCTTTGCCGCTGCTCTGTCATAAATGCCGCCGGCCAGTACGACCGGAATTGAACAGCCGTATTTCTCACCATATTTTCTGACAACAGCCATGATCTTTTTCACTTCATCATCATAACTTTTTTCGGCATATTCTTTATCATCATATTCAGCATATTCTTCCAACTGTTCACGACTAAAACCGAGATGTCCCCCTGCTTTCGGTCCCTCAATCGCCACAAGATCCGCTGTACGATGATATTTTCTGTCCCAGTATTTCAGGATGACCGCCGCCGAACGTTCCGTTGATACAATCGGTGCAATCTTAGTCTGACTTTCTGCTGCCAGTCCCGGCAGATCAAGGGGCAGTCCCGCACCTGAGATGATCAGATCCGCACCGGCTTCCACTGCCGCCCGGACATGGCCTTCATAATCTCTCAATGCAGTCATGATATTAAAACCGATGATCCCATCCGGTGCAATTTCCCTTGCTTTGGCCAGTTCTTTGCCGATGGCCCTTCGGCAGGCTTCCGCCGGATATTCTTCAAAATCCGGCTCCCGAAAACCAATCTGGGCTGTCGAGATCACACCGATGCCTCCGGCTTTCGCCACTGCCCCGGCCAGCCCTGACAGACTGATGCCGATGCCCATGCCGCCCTGAATGATGGGCTTTTTGGCTGTCAGATCACCGATTTTTAACTCTGGATATGTCATCATAATGCTCTGAACCTCCGATATCTCATCTCTGCAATTTCATCACCCGTCATTGCCAGCTGTTTTCTGAAAAATAATTTCATACATCTGTCCATTTTCAGTGTCAGTTCCGGCAGTGTCTCTATGGTGAGATCTTCCGGTTCTTCAAAAACACGCTCCACCATGCCATGTTTTTGAAGATCTGCCGCCGTCAGCCGCATCACAGCTGCCGCCTCCTTTGCTTTATGGCTGTCCTTCCATAGAATACTTGCAAAACCTTCCGGTGATAAGATTGAATAAATAGAATTTTCAAGCATCCACACCTCATCTGCCACCGCCATAGCAAGGGCACCGCCGCTGCCGCCTTCCCCGATGACAATGGACAAAATCGGCACTTTCAAACCTGACATTTCAAAAAGATTTCTTGCAATGGCTTCTCCCTGCCCGCGTTCCTCTGCTTCCATACCGCAGAAAGCCCCGGGAGTATCTACAAAACAGATGACCGGTCGATGAAATTTTTCTGCCTGTTTCATTAAACGCAGGGCCTTTCTGTAGCCCTCTGGTGACGGCATAGCAAAATTGCGCAGAACATTCTCCCTTGTATTACGTCCCTTTTCCTGGGCGATCACCGTCACAGGCATCCCGTGGAATCTGGCGATACCGCCTACAATGGCCGGATCATCCCCAAAATACCTGTCACCATGCAGTTCTGTAAAGTCCGAAAATAAATCTTCTATATATTCTGTGCCGACCGGTCTTTCCTTCTTTCTGGAAGCCAGAACCCTGTCCCAGGCAGATTTCTTTTCATCTTTTTTCGCAATGGATAATTCTTCACTTATATTCAGATCCGGATTCTCAGATGACTCTGACACTTCCTTATAGTTTCTGAGTCTTTGTTCCGCCTCGGGATTTTTCTCATGCAGTGACAGAAGATGCTCCAGACGATTCTTCAGGTGTTCTCTTTCTACAATCTGATCAATAAAACCATGCTCTAACAGGAATTCCGAACGCTGAAAACCCTTCGGCAGCTTTTGTCCGATGGTCTGCTCAATAACTCTTGGTCCCGCAAAACCGATGAGTGCATTCGGTTCTGCCAGAATAATATCCCCAAGCATAGCAAAGCTCGCTGTAACACCGCCGGTTGTGGGGTTTGTAAGAACCGAGATATAGAGCTGTCCCGCATCATGATGTCTTTTTAAGGCGGCAGATGTTTTCGCCATCTGCATCAGAGAATGGATACCTTCCTGCATTCTGGCTCCGCCGGAGCAGGCAACAATGATCACCGGCACCTTTCGCTCTGTGGCTTTCTCAATGGCTCGTGTCAGCTTTTCACCAACAACTTTGCCCATGCTGGCCATCATAAAATGACTGTCGCACACAGCCAGTACCACTTCATGACCGCCAATCCTTGCAAAACCTGTAGTCACCGCTTCATCAAGACCTGTCTTCTCACGAAGAGCTTCAACTTTATCTTCATAGCCTTTGTAATGCAGCGGATTTCCGGATGTAAGGCCTGTATCCCATTCCTTGAAACTTTCCTCGTCTGCCAGCATCTCGATGCGGCGTCTTGCCGGTACACTAAAATAGTTGCCGCATTTCGGACAAATATACTGATTGCCAATAATACTTTCTGCCAATACCACTGCTCTGCAGGCATTGCATTTGCGCATCAGCCCTTCAGGCACCTCCGGTGATGACTCCCCGGAGTTTTGAACATTGGCCTTCCTGTTTGTCAATGTAATGTAATTTTTCTGATTGGTCTTTTTAAACATATTTCCAAGCTTCATTGTTCATCCCTCCTGTCACTTCACCGGCTTTTTGCATTGCCCGGCATCATCATGCTGCAAAACATCTTACCCTTCAGCTGCATAACGATGGTTCAGCAATTGTTCCTCTTTATCTGCAATAAATTCGATATCAAAATCACCGCTCTGATAATCCGGATCATTTAATATCTCATATTGATAATCCACATTGGTATCAATGCCCTCAATAATCACTTCTCCCAGAGCGCTGCGCATCTTTGTGATGGCTTCATTTCTGTTTTTCGCAAATACGATCAATTTCGCCAGCATATTGTCATAATACGGCGGTACTTCATAACCGCTGTAAATGGCTGAATCGATACGGATGCCTTTGCCGCCGGGAAGATACATATCTGTGATTCTTCCGGGACACGGCCGAAAGCCTTTATAGGGATTTTCCGCGTTGATACGGCATTCAATAGCATGCCCTGTCAGCTTCACATCCTCCTGGGTGTAGGACAGTTCCCGCCCGTCGGCAATACGGATCTGCTCTTTGATGAGGTCAATCCCTGTTACCCACTCTGTTACCGGATGCTCCACCTGGATTCGGGTATTCATTTCCATAAAATAAAAACGTCCTGTCTTTTCAAGCAGGAACTCGATAGTTCCGGCGTTCACGTATCCCGCTGCTTTTGCAGCATTCACTGCCGCCTCTCCCATCTTCTGACGCAATGCACCACTCATAATGGCACAAGGTGATTCTTCAATCAGCTTCTGGTGATTTCTCTGGATGGAACAGTCACGCTCGCCCAGATGGATCACATGACCGTAATTGTCCGCCAGAATCTGGAACTCAATATGCTTCGGATGCTCCACAAAGTGCTCCAGATACATGGTATTATCGCCAAAAGCTGCCATAGACTCCTTCTGGGCTGTCATAAAAGCATTTTCCAGTTCATCCTGATGATAAGCCACACGCATGCCTTTGCCGCCGCCGCCAAGGGCCGCCTTGACAATGACCGGATACCCCACTTCTTCTGCAATGGCCAATGCTTCTTCTGCATGATACAAGGGTTCCTTGCTTCCCGGGATCACCGGTACCCCTGCCGCGATCATCGTATTTCTGGCATTGGATTTATTGCCGAGTTTGCGGATGACATCTGCGGTTGGTCCGATGAAAATAATATGACACTGCTCACATAAAGCTGCAAATCGATCATTTTCTGACAAAAATCCGAATCCTGGATGGATGGCATCTGCTCCTGACACAATGGTGGCACTGATGATCTGTTCCATATTCAGATAACTCTCCGAAGAAGGCGCCGGGCCGATACAGATGGCTTCATCCGCCAGCTGTGTATGCAGGGCTTCCTTATCTGCTTCCGAATAGACAGCCACCGTCTCTATGCCCATTTCCCTGCAGGCCCGGATGATACGCACCGCAATTTCCCCGCGATTGGCAATTAAAACTTTTCTGATCATCTTTATTCCCCGATTGCCAGTGTCAGCTCCGCCTTGACAGCCACTTCACCGTCCACAGAGGCAATGGCCTCGCCCACAACAACAGGTCCTTTCTGACGAATAATTCTTGCTTCCAGTTTCAATTTATCTCCCGGCACAACTTTTCTTCTGAAACGGCAGTTTTTGATACCGCCGAAATAACCAAGCTTGCCTTTATTCTCTTCCTGCATCAGCACAGCCACTGCACCCACCTGAGCCAGGGCTTCGATGATCAATACCCCGGGCATCACCGGTTCCTGCGGAAAATGCCCTGCAAAAAAGTCTTCTCTGTATGTCACGCATTTATAGCCCACAGCATATTCTCCGGGTTCATAATCTTCGATATAATCCACCAGCAAAAAAGGATGTCTGTGCGGAAGAATCTCTTTAATCTCATTAATTCCAAGATGTTTCATTGATCTAACTTCTTTCTTATATATTACAAAATCAGTTCAGCACTTATCTGCACAGCCCAGGCAATTCTATACAACCTAGGCAATTCTGAACAGCGGCTGGCCATATTCTACCATCTCACCGTTTTCCACAAGAATTTCAGCCACCGTGCCGTCAAAATCACTCTCAATATCATTCATCAGCTTCATGGCTTCCACAATGGCTACTGTCTGACCTTTCTTCACGGTATCTCCCACAGCTACATAAGGGGCTGCATCCTCAGCAGGTGCGGCATAAAATGTGCCCACCAACGGTGATTTCACAAGAAAGCCTTTCTGCTCTGCCTCTTTTGTTCCGGCTGCCTTCTCCTCTGAATCTGCTGAAGCTTCTGACATTGCTGATGCTGCAGCTGTCTGCATCGGCATCACTGATTGGCTGACACCGGCCGCCGGCAATGTCTGTACCGCTGTCACTACTTCTTTTTCCTTCTTCAGGTTCAGACACACACCCTCTGCTTCATATTTAAAACCCGTCAGTTCTGAATCTGACACGGCCCGTATTAATTTTAAAAGTTCATCTAATTCCATTTTTACACCTGGCCTTCATACTTCTTGAAAAGAAGAGACGCATTATGTCCGCCAAACCCGAGGGAATTGCTGATGGCATACTGAATATCTTTCTCTACAGGTCCGTCAATGGCATAGTTTAAATCACATCCCTCACCCGGTTCTTTCGTTCCGATGGTCTGGTGGATAAATCCCTCTTCAATAGCCTTCACTGAGACAATACTTTCCACCGCACCGGCAGCACCCAGAAGATGACCGATCATGGATTTCGTCGAATTGATGACAAGATTTTGGGCATCCTCGCCAAAAGCTTTCTTAATTGCCTTTGTCTCAAAAAGGTCATTGTGATGGGTACCTGTACCATGGGCATTGATATACTGTACTTCAGATGGAGCAATACCTGCCTCTTCCATAGCCAGTTCCATAGCTTTGGCGGCACCGCTGCCGTCCTCTGCAGGGGATGTGATATGATAAGCATCGCCTGTAGCACCATAGCCCACCAGCTCTGCATAAATATGGGCACCTCTTGCTTTGGCATGCTCTAACTCTTCCAGTACCACTACGCCGGCACCTTCACCAAGAACAAAACCGCCCCTTTCCTTGTCAAAAGGAATGGATGCACGATCCGGGTCCTGGGCTGTGGTTAAAGCTGTCAGTGCTGTAAAACCCGCAACCGCTGTCGGGCAGATGCAGCTCTCTGTACCGCCGGCAAACATTACCTCCGCATCCCCATACTGGATAGCGCGAAGAGCATCACCGATACAGTTTGTTCCTGTGGCACAGGCTGTCACCACATTAGTACACTTGCCCTTTAAACCAAGCTGTATTGACACATTGCCTGCCGCCATATTGGAGATCATCATCGGTACAAGCAGCAGATTCACTCTGCCCGGGCCCTTTGTCTCAATGGTCTGGCAGGCTTTTTCAACCTGCTGCAGACTTCCCACACCGGAACCGATGATCACGCCGCAGCGATAAGGATCTTCTTCCTCAATATTAAAGCCGGCATCCGCGCAGGCTTCCTTTGCTGCTGCCACCGCATACTGTGAAAAGGTCTCCATACGCTTCGCTGCCTTGAAATCCATCAGCTCCTTCGCAGAAAAATCCTTAACCTCTGCTGCAATTTTTACTTTATAATCTGTGGTATCGAATTTGGTAATCGATCCGATACCGTTTTTGCCTTCCTTGACATTCTTCCAGAAAGTCTCTACGTTATTGCCGATAGGTGTCACTGCACCCATACCTGTAATCACTACTCTGCGCTTTTCCATCATTTTCTCCATTCTGAAATCTATCCATATCACCTATATAAGCAATCCGCCTACATGACCATACCGCCGTCCACGTGCAGCACCTGTCCCGTTATGTAAGCCGCTTCATCCGACACCAGAAAGGCTGCCGCATTGGCCACATCCTCTGCCTGTCCGAAGCGCTTCAGCGGAATCTGCTTCATCATCTCATCTTTCACTTTATCAGCCAGATCTGCCGTCATATCCGTTTCAATCATTCCCGGAGCAATAGCATTCACCGTAATGCCTCTGGAAGCCAGTTCTTTGGCTGCGGATTTTGTCAAGCCAATGACACCTGCCTTGGAAGCTGAATAATTGGCCTGTCCTGCATTGCCGGCCACACCCACAACAGAAGCCATATTGACAATCCGTCCATAGCGCTGACGCATCATCTGTCTGGCTGCGAAACGGATACAATGGAAGGTGCCTTTCAGATTCACATCGATGACACTGTCAAAATCCTCTTCCTTCATGGCCATCAACAGTCCATCCTTCGTGATGCCTGCATTATTGATCAGAAAATCAATCCGGCCGTATTTTTCTGTCACGGCCTTGAAAAAAGCTTCACAGGCTGCAAAATCACTGACATTGCACTGAAAAATATCCGCCCTGCCGCCTTCATCTATGATCTCCTGCTGTACAGCCGCAGCCTTGCTTTCCGAACCATTGTAATTAATAATCACTGTCGCACCGCAAGCTGCCAGTTTTTTGGCAATGGCCCGTCCGATACCTCTGGAAGCACCGGTCACAACTGCTGTCTTCCCGTCAAATTTTCCCATTTCGTTCTCCTGTTTCTATCCACATCAGATGATTAATTGTCTAAGTTCTCCAATAACTTTCTGTGCATCATCCACCGTATTCACTGTGTAAACTTTTGCATTACGGTTAATCTTTCGCATAAAACCTGCCAGTGTCTTTCCCGGTCCGATTTCAACAAATGTATCCACGCCATCGGCGATCATTCGCTCCATAGAGGCCTGCCATCTGACAGAGGAAGCTACCTGTTTTGCCAGAAGAGCTCTTGTTTCATGAATATCGGTGACATATTCCGCTGTGACATTGGTCACATAAGGGATTTTCAGTTCTGACCACTGCATATCTGCCATCTCCTGATCCAGCGCTTCGCCGGCCGGAATCATCATCGGTGAATGGAACGGTCCGCTGACATTGAGCATGACGCATCTTCTGACACCGGCTGCTTTTAATGCTTCCACCGCCTGCTCCACCGCCGCTTTCCTGCCGGTAATAACAATCTGTCCCGGGCAGTTGTAGTTGGCAATGCTCACATCCTCAATCGGTGCCAGACATTTTTCAATCAGCTCTGTTTCTGCACCGATGACTGCCGCCATGGCACCTTCGCCTTTCGGCACGGTATTCTGCATGAGGATGCCCCTTTTGCGTACAAGACGAATGGCATCTTCCGCTGTCATACCGCCGGCTACTGCAATGGCACAGTATTCACCTAGGCTCAGGCCTGCTGTCACATCCGGGTGAAGGCCTGCATCTTCTAAAACAGCTGTCATTGCCAGACATGTGGTGACCATGGCCGCCTGTGTATATTCCGTCTGATCTAATAAATCATTCTCTTCAAAGCACAATGCTTTCATATCTATATTTAAAATCTCTGAGGCTTTGTCATACATCTCTGCCGCCAGAGGGCTGTATGCATAAAAATCTTTGCCCATTCCCGCTTTCTGGGCACCCTGTCCCGGGTAAATAAACGCTATTTTATTCATAATATTTTCTCCCAAAGCATTCTTCTGTCTCTCTCACCAGTTTCCGGATCAGATCATAACAGCTCATCACTTCTTTGACCATGGCGGCACTCTGACCGGCCATGACACTGCCATTCACCACATCCCCCTCCACAACGGCTTTTCTAAGTCCGCCGAGAGTGAGAAGTTCCAGTTCTTCAAATCCCGCACCGGACTTTTCCAGTTCCAGATACTTCTTCGTCATCTGATTTCTCAATGCTCTGACAGGATGTCCTGCTGTTCTTCCTGTTACACGGGAATCGATATCTTTTGCCTTGATAATGGCTTTTTTATAATTCTCATGGACCTGTGATTCCTCTGTTGCAACAAAGACTGTTCCCAGCTGAACCGCTTTAGCCCCCAGCATAAAGGCTGCTGCCATGCCGCGGCCATCTGCGATACCGCCGGCTGCGATCACCGGAATCTTCAATGCATCAACAATCTGAGGCACAAGGACCATTGTTGTATTCTCTCCAATATGGCCGCCGGCTTCACAGCCTTCAGCCACCACTGCGTCTGCGCCGCAGCGTTCCATTCTTCTTGCAAGTGCTGTGGAGGCCACCACCGGGATAACTTTCACACCGGCTTCTTTCCACATCTGCATATATTTCTCAGGGCTTCCGGCTCCGGTTGTTACAACCTTCACGCCTTCTTCCACAATCACTTTTGCTACTTCATCCGCATAAGGACTCATCAGCATAATATTGACCCCAAAAGGTCTGTTTGTCAGCTTTCTCGCTGACCGGATCTGTTCACGCACCCATTCTGCCGGTGCACTGGCTGCGCCTATCAGTCCAAGTCCACCGGCATTTGATACGCCGGCTGCAAGATGATACTCAGCAACCCAGGCCATGCCGCCCTGGATAATCGGATATTCTATTCCAAGTAATTCGGTTACTTCCGTCTTCATATTACAACCTCTTTCTGTCTGTTTTGATGTCTGTCTTTTCCGTCAATACAGCATTCTGTTTCCCTGCTGTTATTTTTATTCTGCTGTTATCGTATCTTTATTAATTCTGATGAGCTGTCAGATAATCCACCACATCACCGATAGTCTTTAAGGTGCCCATGGAATCTGCATCGATTTCAACACCGAATTCATCCTCGAAATTCATGACCATATCCATCAGGTCAAGGGAATCTGCACCAAGGGATTCAAATGTTGTCTCTGCATTCAGATTACCAGCTTCTACTCCAAGTCCTTCTGCTACAATTGCGATTACTTTCTCTAACATAATTTTGTTCTCCTTTTCGTTGATAATATATATTTTTGTAACTGTTCAGAGCCAGCCTCCAAAATGCTACGCATTTCGTCGGTGTGGCGTA
>ENA-UOOA01005797-UOOA01005797.1-human-gut-metagenome-genome-assembly--contig:-P61old-NODE-5797-length-12479-cov-7.624276_pt1 | contig 12479 bp, 2 predicted proteins | sample MGYA00242467_ERZ724014 | MGnify/ENA metagenome assembly ERZ724014
CAAGCGCTACATCGCCAAGAACAACATCCAGCTCTACACCATCAACGCCATCGATCTGGCAATCGAGATCGGTATGGGCAAGCGTACCAACACCATCCTGCAGTCGGCGTTCTTCACGCTGGCCAAGGTTATGCCGCAGGAGGATGCGATCCGCTACATGAAGGAGAAGGCGGAGGCCTCCTACCTGAAGAAGGGCCGCGATGTGGTGGAGATGAACTGGAAGGCCATCGACGCCGGCGCCACCGCCTTTGTGAAGGTGGATGTGCCTGCTGATTGGGCAACGGCAGAGGATAAGCCGGTTGCCGCCACCGAGAATGGCCCGGCCAAGCTGATCAAGCAGGTTGATACCATCATGAAGCCGGTTGGCAAGATGGACGGCGACAGTCTGCCGGTCTCGGCCTTCGTGGATCATGTGGACGGCACCTTCGAGCAGGGCGCCGCTGCGTATGAGAAGCGCGGCGTGGCCGTGATGGTTCCGGAGTGGAACCCCGATACCTGCGCCAAGTGCAACAAGTGCGCGTTTGTCTGCCCCCATGCCACCATCCGTCCGTTTGCGCTGGATGAGGCTGAGGTGGCTGCGGCTCCCGCCAACATGAAGAAGGCGCCGAAGCCGGTCATCAAGACCAACTACACCTACACGCTGGCCGTTTCCCCGCTGGATTGCATGGGCTGCGGCGTGTGCGTGGGCGTTTGCCCGACCAATTCGCTGAAGATGGTGGCGCAGGAGAGCCAGCTGGCGGAGCAGGATGTGTTCGATTACTGCGTGGAGAAGGTTTCCGAGAAGCCGGAGACCACCGGTACCACCGTGATCAGCAGCCAGTTCAAGAAGCCGCTGCTGGAATTCTCCGGTTCCTGCGCCGGCTGCGCGGAGACCTCGTATGCCCGCCTGATCACCCAGCTCTTCGGTGAGCGGATGTATATTTCCAATGCTACCGGCTGCTCCTCCATCTGGGGCGGCCCTGCGGCCACCTCTCCGTACACCACGGCGAAGAACGGCCATGGCCCGGCCTGGGCGAACTCCCTGTTTGAGGATAACGCCGAGCACGGTTATGGTATGTACCTCGGCCAGAAGGCTATCCGCAGCCGTCTGATCGACGAGGTGAAGGAGATCGCTGCTTCGGATAAGGCGCCTGAGGCAGTTAAGGCTGCCTGTGCCGCGTATCTGGATACCGTGGACGACGGCAAGACGAACGGCGCGGCTGCCGATGCACTGGTTGCCGAGCTGGAGAAGCTGGATTGCGACTGCGCGGCCCGCAAGGATATCCTGACCTACAAGGAGTATCTGTCCAAGAAGTCCGTGTGGATCTTCGGCGGCGACGGCTGGGCGTACGATATCGGTTTCGGCGGCCTGGATCATGTGCTGGCACAGGGCCAGGATGTGAATGTGATGGTCTTCGATACCGAGGTGTATTCCAACACCGGCGGTCAGGCCTCCAAGGCGTCCAATATCGGTCAGGTGGCACAGTTTGCCGCTGCCGGTAAGGCCATTGCCAAGAAGAGCCTGGCGGAGATCGCCATGAGCTATGGCTACATCTATGTGGCGCAGATCGCGATGGGCGCAGATATGAACCAGACCATCAAGGCGATTGCCGAGGCCGAGGCCTATCCGGGTCCGTCCCTCATCATCGGCTACGCCCCCTGCGAGATGCACTCCATCAAGGGCGGCATGGCCAACTGCCAGGCCGAGATGAAGAAGGCTGTGGATTGCGGCTACTGGAATATGTTCCGCTTCAACCCGGCTGCCAAGGCGGAGGGCAAGAACCCCTTCACCATGGACAGCAAGGCGCCCACGACCAACTATCGTGACTTCATCATGGGTGAGGCGCGTTACTCTTCTCTGACCCGTTCCTTCCCGGATCGTGCAGAGACCCTGTTCACCAAGGCGGAAGAGACCGCCAAGGCTCGCTATGAGCATCTGCTCCGTTTGGGCGAGCTGTATGCGCAGAATGTGTAAGCTTTCTGTGTAGCCACTGTGGCACGCGCCAGCGTGTGACAGCGGCATGGTGCAAAACAGCCCGGCAGGGGCGTTGTGTTGAAAAACACAACGCCCCTGCTTTTTCCTTTTTTGACAAATCGACAGGTTTTTCCCTGGATATTAGAAATTTTGGGTTATATTGTCGAAAATAATCGCGAAAAACCGAAAGAAAATGTGTAAAATATACATATAAATTCTTGACAGTGTGGAAAGTTTCTGTGATAATATACTTGCTACCGAACGGCTGGACAAGACTCCCCCTTGAATGGCCGGCGCCGGTAAGTATAGAGAGGAAAGAAGGCTATGCATGAGCACAAACACATTTTCGCGCAGAAAACGATCCACCGCCGGTGCACTGGCGTTTGTCCTGCTGGTGACAACGCTGCTGGCGGTGCTGCCCTCCGGCGTGTTCGCCGGGTCACAGCAGACAGCGGATGCCCGCCTGTTTGCTGCACAGGACTATGAAAGCTTTGCGGTAGGCGATAAAAATTACTATACCACATACAATTCCTACGGTATCCACGGAAACGGTTCCGGGCGTGAGGTGTCATCCGCTCATGCCCATGCCGGCGGCGGTGCGGACGCTGCCGGGACCGGCCGTGCTGTCCGCCTGACGATGAATCAGACGCGGGACACCAATGTGGCACAGCTGGCGGTGATCGACGCGGGAAAAAACACCCCGGCCGTGACCGCCGGAGAGAATTACCTGCTGTCTTTCTGGGCTTACCTGGATGATGCGGCGCAGCAGGAAATTACATACCATGTGCACACGGCCCGCAATGTGGACAGCCTGACGGTCGGCTTCCACTGCGAAACGGAAAAAACCATTACCATGACCGCTGGCAGCTGGCAATACATCACTCTGCCGGTGGAGAATGTGGCCGCGGATGATCCGACCGGCTCCTGGTACCTGACGATCGGCGCGACCTTTGCCGGCGCCAGCACCAGCAATGTCCGCTACCTGTTTGTGGATGATGTGGAGGTGCGCACCTACACGGCGCAGGCAGCGCTGCAGGATATGGAGCTGTATGCCGACGGACAGGAGCTGGCGCTGAGCACCACGCACGGTACGGCGCAGATCTCCCGTGAGCGCAACCATACTCCCGGCGGTTTGCAATCGGTGCGGGTCACGGCGACCACCTCCGCCGGCGGCATTCGGCCGCAGATGGTGCTGCGGCAGGCCGATGGCACCCCCATGCGTGTGGAGCAGGGGGGCAACTATACGCTTTCCTTCTGGGTCTATTGCCCGGCCGAGGCAACGGACAGGCAATTCCGGTATTGGCTGTGTGCCACCGATTCGGCCGAAGCCTTTGCCGATACGACGGCGAAAAACGCTGCCCTGGTATATGAAGGCGCCGACATTCCGGTGCTGCAGGCCGGCTGGACGCAGATTGTGGCCGAGATCGAGGATTGCGCCCATGCCGGGGCGTTGCGGCTTGGCGTAACCTCGCCATCTGCCGCGGCCGCCACACCGGCCATGTTCTATCTGGACGATTTCACGCTCACCCGGCAGGCCGACCGGATTGATTATGAAACCGCGGAGACGGTGACCAATCTTGGTAAATCCGGCAGGGCGGAGCTTTCCACCGCGCAGAACCATACGCCGGGCGGAAGCAAATCCGTCAAGCTGACCTCCTACACCTATAATGGCTGGGGGCGTGCGCAGATCATGCTGCAGCAGGCGGACGGTCAGTATCTGCAGCCGGAGCGGCAGAAGGACTATCAGCTGTCGTTTTATGTGTATGTGCCCTCCGGGCAGACCGGTGAGCTGCGGTTCTGGATCTGTGCGACAGAGGCTGATACGGTGTTTCAGGCGTCCACAGAGAAGAACGCCTGCGTACTGTACGAGATGAACAGCGGCGATGTGCCGGTGCGGGATGCCTGGTATCAGTATACTGTGCCGCTGAGCAGTGCCAGCTGGAAAGATGGAGGCAGCTACGGACCGTATCTGCGTCTGGGCGTCACCTCTTCCAGCGTTTCCTCCACGGGATTTACCTGCTATGTGGACGACGTGGTGCTGCGGGAGCTTTGCACGCCGGCAACCACCGAAAACTACGAGACCTTTGCGGTAGGCGCCAATGCGGTGCAGGGGAATGGCTCCGGCCGGGAGATCTCGGCGGCGCACGCGCACGCCGGCAATGGCGCGGATACCCAGCAGGGGCGCGCCGTGCGGCTGAAAATGAATCAGGCAGGCACCGGCAACTATGCCCGCACAGTGATCTTTTCGGCCGGGCAGGCAGCCAGCTTCCGCATTGGCGCCCGGTATGCCGTTTCCTTCTGGTGCTACTGGGATCCTGCGGAGAACAGCGTGGAGGATACGCGCACCGAAACGAGCCTGCGCATCACCGCGGCGGTGGGCAGCGTGGATAACCCGCAGCAGGTCTTTGGCGGCCATGTCAATGGAGCCGAGGGCAGTGCGCAGGCGGTGCTCGGAGCGGGCCAGTGGCAGCGGGTAACGGTGGTTACCCAGCCGATCGCCGGGGTTAACGGCGGCGAGACGACAAACCTGACGCTCGGCGCCCTGTTCTCCGGTGCGTCCGAGGACAACATGAAATATCTGTATGTAGATGATGTGTCGGTCGTGCCGTTTGGCCAGTGGAACGGGGAAGGCCTGGCGGACGCTGTCAGCGCCGGCAATGGCGGCCTGCTGTATATGGACGGCGCCAGCGCCGTTTACTGGAGCGAGAGCCGCGGCGAGGCCTGTACGGCGGTGCGCCTGGTGGGCGAATTTACGGCGCTGGCGGGTGACCGGGCGGTGGCAGTTGGCGCGGGCTCCGGCTGGAGCATCCGGGAGCGCGGTATCCTGCTGGGGGGTGCGGAAACGCTGCCGGAGCAGCTGGTGTGCGGCAATGAGCAGGTGCAGTGCATCCGCACCACCGGCGCCGGCCTGCAGAACTGCTGGAGCTATGATGCTGCAAGCGGCCGCGTGACCTATACCGCGCTGGTGAAGAACATCACGCAGGCGCAGAAGGACACGCTGCTGCGCTATCGGGCCTATCTGGTGCTGGATGTCGGCGGCACGGCGTTCACGGTGTACTCGGATGTGTGCAGCTTCAGCGCACAGCAGCTGTACAATCAGTACTGCAGCACCACAGGGGAGACACCGACCTGGTTTGAGGGGGCGGCTCCCGGCGAGAGCGGGGATACCCTCTCGCTGCTGGATGGTCTGGACAGCCGCTTCCGCGTGGTCTATCCCACCGGGGATACTGTGGGGCAGATCATAGCCGAAAAGCTGCAGACCGCTCTGCAGGAGCTGCTGGGCGAATTCCAGCCGGTGGACTGCGTGAGCGACGAGCAGCCGGATAATGGCGGCTATGAGATCCTGATCGGCAATACCAACCGTACGGAGGATGACGCGGCGGCCGCCTGGCTGGCGGCAAAGGACGCGAAATACAATGCGGCATTCCTGGTGCGCATGAACGGCAAGAAGCTGCTGCTGCAGGCCAAGGATACCGACGATGATGTGAAATATGCCTATGCACTGGAGCTGGCGACCGATTGGCTTGTGGAAACCTGTCGGGAGGATCTGTGCATCTCCAGAACCCTGGACTACTATTCTGCGGCGGCCTCGGAGGCCAGCACCGGCGCGCCGCTGCTGCAGGTGGACGCAACCGGCAATAACCTGCTGAACAATGCGCAGATCATTGTGGAGCGCTATCCCTCCTATATGGCGCTGACCGCGGCAAAGGAGCTGCAGCGCGCCATCGCCCAGCTGAGCGGGCAGTATATTGCCATTGTGAAATACGACGGCTCGGTAGAGCACACCACCGGCGTCAGCCTGATCGTCGGTCCCAAGCAGGGAGCGGTCAAGGCGGTCTATGCAACCGAGGAGCCAGCCCCGGCGGCATCCACCACCGGAGCGGGCAATGACGATGATACCTTCTCCCTCGAAACGCACAAGCCCGGCCAGGTGATTTCCGCCGGCGGCAATGGACTGCTGACGGATGTGGGCACGGATGGCTACCGCATCAGCGTGACCGGCCACTGGCCGGACTGGAATGTGCAGGTCAATGGCGGTTCGCCGGCGGCGATCAATGCCGGCGTGCAGGAGCTGATTGCCGGCCTGCAGGCCACCGGCAGCAGCGGCGCCACCCGCACGGGGGCCAATACCGGGGACCATGCGCTGAGCGATGGCTACGGCGTGGCGTTCTTTGATGAATTCGAGTATACCTCGGCAGAGGAGATCCAGCAGCGCTGGACCATTGATGGCGGCGGTGCCGGCCAGGGCTGCACGATCGTGACTGAGGCCTATGCGGCGGCCGGATATGACCCGGCAGTGTTCGGGTATACCCCCTACGGCCCGGATGAGAACGGCGACTATTGGGATTGGCAGTCCCGCCCGGCCATTTGGGGCACGGACGGCACCTACTATGCCCAGGGCGGCTACCTGTACGAATACACCCGCAAAGCGCAGGATGGCTACTGGGCGGTGCGCGCCACCGGGCAGGGAAAGGTGAACTACCGCTATGGCTTTACCGAAGTGCGGATGATCGCGGCCACGGACTATGGTGCCTGTTCTGCCATCTGGCTGGTCAGCCGCGGCACACCGCATGCCGAGATTGACGTGTACGAAAACTTTGGCCAGGATAAGCTGGTGTGCAACCTGCACTATTGGGATTCGGGTGTGCACACCTCGCTGGATGCCTCCGCCGACAGGTATCGCTCTGCCAAGCGGACCTACCGCATGGAGGATGGCAGCCACTTCTATGATACCTTCCACCATATCGGCTATGAGTGGGATGCGCAGTCGATCACCTTCTATGTGGACGGGGAGGCCTACCTGACGGTGGATACCACCGTATCGGATACCGAGATGACGGCGGCGCAGATGGATGTGTTCCGTCAGGATTGCTGGATCAAGATCACCAATGGCATCAGCGCGGGCAGCTATACCGGGCGCAAGGGGGTCAGCAGCCATGACCCGGCGGACTACGCCCCCGGCGGCTACCTGTACGGCAGCGTCAGCGGCCGCACCGATGGCAAGTATGTGATGGAAAGCACCGAGGACTTCCTGGAGGTGCAGGTGGTGGATAGCCTCTACATCTACCAGAAGAATGACGGACAGAGCTATGTGGAAACCGCCTGGTAAAACAGGCCGGCCGGTCTCCCCCCTGCCAGGGGGGAGACCGTTTTTCCTGATTTTCTGTGGCCTGTTGGCGAAAAATATATTTTTCCTTGACTTTTCTTGGAAATTTTTATACAATAGAGACCAGTGGAAGGCGTTCTTCACATTTTGCCGCACAGACCGTTTTTTGATGGCAGCAAAAACGGCTGGCCGGCGCAGGGAGGAACGGCGTTTTTTGCGCCTGCGCGAAGTTCCCTTCCCGTGCCCCCGGCTACACACGGTCTGTGCAGCAAGAAAAGATGGGAAGAAAGAGGGATCATAACTTGATGAAAAACAGAGGGAAATGGTTTGCTGCCCGGTGCGGCAGGCGCAGCCTGGCAATGCTGCTGGCGGCGGTTATGCTGATGACCGCGCTGCTGACGGCGCTGCCGCTTTCCGGTTCGGCAGAAACTTCGGCGGATATTTCGACGGAGCTTTCGAAGAAAACGGTGAAGGCGGCTCTGGAAGGCAAGAGCGCACTGTTTATCGGCGACAGCATTGCCGCGGGCTGGCGCGACGCGGTGAATGGTGACTATAAAAATGCCGGCGGCTGGGTGAAGCGCATCGGCGACAACTATGGCATGAATGTGGATCTCGGTGCCATTGCCGGCTATACTTTTTCCAATATTCGCGGTAGTAAACGCATCGTCAATGAGCTGGCGTCCTACAAGGACAATACCTACGACTATGTGATCCTGCAGGGCGGCTTTAATGATGCCATGGGGAGCGATGATGGAAGCGCTACCGGGCGCGATAAATCGAGTACGGCGCCGATCGGTACCATGGCAGCGGATTTTGCTCCCGAGCATTTTGATCCGGCCACTTATGCCGGCGGCCTGGAGGAAACGCTGTACAAGATCAAGGAGTATTTCCCCACGGCCAAGGTGGGGTATATTGTAACCTATTCCACGCCGAAATCTACCTATGGCGGTTATACGGCGGAACCCCCCCATATGCGGGAGCAGTACGCCACCGGTATGGCTATCTGCAAGAAGTGGGGCGTGGATTGGCTGGATCTGTATGATGGCCATACAGAGGATGGTCTGTCCTACAGCAAGGATATCCTGAAAACCGATACCACGACCTATTTCCCCGGCGGAAGCGACTGCATCCACCTGAACAGCGCGGGCTATGATGTGATCTATCCCTACATAGCCAAATGGATGGCGCAGATTGATCCGAGCGATACACAGGATTTTGAAAGCTACCCGTATACGGTCGGGGGCGACCTGTCGCTGAGCAATCAATACGGCTCCCTGGTGGTTTCGGACGCAAAGAACCACACGGCGGGTGGCGGCCGGTCTATTCTGGTGACAGCCAAGACCAATGCCGGCGGCCCGCGTCCGCAGATGACGGTGCAGGATAAGCTGGGCATCCCGGTGAAGATCGAGGCGGGCGAAAGCTATACGGTGTCCTTTGCCGTGTACAGCGAGACGGACAGTGCATTCCGCTATTGGCTGTGCGCCACGGACAGCGAGGCTGCATTTACGACCGGCAAAGAAAAGGATGCCTGCAAGCTGTACGAAAGAGACAGTAATAACGGCGGCGATATTTCGCTCTCTGCCGGCACCTGGACGATCATCACGGCTGAGCTGACCGATTGTAAGTACGCGGGGAATTTGCGCATTGGCTTTGGCGGTGTGGCCGATACCAGCGCCACAAATCCGGCAGTATACTATGTGGACGACCTGACGGTGAAGAAAAAGGCTCAGGTGCAGGGCTTTGAGAAGAATATCCCCACCCAGACCTTTGGCACCGGCGGCCTGGGGGTCTGTATGGATCAAAACCACACCTCCGGCGGTGCCTTTTCCCTCCAACTGACGACGGGTAAATCCAATGGGTATAACCGTATACAGTTCCTGCTGACGGCGGCGGCGGATGGCAGCTACCTGCAGATCCCGGAGAGCCGGCGGTCGCGGGACTATGTGTTGTCCTTCTGGATCTATGTGCCCTCCCAGACGTCCGGCAACCTGCGCTTTTGGGTGTGCTCCACAGACGATGAGACGGAATTTACAGATGCCAAGGGTGGATATCTTAAGGACAAGTATGTGCTGTACGAGATGAACAGCGGCGATGTACCGAAGAGGGATGCCTGGGTGCAGTACCGCATTGGCATCACGGCGGCCTCCTGGGAGAACTGTGAGCGTCCCGGCCCCTATCTGCGGCTGGGTATCACTTCTTCTGAGGCTGAGAATGGCGGCTTTACCTGCTACATCGACGATGTGCTGCTGGAGGAGAGCACTGCTACGACTAAGGCCATTTCTGAAGATTACGAGACGTGCACAGTGGGCAAAGATCAGGTGCAGGGCAATAGCTCCGGCCGGGAGATTTCGGCGACGCATGCCCATGCCGGCAGCGGCGTGGATACCACCGCCGGCAAGTCTGTGCGGCTGAAAATGAATCAGACCGGCAGTTATGCCTGTACGGTGATCCGTGCCAATGGTGCGAATGCCAAATTGCCCACCGGCGCGCGGTATGCGGTCAGCTTCTGGGCCTATTGGGATCCGACCGAAAACGAACGCTACAATAAATCGGATGATACGGTAAAACCGGACACGACCGAAAGCTCTTTGAGCCTGACCCTGCGTGTGGGCAGCGTGAGTAATCCTGCTACGGTCTACGGTAGTAATGTCAAAGGGGATGAGGGCGAAGCCTCGGCGGTGATCCGTGCGCGGGAGTGGCAGCAGTTCACGGTGCTGACCAACGCGATTGTCGGCTTTAATCAGGGCGATGGCACCACCTACCTGACGCTGGGCGCCTATTTTAGCGGTGCCGAGGACGTAAAGGACACGACTACTGAGGAGATTACGCGGTACAACCGCAAATACCTGTATATTGACGATGTGTCGGTCCAGACAGTGGACAGCTGGGTGGATGACAACAATGCAACGGGTGTTGCCCGTGCGCTGGATGGCGGCCTGCTGTATGTGAGCGGCTCCAATTCCAAAGACGGCGGCACAGCAGTGTACTGGAACGAGGCAAGGAACAGCGAGTATGCGGCCATGCGTATCGTGGGCCAGTATACGGCCTATAATGGCGACCTTACGCGCGTGCTGATGGGCGGCATGGGCTATGATATCGTGGAGCGCGGCGTACTGCTGGGGGATGCCACGGCCACGGCCGATACCCTGGTGTGCGGCGGCAGCTACATCTACCGCTCCGGCGTCAGCGGCAACCGCCTGCGTGAGCGCTGGACGTATAATGCCGCTACCGGCGAGGTGCACTATACCCTGCTGCTGAAAAACATTGCCAAGGATCAGGCGGCGCAGGTGCGCAGCTTCCGTTCCTACCTGCGCCTGTCGATCAATGGGGCGACGACGACCTTCTATTCGCCGGTGGTGCAGAATGTCAGCGCACAGCGCCTGTATAATAAGTATACGGAGCAGTGTGTGGCGGCGGGCATGACGGCACCGCGGTGGTTCGGCACCTTCACCGGCGGGGAGCAGAGCGATATCGTGTCCCTGCTGGATGGCGTGGACAGCCGCTTCCGGATTGTGTACGCAGCCGGGGACGCGGCGGCCATGAGCGCGGCCAAGGACCTGAAGGCCGGTATAGAGGAACTGATCGGCAAAGCCAAGAATGTGGTGTGCGTCAGCGATGCAGAGATGGCGGACGACGGCGCCTACGAGATTTTGGTGGGCAATACCAACCGCACGGCGGACGATGACGACGCCACCACCCTGAATGGCAAGGACACGAAGTATGATGCAGCATTCCTGCTGCATATGAACGGCAAAAAGCTGTGCCTGCAGGCCAGGAATACCGGCGATGCGGCGAAGTATGCCAAGGTGCTGAGTTGGGCGGTGGAAGAATTCCTGGAAAGCTATGCTGCCGCCGGCATCCCCAAGGATCTGAATTATTGCTCCTCCCAGGATGCGGAAGCGCTGGCTGACAAACCGCTGCTGAAGGTGGGCAGCACAGATAACGACCTGCTGAACAGTGCGCAGATCATCGTGGAGAAATATCCCTCCTACATGACGCTCTCGGCGGCAAATGACCTGCAAAAGGCCATCGCCCGGCTGAGCGGGCAGTATATTTCCATTGTGAAATACGACGGCTCGGTGGAGCACACCACCGGCGTCAGCCTGATCGTTGGCCCCAAGCAGGGGGCGGTCAAGGCCATCTACGGGGAAAAGAACACGGTGTACACGGGGGATGATCCGGTAGAGCCCGGCCCCGGCCACGATGACGACAGCATCTCGCTGGAGCCATCCGCCAGCGGGTATCTGGTCGGTGCAGAGAAGAACAATCTGTGGACGGACGACGGCGTAAACGGCTACCGCATCAGCGTGACCGGCAGCCGGCCGGCCTGGAATGTGCAGGTGAATGGCGGTTCGCCGGCGGCCATCAATGCCGGCGTGCAGGCGCTGATCAAGACCCTGCGCGCGGATAAGAACAGCGGCACAACCCGTGCCGGTACGCGCGAGGAAAAATCCTATACCCTCAGCAATGCCTATGGCGTGGCCTTCTACGATGAATTTGACTACAGTAGTGCGGAGGAATTGCAGCAAAAATGGACCATCGACGGTGGTCCCTCCGGCCCTGGCTGCACGGATGTGACCGCGGACTATGCGGCGGTCGGAAATGATCCGGAGCAGTTCGGCTATGAGCCTTGCAAGGACGGAAGCACCTACTGGGATTGGCAGTCCCGCCCGGCCATTTGGGGCGCGAGCGGCACCTATTATGCGCATGGCGGCTACCTGTATGAGTACACCCGCAAGGCGAAGGACGGCTACTGGGCGGTGCGTGCCACCAGCCAGAGCAAGATGGACTACCTCTACGGCTTCACCGAGGTGCGGATGATCGCCGCCACGGACTACGGCGCCTGCTCCGCCATCTGGCTGGTCAGCAATAGTAATCCCTATGCGGAAAATGATGTGTACGAGAACTTCGGCCAGGATAAGCTGGTGTGCAATCTGCACTATTGGGGTGAGACCCACCAGGCGCTGGATGGATCCCTAAACTACACAACGGATAAGCGGACCTACCGCATGACTGACGTTGACGGCACCCACTTCTACGATACTTTCCACTACATTGGCTATGAGTGGAGCGAGACGGCGATCACCTACTATGTGGATGGCGAGGCCTATCTGACGGTGGATACCACCGTGGAGGATACCACCATTTCGAAAAAGATGATGGATGTGTTCCGCCAGCCGACATGGATCAAGATCACCAACGGTATTGGTGAGAAAACCTATGCTAAAGTTTTTAATCCGGCGAGTTACGCCCCCGGTGGATACCTGTACGATGGTGTTAAGAACCGTACTGACGGCAAGTACGTGATGGGCAGTGTGGAGGACTTCTGCGAGACCCAGCTGGTGGACAGCATCTATATCTACCAGAAAAACGACGGCGTGAGCAAGATCATCTATAAGTAATGAAAAACCGCCGGGC
>ENA-UOOA01005800-UOOA01005800.1-human-gut-metagenome-genome-assembly--contig:-P61old-NODE-5800-length-12475-cov-8.434622_pt1 | contig 12475 bp, 10 predicted proteins | sample MGYA00242467_ERZ724014 | MGnify/ENA metagenome assembly ERZ724014
ACGCCGCCATGGAAGAGCGCACCAAGCTGTACGCCGCCGGCGACAAGGAGGGCATCGACGCGCTGGAGAAGCGCCTGCTGGCCCAGAACGCCGAGCATAAGGACTGGGCCTGCACCGAGGAGATGATGAAGCTCACCCGTGACGGCAAGGCGCTGTATATGCACTGCCTGCCCGCCGATATCACCGGCCTGAGCTGCGAGGAGGGCGAGGTGGACAACTCCGTCTTCGACCGCTACATCGTGCCTCTGTACAAGCAGGCCTCCTACAAGCCCTATATCATCGCCGCTATGATCTTCATGTCTCAGGTGAAGGACCCCGTTCGTACGTTGATGGCCATGGATGAGGGTGCCGGTAAGCGTAAATCCTTCTAAATCAGGCAAACTAATAGCGGGGGCCTCGGCTCCCGCTATTTCACTCTAAGGAAAGTTTTGAGGTAACAGCTATGTCCAAACGCATCGTCATCGCCTTAGGCGGCAACGCCCTGGGCAATACCGCCGCCCAGCAGCTGGAGCTGGTGTCCCTGACCGCTAAGCCCATCGTGGACCTCATCGCCGCCGGCAACGAGGTCATCATTGCCCACGGCAACGGCCCGCAGGTGGGCATGATCAATCTGGGGCTCTCTACCGCCGCCGAGGCCGGCGCCATCAAGTCGGATATGCCCTTCCCGGAGTGTGGCGCCATGAGTCAGGGCTATATCGGTTACCATCTGCAAAATGCCATCGGCAATGAGCTGACCGCCCGTGGCCTCCAGAAGGACGTGGCCACCGTAGTCACGCAGGTACTGGTGGATGAAAACGATCCTGCCTTCCAGCACCCCACCAAGCCCATCGGCTCCTTCTATGACAAGGTGGCTGCCGACCGCATCATGGCCCAGCGTGGCTGCACCATGGTGGAGGACGCCGGTCGTGGCTGGCGTCAGGTGGTCCCCTCCCCCAAGCCCGTGGATGTCATCGAGAAGAATACCGTCCGGGCGCTGGCGGACAGCGGCACCGTGGTCATCACCGTAGGCGGCGGCGGTATCCCCGTGGTGCGCCGCAACGGCCGTCTGGTAGGCACGCCCGCCGTCATCGACAAGGATTTCGCCTCCGCCAAGCTGGCGGAACTGCTGAACGCCGATATGCTCATCATCCTCACCGCCGTGGAGAAGGTGGCCATCAACTTCGGCAAGCACGACCAGCAGTGGCTCAGTGACCTGACCCCGGAGCTGGCCCGGCAGTATATCGCAGAGGGCCAGTTCGCCCCCGGCTCCATGCTGCCCAAGGTGCAGGCAGCCCTGTCCTTCGCCGAGTCCGCCCCCGGTCGTGTGGCTCTGATCACTCTGCTGGAGAAGGCCAAGGACGGCATCGAGGGTAAGACCGGTACAAGAGTCCACCTGTGACCTTCTCCCTCTCCGCTCCTTGCACCGCAGGGGCTTCTCTTCCTCGATGGCCGTCCTGACAGTCTGATCCACGGCTCCCGGCGCAGCCGGCAGCCTGTGGGCGTGCCCACGGCATCGAGGGTAAGACGGGTACGAGAGTGCATCTGTGATTTTCCCCCTTCCCTGTCCCCTTATACCGCAATGACCTCCGCCCCTCGATGACCGTCCTGACAGTCTGATCCACGGCTCCCGGCGCAGCCGGCAGCCTGTGGGCGTGCCCACGGCATCGAGGGCAAGACGGGTACGAGAGTCCACCTATAACACACATCGCCTCCCTGATAGGGCGGGACACCTTATGTGTCCCGCCTTATTAGTTTACCCAATTCCTGACAGTGCAGATCCATATCACCGCTCCGGGTTTTTCTCCGCCCATTATAAATTCTCACAAAAATTCTCCTCTTTCTTTGTGCTGGTGGCCGTAAATTTGTGATTTTCCTCATTCCCAGTTGAAATCCCGGCGCAAATCCTGTATAATAACGCATAGTTGACAGGGGTATCCTCCCTGTCCGCAGCATTCGTACAGCTTCGGTTCAAATGTGCGTCTGCCAACAATTAAAGGAGGAAAATTGAATGAAAAAGATCCTTGCGCTGATCCTTGCGCTGGTCATGGCTCTGAGCCTGGTGGCCTGCGGCTCCAAGGACGACAACGACACACCCGATGACGGCAAAAAGACCAACACCATCAAGGTCGGTCTGATCTGCATCGGCGACGAGAACGATCAGGGCTACACCTACAACTTCATCCGCGGTAAGGAAGCCGCTACCGAGGCACTGGCTGCCAAGGGCATCAACGTGGAGTGGGTCATCAAGTACAACAAGGGCGAGAACGACGACTGCACCAACGCCAACATCGAGTGCGCCGAGGAAGGCTGCCAGCTCATCATCAACAACTCCTACGGCCATGAGCCCTTCATGCTGAAGGTGGCCGGCAAGAGCGAGTACAAGGACATCCAGTTCATCGGCTGCACCAACTGTGGTTCCCGTAGCGACGGTCTGGAGAACACCCACAACGCCTTCGCCAACATCTACGAGGGCCGCTATGTGGCCGGCGTGGTGGCCGGCATGAAGCTGCAGGAGATGATCGACAACGGTGACATCACCGCCGAGCAGGCTGTCATCGGCTACGTGGGCGCTTTCTCCTTCGCTGAGGTCATTTCCGGCTTCACCGCTTACTATCTGGGCGCCAAGAGCGTCTGCCCCTCCGTCACCATGAAGGTCCAGTTCGTGGGCTCCTGGTCCGACGCCACTGAGGAGGCCAACGCCGCTTCCGCTCTGTGCGATGCCGGCTGCGTGATGATCTCCCAGCATTCCGATAACACCACCCCCGCCACCATGGCTCAGACCAAGGGTGCTTTCCATACCGGCTACAACAACGACATGACCGGCGTTGCTCCCGATGCCTCCCTGATCGGCACCCGCATCGACTGGGCTCCCTACTTTGAGTACGCCATCGAGACCGTCTTCAACGGCGGTACCATCGATCAGGACTGGTGCAAGGGCATTGCCGACGGCTCCGTGGTCATGACCACCCTGAACGAGAAGATCTGCGCTAAGGGCACTGCCGAGAAGGTGGCCGAGGTGGAGAAGGCTCTGAAGGACGGCACTCTGCAGGTCTTTGATACCAGCAAGTTCACCGTCAAGGGTGAGACCGTCACCCACGCCTTCGCTCTGGATACCGACGGCGACTTCACCCCCGACGCCGAGGAGGCCGTGTTCGACGGCGCTTTCCACGAGTCCTACTTCCAGTCCGCCCCCTACTTCACCCTGCAGATCGACGGGATCGAGTGGCTGAACTCCGCCTACGGCAACTAAGCCTCTCCCTCCCAAGCCAAGCGGACAACAAGCTGTAAACTGAAAAAGGGTACGGCTGCACACAGGCAGCCGTACCCTTTTTTCGTGGTGGTATCTAAAAAATTTTTAGTTTTCCTGACGATTTGTTGATTTCTCCAAAAAAACAGCGACACTTTCTGCATAGCAGACGCCCAGTTTTTATTTACTTTTTCGGCTGCTTATGATAACATATTTATATTATATATTGCCCGGAAACCGTACCGGGGCGGCATCGCCCCAATTCACAACGAAAGGATGACAGCCTTGGAAACTGTTTGCGCCATTGAGCTGAGAAACATCACCAAACGTTTCGGCAGCGTCGTCGCCAACGATGGCATCAATCTGGCCCTGAACCGTGGTGAGATCCTCTCCCTGCTGGGGGAGAACGGCAGCGGTAAGACCACCCTGATGAATATGCTGGCCGGCATCTATTTCCCTGACGAGGGCGAGATCTTGGTAGAGGGGAAGCCCGTATCCATCCGCTCCCCCAAGGATTCCTTCCAGTACGGCATCGGCATGATCCATCAGCACTATAAGCTGGTGGACGTGTTCACCGCCGCCGAGAACATCGTGTTGGGTCTGGACGAGGGCGGCCGCCTGGACATCAAGGCCGCCAACGCCAAGGTCAAGGAGATCTGCGACCGCTACGGCTTCGACATCGACCCCACTCAAAAGATCTACGATATGTCCGTCTCTCAGAAGCAGACGGTGGAGATCGTCAAGGTCCTGTACCGTGGGGCGGATATCCTCATTCTGGACGAGCCCACCGCCGTGCTGACCCCGCAGGAGACGGAGAAGCTCTTCACCGTCCTGCGGAACATGAAGGCCGACGGCAAGGCCATCGTCATCATCACCCACAAGCTCCACGAGGTCATGGCTCTGTCCGACAAGGTGGCCGTCCTCCGCAAGGGCAAGTACATCGGCACCGTCAAGACCTCCGAGACTGATCCGCAGGCCCTGACGGATATGATGGTGGGCCACAGTGTGACCCTGAACATCGACCGCCCCAAGTACGACGCTCCCGTCCCCCGCCTGACCCTGAAGGGCATCACCTGCTACGACGGCGAGGGCGTAAAGCGGTTGGACAACGTCTCCTTCACCGCTCTGGGCGGTGAGATTCTGGGCATCGCCGGCATCGCCGGTTCCGGCCAGCGGGAGCTGCTGGAGGCCATTGCGGGCCTGCACCCCGTGGCCGAGGGCTCCATCCGGTTCACCCCGGAGGGCAAACCCGCCTCCGAGCTGGTGGGCAAGACCCCCATGCAGATCAAAAAGGCCGGCGTGGCCATGGCCTTCGTGCCGGAGGATCGTTTGGGCATGGGTCTGGTTGGTTCCATGGGCATGACGGACAACATGATGCTCCGCTCCTGGCGAAAGGGCAAGGGCATCTTCGTCAACCGCAAGGACCCCAACGAGCTGGCCATGCAGGTCTGGAAGGAGCTGGAGGTGGTCACCCCCAGCACCGACTTCCCCGTGCGCCGGATGTCCGGCGGCAACGTGCAGAAGGTGCTGGTAGGCCGTGAGATCGCCACCGCCCCCTCCGTGCTGATGACCGCCTACGCCGTGCGTGGTCTGGATATCAACACCTCCTACACCATCTATAACCTCCTCACCAAGGAGAAGATGCAGGGCTCCGCCGTCATTTACGTCGGTGAGGATCTGGACGTGCTGCTGGAGCTGTGCGACCGTATTCTGGTGCTGTGCGGCGGTAAGGTCAGCGGCATCGTAGACGGTCGCACCACCACCAAGGAAGAGGTAGGTCTGCTGATGACCCGTGTCGGCGGAAAGGAGAAAGCCGCTCATGAATAACTCGATGAAAACGCCCCTGATCCGTCTGGCCAAGCGAGAGGGCATGGACAAGCGGACGGTGTGGGCCATCCGTGTGGGCTCCATCCTGCTGGCGCTGCTGCTGGGCGCACTGGTCATCGCCATCTCCGGTGTGAACCCCTTCAAAGCCTACGGCACCATCATCACCGGCGCTTTGGGCAAAAAGACCGCCATCCGCCAGACGGTGAAGATCGCCGTCCCCCTGTTGGGCTGCGCCCTGGCCATCGCTCCATGCTTCAAGATGCGCTTCTGGAACATCGGTGCCGAGGGCCAGATCACGGCCGGCGCCATCGCCGCCTCCTACTTCGCCCTCTACTGGGTCGGTAAGGTCCCCAGCGCCGTGCTGCTGCTCATCATGGGCGCTGCGGGCGCCGTGGCCGGCGGCATTTGGGCGCTGATCCCCGCCTTCTTCAAGGCCCGCTGGAACACCAACGAGACTCTGTTCACCCTGATGATGAACTACATTATCATCGGTGTGGTCCGCTGGCTGCAGGGCGGCCCGTGGGAGGGTCGTCCCGGCTCTCAGATCATCCCCATGTTCGATCAGTCCGCTTGGCTGCCGGAGGTTTTCGGCGTCCACTGCGGCTGGATCATTGTGCTGGTGCTGGTGGTGGTAATGCACCTCTACATGAACTACACCAAGCACGGCTACGAGATCGCCGTCATCGGTGACTCCCTGAACACCGCCCGCTACGCCGGTATGAACGTGGGCCACGTCATGATGCGTACCATGTTCCTCTCCGGTGCCATCAGCGGTCTGGTGGGCTTCATCGTGGCCTCCGGTGCCAACAACACCCTGTATGACGGCGTGGCCAACGGCGTGGGCTTCACCTCCATCACGGTGGCATGGCTGAGCCAGCTGAACGCCTTCGCCATGATCGTCATCTCCGCCCTGCTGGCCATTCTGGAAAAGGGCGCTGAGACCCTCCAGACCGCCATGCAGGTGCCTACCTCCATCAGCGACATCGTCACCGGCATCCTGCTGTTCTGTATGCTGGGCTGCGAGTTCTTCATCAACTACCGCATGATCTTCCGCCGCAAGCAGGCGGAGGCCCCCGCCGCCCCCGCCGCTGCGGAGTCCGATCAGACCGAGAGTAAGGAGGATGCGTCATGCTGAATACCGTGAATCTGTTCATCGCATTGGTGGTGGCCGCCATCACCTACGGCACGCCTCTGCTGTTCGGTACGCTGGGCGAAGTGCTGACGGAGAAATCCGGCAGCTTGAACCTGGGCGTGGAGGGCATCATGTTCATGGGCGGTGCCATCGGCCTTGGCGGTGTGTTCTACTACGAAAAGGCCGTGGAATCTCCCAGCGCTTTTCTGGCGGTGCTCATCGGTCTGCTGTGCGCCTTCATCGCCGGCGGCATCGCCTCTCTGATCTTCAGCTTCCTGACCATCACCCTCCGGGCCAACCAGAACGTCACCGGTCTGGCGCTGACCATCTTCGGCACCGGCGTGGGCCAGTATATTGGCGAGATCATGCGGATCCGTGAGGGCGGCTTCGTGGCCGTGGGCAACGACCTGAAGGCCGTGTTCATCAGCTCCCCCTTCCCTCAGGCCATGCAGGATATCCCCTACGTGGGCAAGATCCTCTTCGGCAACAGCATCTTCTTCTATTTGGGGGTGGTGCTGGCCATCGTCATGCACCTGTTCCTCAACAAGAGCCGCACCGGCCTGCAGCTGCGCTCTGTGGGTGAGTCCCCGGCTACTGCCGATGCCGCCGGCATCAACGTCAGCCGCTATCGCTATCTGGGCGCCATCATCGGCGGCGGCATCTCCGCTGTGGGCGGCATGGTGTACATCACCACCATCGCCGGCTGCGTATGGAACCACGAAGGTCTGTCCGGCGTGGGCTGGCTGGCCGTGGCGCTGGTGATCTTCTGCCTGTGGCGTCCTCTGTCCGCCATTTGGGGCTCCGTGCTGTTCGGCGCTCTGATGATCCTGTACCTGCGTCTGACGATCCCCTTCATCCCCACGCAGCTGTATAAGATCCTGCCCTACGTGGTGACGCTGGTGGTGCTGATTATCGTGTCCCTGCGGAAAAAGCGGGAGGATCAGCCCCCCACCTCTCTGGGCCTGAACTACTTCCGGGAAGACCGGTAAACCGACCGAATATCCCCCGATCCTTCGGGGGATATTCTTCTGAAAGGAGTAATGATCTATGGCAAGCCTGCTGATCCGCAGCATCCGCTATCTGGTGACCTGCGACGATAAGGACCAACTGCTGGAGGACGTGGACCTCTACTGCGAGGACGGCTTCATCCGTCAGATCGGCCCCCATCTGGACGTCGCCGCCGACCGAACCATCGACGCCAGCCATATGCTGTGCTACCCCGGTCTGGTGAACACCCACCACCACCTGTATCAGGTGTTCTCCCGCAACCTCCCGCAGGTGCAGAATATGGAGCTGTTCGACTGGCTCAAAACCCTCTACGAGATCTGGAAAAATCTGGACGAGGACGTCATCCGTCTCTCCTCCCTCACCGGCATGGGCGAGCTGATGAAGCACGGCTGCACCACCTGCTTCGACCACCACTATGTGTTCCCCACCCACGCCGGAGACCTGATCGGCGCCCAGTTTGCCGCCGCCGACACGCTGGGCATCCGGATGTATGCCTCCCGTGGCAGCATGGATCTCAGCGTCAAGGACGGCGGCCTACCGCCGGACAGCGTGGTGCAGACGGTGGATGAGATCATGACGGACTCCGCCCGGCTCATCGAGAAGTACCACGACACCTCCTACGGAGCCATGCACCGCATCGCTCTGGCTCCCTGCTCTCCCTTCTCCGTGTCGGCGGAGCTGCTGCGCCAGAGCGCCATTCTGGCCCGCCAATACGGCGTGCGGCTGCACACCCACCTGTGTGAGACCAAGGACGAGGAGAACTTCATGCTCCAGCGGGAGGGCATCCGCCCTCTGGAGTACATGGAACGTTTGGGCTGGACGGGCAGCGACGTGTGGTTCGCCCACGGCATCCACTTCAACGACGAGGAGCTGCGGGTGCTGGCCAAAACCGGCACCGGCGTGGCCCACTGCCCCATCAGCAACATGAAGCTTTCCTCCGGCATTGCCCGGATCCCGGAGATGCTGGAGCTGGGCGTTCCCGTGGGACTGGCCGTGGACGGCAGCGCCTCCAACGACGGCTCCAGCCTTATGGAGGAGCTGCGGGTGGCCTTCCTGCTCCACCGCCTGAACGCCAGTCGCCGGGCCCCCACCGGCTACGACGTGCTGAAAATGGCCACCCGCGGCAGCGCCCGGCTGCTGGGCCGGGACGATATCGGCCAGCTGGCGGTGGGCAAGTGCGCCGACCTCTTTATGATCGACAGCCGCCGTCTGGAGCTGGTGGGTTCCTGCTTCGACCCCAAGTCTGTGCTGGGTACCGTAGGCGTCCGGGGCCCGGTGGACTACACCGTGGTCCATGGCCGTGTCACCGTGGCCCAGGGCCATCTCATGACGGTGGACGAGGAGCGCCTGGCACAGGAGGCCGAGACCTGCTGCCGCCAATATCTGGCCCGCTGAAACAAGATCAGCACCCACCCGCTTGGCGGATGGGTGCTGATCCTTTCATTTTTCTGCTCCTCCGCAGTCCCTTACGCAAACTTGCCCCGGTATTTCCGCATACTCTCGGCAAACAGCTCAGCGCTGGTGGGCGGCGTGTAGGTGATGGCATTGGCCCCGGCCTCGATGGTGGCCCGGATGGTGTCATCCGTCGGCCCGCCGGTGGCAATGATAGGCACCTCCGGGAATTTCTCCCGGATATGGGCCACGATCTCCGGCGTCCGGGCCGCCCCGGACACATTGAGGAAATCCACCCCCGCCGCCAGCTTCCCGGCCACATCCGCCTGCTCCGACACCACCGTGTATACCAGCGGGATCTCCACCGTCTCCTTGATGGCCCGAATGGCCTCCTCGGTGATGAAGGCGTTGCACACCAGCCCAAAGGCCCCCTGATGCTCGGCATAGGCGGCGATGCTGGCCGACCTCTGCCCATTGGTGAGGCCACCCCCCACCCCGGCAAACACCGGCACCTCCGACACCGACAGAATGGCCTGGGTGATAGCCGGCTGGGGCGTAAAGGGATACACGGCGATGACGGCGTCGGCGTTGATGTTCTTGATAATGGCCACATCCGTGGAAAACACCAGCGACTTGATGCGCCGCCCGAAAATGCGGATGCCGCTGCACTCGCTGATGCAGCGGGGAACCTGAATGCTGTGCTTGCGCAGCTCCCCCTCATAAACCGGTACAAACTTCTTCACCGTCATCCCTCCATGTCTTGTATTATTAGACACATTGTAGCATATCTCCCCGTCTCTGTAAATATTTCTCAAGTTATTCGTCAGATTTTTACGTTTTGTTCATTTTTGTAAAGTCCCTTAACAGGATGCAGCTTATAAGGGATACGTCCCCCTGCCGATCACTTGCGATCGAAGTTCGTGTGTGCTATACTGAATATCCATTCGGCAAATCGGCGTTTGTGGAAGTAATTATGCTTGCTTTATATGAGCCAAAATATGAGGGCTTGTGGTTTCGGCAAATGATGCCGGCCGATGAAGATACCATGTCCTACCATCGTGCATGGGGGGGACAATTCTCCGGCCGGAAGATAAATCCCCGTCTATCGGTTTGACCTGCTCCCTTTTGTCCATTGTTTTCTCCTTGGCCGCAATTTTCTTTGCTTCGGAAAACGTCAAACATCATCTCAGGAGGCCGTCATGAATCTCTCCATCGTACAGGGTGACATCACCCAATTCCACGCTGATGCCATCGTCAATGCCGCCAACACCTCCCTGCTGGGCGGCGCCGGGGTAGACGGTGCCATCCACCGGGTCGCCGGGCCGGGCCTCATGGCCGAGTGCAAAACGCTGAACGGCTGCCCCACCGGCGAGGCCCGCATCACCGGTGGCTATGACCTGCCCTGCCGGTACGTGATCCACACCCCCGGCCCCATCTGGCGTGGCGGCAGCCACGGCGAGGCCGCCCAGCTGGCCTCCTGCTACCGCAGCTGCCTGACGCTGGCGCTGGAGAACGGCTGCCGCACGGTGGCCTTCCCCTCCATCAGCACCGGTGTCTACCACTATCCGCTGATGCAGGCGGCTCATGTAGCCCTGAAGGCCATCACGGACTTCCTGCGCCTTCATCCGCAGCTGTCCGTCACCATGGTCTGCCACTCCCCCCAGGCCCTCCACGCCTATCAGGTGGTGTGGAACATGCTCTATCAGGAGACGAAGCCCCAAGAGGACTGACCTCCATAGCGTGCGCCGCCCGTAAGCAACACATCCTCCGAAGGGAAAGCGCCGCCCCACCGGGCGGCGCTTTCGTCTATCGCACTCTTCAGATCTTGATAAGCTCATACGCTCTGGTACCGATGCCGATCTTCTCGGCGTGCTCCAGACAGCTCATCCAATCCGTCTCCGGATGGATGCGATGGAAGTGATCGTGGTCATGGGCGTCACCGCCGTCGGCGGCAGAACCCCGTATCACCGGCTGAGCGTTGACGGCATCCACACAGGCCATATCCAGTGCCACCGGGTCGAAGGAGGCGAACATTCCCACATTGGGAACAATGGCGGCGTCGTTCTCGGTGCGACAGTCGCAGTTGGGGGACACGTCGATGACCAGCGAGATATGGAAGCAGGGCCGCCCGTCCACCACCGCCTTGGAGTACTCTGCGATCTTCCGGTTCAGATTCGTCACCGTCTCATCCCCGTCGATCTGGATGGCGTTCCGGGGACAGATGGCGATGCAGCGGCCGCAGCCCACGCAGCGGCTGTGGTCGATGTTGGCCTTCCTCTCCGTAACGGACAGAGCGCTGTGGGCGCAGATCCTGGTACACATCCCGCAGCCCACGCAGTGTTCATGGTCCACATGGGGCTTTCCGGCGTTGTGCTGCTCCATCTTCCCGGCCCGGCTGCCGCAGCCCATGCCGATGTTTTTCAGCGCGCCGCCGAAGCCCGCCTCCTCATGGCCCTTGAAGTGGGTCAGGGAAATGAACACGTCGGCATCCATGACGGCCCGACCGATCTTGGCCTCCTTCACCAGCTCACCGCCCGCCACCGGCACAGCCACCTCGTCGCTGCCCTTGATGCCGTCTGCGATGATGACCTGACATCCCGTGGTCATGGGGTTGAAGCCGTTGAGACACGCCGTATCCAGATGATCCAGCCCATTCTTCCGTCCCCCTACATACAGGGTGTTGCAGTCGGTGAGGAAGGGCTTGCCACCCCGCTCCTTCACGAAATCTGCCACCGTCTTGGCCCAGTTGGGCCGCAGGAAGGCCAGATTGCCCGGTTCACCAAAGTGCATTTTGATGGCCACGAACTTCCGGTCGAAATCGATCTCGCCCATCCCGGCGGTTTTCATGAGGCGGGTCAGCTTCTGCTGGAGATTCTCGTGGAAATCCGCCCGCAGATCCGCCCAATAAACTTTTGATGCCATAGGAATCCCCCGTTTTCTGTAAATTGGTACGTTCAGTCTACCACATTTCCCGAAAATGTGGTAGACTGAAAATATCCCCAAGGAGGTGTTTTTTCATGCGGCTCTTGACCCACACCGTTACCCCGCAGGAGGCCGGCCTGCCGGTACGAACCCTGCTGCGTCGGCAGCTTCGTATCTCCGGCAGCTTTCTGGCCAAGCTGAAATGGCGGCCCGGCGCCATCACCCTGAACGGTATCCCCGTCATCGTCTCCGCCCGCACAGAGGCCGGCGACGTGCTGGCGGCGGACGTCTCCGACCTGCCGGGAGAAAACCCCCACATCCGCCCTGTGGCCTATCCGCTGGATATCCTGTGGGAGGACGAGGATCTTCTCTTGCTGAATAAGCCCGCCGGCATCGCCATCCATCCCTCCGCCCTGACGGAGGAGACCGTCACCGTGGCCGGGGCCGTGTGCCACTACCTCCGCACCGGCAGCTTCCACTGCGTCAACCGTCTGGACCGTGGCACCACCGGCGTCATGGCCGTGGCCAAAACCGGCTATATCCACCGCCTGTGCATGGAGTCGCTGCACACCGATTCCTTCCTCCGGGAGTACCGGGGCATCTGTCTGGGTACGCCCCAGCCCTCCTCCGGTGCCATCGATCTGCCCATCAGCCGGGACCCCGGCTCTCTGCTCCGCCGCACCGTGGACCCTATGGGCCTTCCCGCCCGAACGCTCTACGAGACCCTTCTGCCGGGGGAGCTGTCCCTGCTGCGGCTGCTGCCTCAGACGGGCCGCACCCACCAGCTTCGGCTCCACCTCTCCGCCGTGGGCCACCCGCTGGCCGGGGATTGGCTCTACGGCACCGAGGACCCCGCCCTCATTCCCCGTCCGGCGCTGCACTCCTACCGCCTCCGGCTCCTGCACCCCGTGACCCGCCGCTGGCTGGATGTCACCGCCCCGCTGCCGGAGGATATGCGCCGCCTGCTC
>ENA-UOOA01005806-UOOA01005806.1-human-gut-metagenome-genome-assembly--contig:-P61old-NODE-5806-length-12460-cov-5.736155_pt1 | contig 12460 bp, 12 predicted proteins | sample MGYA00242467_ERZ724014 | MGnify/ENA metagenome assembly ERZ724014
GAGATACTGAGCGCCCTTGGAATAGAACATAGGAGAATAGATTTAGACCCTACGATGCTTTTAACCAAAGGGGATTGGCTGTCTCAATTCAATATACCTGTTAATCCAAAGCAAAAATATATATTTGCATATTACTTTGAATTAACAGACACTTTACGTTCATATATCGAACAGCTTGCAAAGAAAACGGATTGCACAGTGGTGTTTGTAGGGAATCCACTTAAAGCACCTTTCTGTTGCAAGTGTAAAGCATTGAAAACTGCCGATCCTATCGACTTCGTCAATGCAATCGCAAATGCAGAGTATGTGGTTACAAATTCATTTCACGGGACAGCATTTTCGATAATTTTTAATAAAAAGTTTTATGTTGAACTTTTGAAAACTGACGCTAAGGTTAATAGCCGTATAGAAAACTTATTGCATATTTTTTCATTGGAAAACCGGGTTATAGATGTTCGCCCTCAAAAGGATGAGGTGGATTGGAATCTTGTAAATTCCCAAATGTCTGAGATGCGAAAAGAATCATTGGATTACTTGAAGGAGATTTTGAAATGAACACGCACGTAACAGAAAAAAACTGCATAGGCTGTTTGGCGTGTGAACACATTTGCCCCCAAAAGGCAATTACGCATGGGATTGGATCAGGGTTTATCCGTCCTATTATTGACGAATCTACTTGCGTTAATTGCGGTTTATGCTTAAAAGTATGCCCCAAAAGCGCTGCCTTGGAAAAAAGTCTATTTTTACAGCAAGCATATGCGGTTAAGCATACTGATATTAATGTTTTGCATAGCAGTACATCAGGCGGAGCATTTTCGGCTATTGCAGATTACATAATCCGTGAGAACGGTACTGTTTATGGTTGTGTTCTTAAAGATAGGATGGTACAACATATTCGTACTGAGAATGAATACGGCAGTATGCGAGGTTCCAAGTATGTTCAAAGTGACTTAAAAAATATATATTCAGAAATCGCTCACGATCTTACAAACGGAAGAAAGGTTTTATTTACGGGTACACCTTGTCAATGTGCCGCTGTCAAAAAATATATGATGTTCAAAAAAATACAATCTACTAATTTAGTTTTAGTTGATTTTGTTTGTCATGGAACAACAAGCCCAGCCTTGTTCGGTGATTACATTTCGTATTATGAAAAAAAGAAAAACAAAGAGATTGTAGATCATTTATTTCGGTCCAAAATCAACGGGTGGACGAAGCATACTGAAATGAATATCTTGTCTGATGGGACAAAGGATTATCAGTCGTATGAATCACAATTGTTCAAGTCAATTTTTCATTCATACCTTGGTATGAATGAAGGGTGTTTTGAATGTAAATATACATCAACAAACAGAATATCTGATATTACATTGGCTGACTTTTGGGGAGTAAAGAAACAACATCCGGATTTGTTTGATGAAAACGGAGTTTCTTTTGTTTTAATAAATTCAAACAAGGGGCAAAATGTTTTCGAGCATTGTAAAAATATAGAAAAACAGCTTGTATCAATTACGGATACAGATCAGCCGTCGCTACACAGCCCTGCTGTAATCCCCCAGAAATACAATGCTTTTTGGGCAGATTATCACAAAAAAGGCTTCAACTATATTGTCAAGAAATACTACCACGGCGGGACGATTTACAGGACGATGAGCGAGATATACCACAAGGTATTAAAACGGTGATGCTATGAATCAAAGATCAAGAAGCTATAATTCTGCTGTCAATGCAGTGGTAAATATAATTGCCCAATTTATTATTTTGCTCGTAAATTTTGGGACGAGAAAGATTTTTATAGTAGCATTTGGCGAAAATTATTTGGGTATAAGCGGATTGTACTCCAACATACTGAGTGTGCTGTCGCTGGCGGAATTAGGCGTCGGAAGTGCGATTCTGTATTGTCTGTATAAGCCGGTTGCAGAGAATGATTATGCCCATATAAATGCCCTGATAAATTATTATAAAAAGTTATATAGGATCATCGGTTTAGCCGTTGCCGCAATTGGCTTGCTTGTAGTTCCGTTTTTGGACTACTTAGTAAACATTGAAGCTGATGTCGGAAATATTACACTGTACTATTTGCTATATCTTGCCAATGTCGTTGCTTCATATTTTCTTGTCTATAAAACTGCGATACTGACCGCCGATCAAAAAAACTACATTATTAAGATTTGCACGGCAATAGTTCAAATTATTCAGTTTGTCGTTTTAACCGTAATAGCGTTAGTTTTCCGAAATTACATGCTGTACCTTGCGCTACAAATCCTGTTTTCCATATTTGTCAATGTTGTCAGTTCGTTTGTTGCATCAAAAAAGTATCCTTTCATAAATGGGAAGAATCAAATTGATGCAGAAGAAAAGAAAACAATATGGACAAACATTAAGGCTATGTTTGCATATCAGGTAGGCAATGTAGTAGTTAATCATACGGATAATATACTCATATCGCTTCTGATTAGCACAATAACAGTAGGATTCTACTCAAACTATTCCATGGTGGTATCGGCAGTAAGTACTTTTGCGGCTTTATTATTTACCTCAGTTCAAGCGAGCATTGGTAATCTTGCGGCAAAAGAAAGCTCTGAACGTCAATATGAGGTCTTTAAAAAGCTCTCCGTAGTAGGCTTTTGCATAACTTCGTTTGCGACTGTATCGTTTATAACTTTGTTTCAGGATTTTATAACAATATTGTATACTGACCACTATTTATTGGATTTTAATATTGTGGTCGTCTGTTCAATTAACTTCTATATGGTAAATATTTTGCAACCGATATATTGTTATAGAAATACCGTGGGGTTGTTTAGGCAGACAAAACGGGTGATGATATACACGGCACTTCTGAATATTATTTTATCAATTGTCTTAGGAAAAATATGGGGATTATTCGGTATTTTGTTTGCAACATTTATTTCAAGACTACTGACTAATTTTTGGTTTGAGCCTATAAAACTTTATAAGTTCTATTTTAATAAGTCAGCAAAAGAATACTTTGTTGACCAATTATCTAATGCAGTACTTACTTTTATAATGGCAGTAGTACTGTTGGCTATTTCAGCTCTGCTGAGCAGCGTTAACATATATTTTCGGTTTCTTATAAAAATCGTTCTGTGTGTTGTTGTCCCATGCACTACATGTGCTATTCGATACAGAAAAGATGGATTTTTTATTAAAGGGATAAATGCTTTGCAGAAAATCATTAAAGGAAACAGATAAGGAGTTTATTATGAAAACAATAATGCTCGTTTTCGGTACGCGCCCTGAGGCGATAAAAATGTGTCCGCTTGTAAACGAATTAAAATCAAGAGATAATTTGAAAACCGTTGTTTGCGTTACAGGGCAGCATCGTCAAATGCTCGATCAGGTACTTGATGCGTTTCATGTTGTGCCGGACTATGATCTGTCCATTATGAAAACAGGTCAGACCTTGTTCGACATCACAACAAATATTTTGAACAGTATCGGAGAGGTGCTTGATAAAGTAAAACCCGATGTTGTTCTCGTTCACGGTGACACATCAACCACATTTGTAACAGCACTTGCTTGTTTCTACAAACAAATCGCCGTCGGACATGTTGAAGCGGGACTTCGTACATATAACATTTATTCTCCATATCCGGAGGAATTTAACCGGCAGGCGGTCAGCATTATTTCACAGTACAATTTTGCTCCGACCGAGCTTTCAAAGCAAAATTTACTGAAAGAAGGCAAAAAAGCCGAGACGATTTGGGTGACAGGTAACACGGCAATCGACGCTCTCAAAACCACCGTGCGTGAGGATTATGCTCACCCCGAATTGGAATGGGCGGCTGACAGTAGGCTGATTATTATTACGGCACACCGCCGAGAAAATCTCGGTGAGCCTATGCACCATATGTTCCGGGCAATCCGCAGGATCATGGACGAGCATCCCGACGTTAAGGCAATCTACCCCATTCATATGAATCCTATCGTTCGCAAGGCGGCAGATGAGGAATTGGGAGGGTGTAATAGAATACACATTATTGAGCCGCTTGAAGTGCTTGATTTTCACAACTTTTTGGCGCGTAGCTATTTGATTTTGACGGACAGCGGCGGCATTCAGGAGGAAGCTCCTTCACTCGGCAAGCCGGTACTTGTTATGCGTGATACCACTGAACGCCCCGAAGGTATTAAGGCGGGAACTCTTAAACTAGTCGGCACAGATGAAGAGGTGATTTATCAAAACTTCAAGGAGTTACTCGAAAATAAAGAAGCTTACAATGCAATGGCACACGCAAGCAATCCTTACGGCGATGGACTTGCCTGCAAGAGAATTGCAGATATTTTAGAAAAAGATTAAGAGGAGTAAAGAACAATGCGGAATAGGCTGACAATTCGGGGGGGGGGTACAACACTTCTCGTGATCCTGCTATAAGTATCATTAGTGTATTGGCTTTCCTATCTATCATTACCTGCCATATAATGCAATACTATCATTGTGAATTGGCTTGGTGGTTTAATGTTGGCGTACAGATTTTTCTTTGCCTTTCGGGATATTTGTACGGAAGAAAATCAGTAGATAATGAATTGTCATTTTATAAGAAGCAATTTATAAAGATTCTTATTCCGTACTATCTTGTTGTAATTATTGCGATTATTGCACAAGTCATTTTTGTGAGAAATGAAATATCGGGTGCACGTATTGTAAAGACGTTGCTTTGCTACGGTACGTTGAATGGCGGCGAGCATTTGTGGTTTGTTCCGACAATTTTGTTTTGCTATCTTTTGACGCCGTTGTTTGATAAAATAAACGACTGTATTTTTCTCCAAAAATATCCGCTGTTTTATTGTTTGACTGCTTTTGCAATACTGAGTGTAATTATAAAGTTATTTATACCGTATTTTAACCCTGCATGGATCGTTTGCTTTTATCTCGGTCATGTTTTGGGAAAAAACGAAAGTAAGAAAGGCATCAATCCAATATTGTGCAAGGGACTGATATACGTGGGGACAGTATGCTTGGTTTCAATTCAAATTGGTGTAATGTATCTTTTGAAATTAGAGTTTGCGGGAGCAATGCGTACACTATTTAATATTATGTGCGACTACGGACATACTTTTCTCGGGATATCTATTGTGTTAATTTTGATTGATGTATTCAGAGGACGAAATATTCCACACTTTATTATGAAGCCGATTGCTTTTTTAGACTCTATATCCTATGAGGGATATTTGGTACATCAGTTTTTCATTTTTGGAGCGTTTTCGTTGTTTGCGATAATTGGTCAGCCAATAATAGCGGTGATTGTTATACTTAGTACGATTTTTGCATTTGGTCTTTTTATAAAGTTGATTTCAGAGAAAATGAAACGCTTGATAAAATAATTTGAATTCTAGAATGGAGGACATTATATGAATATTGCAGTTGCCGGAACCGGTTACGTCGGCTTATCAATATCGGTGCTTTTGGCACAGCACAATAAAGTAAAAGCGGTTGACATTATTCCGGAAAAGGTGGAATTGATCAACCAAAGAAAATCGCCCATACAGGACGAGTACATAGAAAAGTATCTTGCGGAAAAAGAGCTTGATCTTGTGGCAACGCTTGACGCGGAAAGCGCGTACAAGGATGCAGATTTTGTTGTTATCGCTGCGCCGACCAATTATGACAGTCAGAAAAATTTCTTTGATACCTCGGCAGTTGAATCGGTCATAAAGCTTGTTATGCAGTACAATCCGAATGCGATTATGGTCATAAAGTCCACAATCCCGGTCGGATTCACGGCGGCAGTCAGAGAAAAGTATAACTGCAAAAACATCATTTTCAGTCCGGAGTTTCTCCGCGAGTCAAAGGCTCTTTATGACAACCTCTATCCCAGTCGCATTATTGTCGGTACAGATATGAATGACGAAAGACTTGTCAAAGCCGCTAACGATTTTGCAAAGCTCTTGCAGGAAGGTGCAATCAAAGAGAACATTGACACTCTGATTATGGGCTTCACCGAGGCAGAAGCAGTAAAACTGTTTGCAAATACATATCTTGCACTTCGTGTTTCCTATTTCAACGAACTTGACACCTACGCCGAAATGAAAGGACTCGACACAAAGCAGATTATTGACGGCGTCTGCCTTGATCCCCGAATCGGAAATCACTATAACAACCCGTCCTTCGGTTACGGCGGTTATTGTCTGCCCAAGGACACAAAACAGTTGCTTGCCAACTATGCCGATGTGCCGGAAAACCTTATTGAGGCTATTGTGGAATCCAACCGTACCCGTAAGGACTTTATTGCCGACCGCGTACTTCGAATGGCAGGTTACTACGGCTATGAAGAAGATAACGCTTACAGCGAAGCAAAGGAAACGCCTGTTACTATCGGCGTGTATCGGCTTACGATGAAATCAAATTCGGATAATTTCCGTCAGTCGTCCATTCAGGGTGTAATGAAACGCATTAAAGCCAAGGGTGCAACGGTTGTTATTTATGAACCGACATTAAAGGACGGAGAAACCTTCTTCGGCAGTGAGATTGTCAACGATCTTGCAAAATTCAAGGAGATGTGCAACGCCATTATTGCCAACCGATATGACAGCTGCCTTGACGATGTTGCCGATAAGGTTTATACGAGAGACATTTTCAGACGGGACTAATTTTAAGAAAGGAAGATCGCTATGGATACAGAAACAAGCAAGGTGATGTTCGCGCTGCTTCGATCGGCAGTTTGTGGCGGTCTTCTTTCAAGTGAAGAAATTTCACTGTATAGTCCGGATATTTTACCGAAAATCACGTCGCTTGCCCAAAAGCATGACGTCATACATTTGATTGTATTCGCACTAAAAAAGAACGGGCTACTTGATGAGAGTAGCAAGAACCTCGAAAGCAAAATGCTGACCGCAGTTTATCGGTGCGAAAAGCTTAAATACGAGCTGACAAAGCTATGTGCTGCACTTGAACAAGCGGAAATCCCGTTTATTCCGCTCAAAGGGGCTGTTTTGCGGCAGTATTATCCCGAACCGTGGATGCGTACAAGCTGTGACATTGATGTTCTTGTTCACGAGGAAGATCTGCAAAGTGCGGTTTCCTATCTATCCGATAATCTCGGATACAGACGCGAATCGCAAAATTCTCATGACATCTCCATGTTTTCACAAGGCGGCGTACATATTGAAGTGCATTATGATCTTGTAGAGGATGGAAAGGTTAATTCTGTCACGGCAGTGTTAAAGCAAATTTGGAATGTTGCTGTAACGCACGACGGATGCAATTATCAATACGAAATGCCTGATGAAATGTTCTATTTCTATCACATCGCGCACATGGCAAAGCACTTTGTATCCACAGGCGGCTGTGGTATCCGTCCGTTTCTTGATATATGGGTTCTGAACCACAGGATTGACTTTAACAGAGAAAAACGCGAAAAATTACTCTCTGACGGCGGACTCGGCGTTTTCGCAAAGCAGGCGGAGCTTTTGTCCGAGGTATGGTTTGGAAATGCAGAGCATACGGAAATCACAAAGCAAATGGAAAAATATATTCTTCGCGGCGGTGTATATGGAACGACGACCAATCGGGTAGCCGTACAGCAGCAAAAACAGGGCGGCAAAGTGAAATATGCGCTTTCAAAAATTTTCATTCCGTATGATGTGATAAAATTTCATTATCCGATCCTCCAAAAGCATAGGTGGCTCACGCCGATCATGGAGGTTCGCCGCTGGGGAAAACTTATTTTCTGCGGGCATTTAAAACGCACAGTGAACGAACTCAAATATAACAACACAATTTCAGATGATGCTGCGGCAGAAGCAAAGACTTTATTGAAAAATGTAGGATTATAGAATGGAAGTGTCAGCATGGAAGAAAAAGAACAGCAATTATTGACTTGTTATCATTGCGGCAATACCGGACTTATGCATATAGAGGGCGTGTATAAAACAAAGCGCGGCGGAGAAATCCGTGATGCGGACGGCAATATTGTTGACTATGATCCTGTTGAAACAATAGAATGGCGTTTGCTTTCCTGTCCGGTATGCGGTGATGTGACTCTGTATAAAGAGGGATTCAACGAAGAATGCGGTTGCATTGATTTGACCGAGCATTGTTATCCTCAGATAAAGGAATACGGCGATACCGCTGTTCCCGAGTACATAGATGATGGGATCACCTTCACCGGTGATGTAAAGATTTTGCTCAAGACCGTCGGCAAGGTGCTCAAGCGTGCCGACACCGTTCGCGAAGGCACTGTGTCGGACATGGACTTTGGCGATTGGCTTGTGCAAGAGGGCAAGGTCGCGGAGGACGAATATCAGGAAAAGCAGGCGGTAGCAAAGCAGCTGCTGGGGGTGTGAATATGCGATTGTTGAAATGGCTATATGAAAAAACGCATCACACCCCCGCACCGTATTACTATAATTATTCCCTTTGGAAAATTATCTTCAAGCCAATACGCAAGTGGCTTACCAATGTCGTTGCCGCCAACTGCCCTTTTAACTGTATCAGAATTGCTATTTACCGCATATGTGGCTTTAAGATCGGCAAAGGAACCTTTATCGGCATGAGATGCTATCTGGACGACATGTGCTACGATATGCTGACAATCGGAAGCCATGTCACCATTTCGTACGGCGTATTTTTTGCCTGTCATGGACGAAACCAGAGTCATATACCGATCGTGATTCAGGATGAAGCCTACATTGGCATGAGAGCAAACATCATGACAAAAATGCCGAAGGGCGAGGGCGAAGCACTTGTAATCGGAAAAAAGGCGGTAATCGGAGCCTGTACTTTGGTAAACCGGTGCGTCCCGGATGAAGCAACAGCGGTCGGAATTCCCTGCCGCATTATTTCTCATATCGACAGCGCTGCGGCCGAAGAACCCTAAAAAGAATGCACCGGCATGCTTTAATGCTGCAATCGGTGCAAATTCATCTTTTTTGAAATGGAACGAAAAATCATGAACGACTTGGTATCTATCATCATGCCGTCATATAACACGGCAAAATTCATACCGGAGACCATAGAGTCTGTATTAGCGCAGACCTATGCCAATTGGGAATTGATCATGTATACTTACAAAACAGAAATTTTAACGGTCGGCACAAAATGGTTTTCCGATAAAGCAGATGCAGAGGATATTGCGATGTTGGATAAGCTGTTAAATGAAAGGGCCTCTGAAGGCTGGGAGCTTGCAACATACGATTATATGGCAACATCCTCACAGATAAGAGGGGCGTTTGTTGTTACCTTTAGAAAAGAAAAGGCGTAACGGCAAGTAATATGATCCGGTACATAGCTTCATCAAAGGTATGGCGGGGGATTTCTCGCACTGATTTGATGTGCTGTGCACCGGCTCTTTTTGTCGGTAAAACAGCAAAAAATGCAGAATAGGTAAATTACCTATTGACAAGGTAGGCAAATGGCGCTATAATTGCCTATGTAAACGATAGGTAATTCGGAAAGGGGTTATGACCATGTCAAAAATCTATACCGCTGCTGACCAGCTGATCGGCAAAACACCGCTGCTGGAGCTGACCCATATTGAAAAGCAGTACGGCCTGAAGGCGCGCCTGCTGGGCAAGCTGGAATACCTGAATCCCACCGGCTCGGTAAAGGACCGTATTGCCAAGGCTATGCTGGATGATGCCGAAGAAAAGGGGCTGCTGCGCGAAGGCTCCGTGATTATTGAGCCGACCAGCGGCAATACCGGCATTGGGCTGGCATCCGTTGCGGCTGCGCGCGGCTACCGCATTATCATCGTCATGCCGGAAACCATGTCGGTGGAGCGCCGGCAGCTGATGAAGGCCTACGGCGCCGAGCTGGTGCTGACCGAGGGTGCTAAGGGCATGAAGGGCGCCGTGGCCAAGGCGGACGAGCTGGCGAAGGAGATCCCGAACAGCTTTGTGCCCGGACAGTTTATCAATCCCGCGAACCCCAAGGCACATTATATGACCACCGGCCCGGAGATCTATGCGGACACGGACGGTGCAGTGGATATTTTTGTGGCGGGCGTCGGCACCGGCGGTACGCTGACCGGTACCGGCCGCTATCTGAAGGAGCAGAAGCCGGGTGTGCAGATCGTGGCGGTGGAGCCGGAAACCTCCCCGGTGCTTTCCAAGGGAACGGCTGGCGCGCATAAAATCCAGGGGATTGGCGCAGGCTTTGTACCGGAGGTGCTGGATACCGGCATCTATGACGAGGTGATCGCCGTGAGCAACGAGGATGCCTTCACCTATGGCCGGCTGGTGGGCAAGAGCGAGGGCGTGCTGGTGGGGATTTCCGCCGGTGCGGCGGTGGCAGCGGCCATTGCGCTGGCCAAACGGCCGGAGAACGAGGGCAAGACCATCGTGGCGCTGCTGCCGGATACCGGTGACCGCTACCTGTCAACGCCGCTGTTCGCCGATGGGGAATAAGTGTCTGTGAAAAGGAGAAAACACGATGATCTATGTTGATAATGCAGCAACCACCAAGATGAGCCGCAAGGCGATCGACGCCATGCTGCCGTATATGGAAACGGTGTTCGGCAATCCCTCCAGCCTGCACAGCGTGGGGCAGCGCGCCAACGAGGCGCTGGTGGCCGCCCGCGGCCAGATTGCCAGGTGCCTGGGCTGTTCACCGAAGGAGATTTATTTCACCTCCGGCGGCAGCGAGGCCGATAACCAGGCGATCCTTTCCGCCGCCGCCCTGGGGGCGCGCAAGGGCAAAAAGCACATCATTTCCACGGCTTTTGAGCACCACGCGGTGCTGCATACTCTGCAAAAGCTGAAGAAGCAGGGCTTTGATGTGGAGCTGCTGGATGTGCACGACTATGGCAATATCACGGCGCAGCAGGTGGCGCAGGCCATCCGGGAGGATACCTGCCTGGTCACGGTCATGTATGCCAACAATGAGATTGGCTCCATTCTGCCGATCGCCGAGATCGGCGAGGTGTGCCGCGAGAAAGGGGTGCTGTTCCACACCGATGCGGTGCAGGCTGCTGGCCATCTGCCGATTGATGTGCAGAAGCAGCATATTGATATGCTGTCCCTCTCGGCGCACAAATTCCACGGCCCCAAGGGCGTCGGCGTGCTGTATGCACGGCAGGGCGTGCCGCTGACGAACCTCATCGAGGGCGGCGCGCAGGAGCGCGGCAAACGCGCCGGCACGGAGAACCTGCCGGCCATCATGGGCATGGCAGCGGCGCTGCAGGATGCCTGCGACAATATGGCGGCCAACACCGCCAAGGTGACGGCGCTGCGGGACAAGCTGATTGCCGGCCTGGAGAAGATCCCGCACTCGGCACTCAATGGGGATCCGGTACACCGCCTGCCCGGCAATGTGAGCTTCTGCTTTGAGGGCATCGAGGGCGAAAGCCTGCTGCTGCTGCTGGATGCCAAGGGCATCTGCGCCTCCTCCGGTTCGGCCTGTACCTCCGGGTCGCTGGATCCGAGCCATGTGCTGCTGGCCATCGGCCGGCCGCATGAGATCGCACACGGTTCGCTGCGGCTGTCGCTGTGCGAGACCAACACCGAGGCCGAGGTGGAGGAGATGCTGCGGGATATCCCGCAGGTGGTGGAGTATCTGCGGGGGATGTCCCCGCTGTGGCATGATAAGGTGGACGGCCGCAAGCCGTTTGTTCTGTGAAAGGATGGGATGATACAATGGCACTGTACAGCGATAAGGTAATGGATCACTTCACGCATCCGCGCAATGTGGGCGTGATCGAAAACGCCGACGGCGTGGGCGAGGTCGGCAATGCAAAATGTGGCGATATCATGAAGATCTATTTGAAGATTGACCAGGATACCATCACCGATGTGAAGTTTGAGACCTTCGGATGCGGATCGGCGATTGCCTCCAGCTCCATGGCAACGGAGATGATCAAGGGCAAGCCGCTCTCGCAGGCGCTCCAGCTGTCCAACAAGGCGGTGGCCGAAGCACTGGACGGCCTGCCGGCGCACAAGATGCACTGCTCCGTACTGGCGGAGGAGGCCATCAAGGCGGCCGTGAAGGACTATTACGATAAGAACGGCATCGACTACGACAAGGCGCAGTTTGCCGCCTGCGATACCTGTCCCCACTGTGCGGGGTAAACCTGCCCGTATTCCGGGCGATAGGAGGGATGGCCGATGATGGTATCCAGCCGGGGGCGCTATGCCCTGCGGGTGATGCTGGATCTGGCGGAGCACCGGGAGGAGGGCTATGTGCCCATGAAGGATGTAGCCAAGCGCCAGGAGATCTCCAAAAAATATGTGGAGCAGATCATGCCGGCACTGTCCAAAAACGGTCTTGTGGAGGCGGTGCACGGTGCAGGCGGCGGCTACCGCCTGACCCGCCAGCCGGATGAATACCGGGTGGGGGAGATCCTGCGGCTGACCGAGGGCGATCTGGCGCCGGTGGCCTGCCTCTCCTGCAATGCGACCCCCTGCAGCCGTGCGGCGGAATGCCGTACCCTCTCGATGTGGAGCCGGTTCAACGAGCTGACAAATGCCTACTTTGACAGCATCACCCTGGAAGATTTGCTGC
>ENA-UOOA01005812-UOOA01005812.1-human-gut-metagenome-genome-assembly--contig:-P61old-NODE-5812-length-12449-cov-10.228901_pt1 | contig 12449 bp, 8 predicted proteins | sample MGYA00242467_ERZ724014 | MGnify/ENA metagenome assembly ERZ724014
GACAACTGAATAGGGGATTGGTCAAATGGTATGATAGGGGTCTCCAAAACCTTTGGTGGGAGTTCGATTCTCTCATCCCCTGTATTAAAAAGCCTTAGAAACCGCGTAAAATCGCTGTTTTAAGGCTTTTTCTTTTTCCCCAAAAGCAAAGGTGATCACCATATGTTCGAAATATCTGCATAATTTGTATCATACGAAAAAGCACATTATATATAACTTGAAGCTATATATAACGTGCCGGATTCAAAAAGTCTACAAAGCTCTTACTTTTCGATGGTAGATCCAGTAAGAAATAATTGCAGTAATTGCCTCAGTGATCCAAAATGCGTGCCAGACGCCGGATGCCCCCTGCAGCAGGCTTAAAAGAAAAGCCAGTGGAATGATGATCAGCGTATAACGGCAGAGCGAGATAATGAGGGATGGTAATCCCATTCCAAGTCCTTCTAAAGCTCCCGAACTTGTAACTGAAACAGAAGATACAAGGAATCCGAGGCAGATAATATGAAGAGCAGAGGAACCAATCTTTATGGTTGCAGGTGTAGCTGTGAACAGATGGATCAAAGTTCCTGGGATGCATAAGCACAGGACAGTTCCTACTGCCATAATCGCCAGCACAAGGATTAAAGAGGTCTGATAAATTTTATTTACACGGCTATGTTCTTTTGCACCATAATTGTATCCAATCAGTGGTCTCATCCCCTGAATGACTCCGTTAGCAGGAAGATAAAGGAATGTCTGTAATTTGTAATAGACTCCAAGCACAAAGACATAAGACTGACCAAAGCCTGCAAGGATTACATTTAATGATGAAATGAGCAGGGAGGGAAGAGCCATGTTCAGACTTGCAGGAATCCCGATGGAATACATTTTTTTACAAAGTGCAAAATCAGGTTTAAAATAAGCTCTTCTAAATTTTACAGAGATTGGAGCAACCATATAAAAAATCAGATAAAGGATTGCACTGAATGTCTGTCCGAGACCTGTGGCAAGGGCAGCACCCTCGATCCCGAGTGAAGGAAATGGTCCCAGTCCAAAAATCAGAACCGGATCGAGAAAAATGTTGACGAGACATCCGCTCATCAGACAGATCATGGAGATATTCATTTTACCAACAGCTTGAAAAACCTTTTCAAAAACCAGTTCCCATGCAAAAAATACAGAAAATAAAAATACGATTTTTGAATAACGAAGCCCTAAATTGATAATTTCTGCATCGTTGGTAAAGAGACTGAGGAAAGGGTGGATAACTACAAGGCAGATAATCATCAGGAGAATACCATGAAATGTTCCAAGGAGCATTCCCTGACTTGCCGCCTGATCTGCTTTTTTCTGATCTGCTGCTCCCAGATAAAAGGAAATGACGGCATTAATCCCAATTCCAAAACCGATCATAACTGCATTGATCAGATTTTGAACAGGGAATACCAAAGAAAGTGCGGTCATTGCATTTTCACTGATCTTAGCAACAAAAAAGCTGTCAACGATATTATAAAGTGAATTTACGAGCATAGACACAACCATTGGTAATGACATTTTTAACAGAAGGTTCAGGATTGGTTGTTCTTTCATATAAGTTTGTTCCATTTTCAGACTCCTTTCGGGATTTCTCAGTTGTTAAGCATACGACAAAGATCCAATGGATCTTTTTTAGTATTAATAAGTTATGACATAAAAAAACCACATGACTGCCAGGAAAAGTAGTCATGTGGCGAAAAGTAGTATCACATTATGCCGGAAACCATTTGCCCGTCATTCATCGTGATACTCCAAAAATCCACATCAGTTTTAGAAACTAATTATATCGCTGAAATACGGAAGTGTCAAGGATAAATGGGCATACAAAAAATCCATGAATAATCGCAAAAAGAGCATACGAAAAATCCACCATACGCTTCTACAAGTCATACAGTGGATCTTTCAATTTATTCCATCCATTGGAATATCCTCCTTCTTCAATTAATATCTATTTAAAACTATTATCTCAAATAGTGAAATTTTATTTAAAAATTAACGTCCCATTGGATTGTACCTCTTTTATAAAATTCGTTCTTATGTTCTTACTTAGAATTAAATTAGCATCCCATCGGTCTGTACCTCTTTCATAAAATTCATATCAGATTAAAGTTAAAGACTTTTTATCCCATTGGATTGTACCCCTTTCGCAAATTTCGTCCTGGATTAAAATTAATGTCCCATTGGTCTATACCTCTTTCATTAGATTATTGGATTAAATTTAAGTTTTTGGTGGTCCGTACCTCCTTTTCTTTTATTTGGTGTTCGTTTTCTTTTGTTGACTATATATTAACTCTCAAAACACGTTTTGTCAATAGAAAATCTGATAAAAAATAAAAATAATTTAAATTAACAGAAAATAAATGAAAATATAAAAAATATACAGAACTGAAACCGGGCAGTATGCGACTGGATTTTTTAGAATCTTGTCCTTATACTAAAGGATAGAAAAAGGAGGCAATAAAAAGATGAGCAGAAATGAGAGAGTCAGTTGTGAGAGCTGTACTTATTATATTTATGATGAAGACTATGAAAGTTATGTATGTGATAAAAATATGGATGAAGATGAATATATCCGTCTGATGACAGATCGTCATTTCCAGTGTCCGTTTTACAGAAATGGTGATGAATATGCAGTTGTCCGTAAGCAGATGTAGCATTCTGCTGATTGTATGGAAAAGAAATCTGTGGTATGATGAATACGAACATACATTCGTAAAGGCGGCATGAAGAAATGATAAAAAAAGAGAATGATTCTATTGTATATGAAAAGGTAATTCCGGCACATGGAGCAGAGTATGTATCATTTCCGGAGTCTATGAGACCGGAGATTGGCGATTATCTCAGATCGCAGGGGATTTCCCGGCTTTACAGTCACCAGGCGGAGATGTTCGTAAGGGCCGGTGAAGGAGAAAGCCTGGTCATCACGACAGCGACAGCAAGTGGCAAAACTTTGAGCTTTTTGCTGCCGGTATTGCAGAAGATTTTAGAGAATCCGCTGATGCGTGCGATTTTTATTTATCCGACGAAAGCACTTGCAAGTGATCAGTATCGGGTATTGGCTCCTGTACTGGAGTATTTTGGTGAGGGGCGTATATCGGCAGGGGTCTATGATGGAGATACGATGCCTGAAGAACGCAGCCGGGTCAGAAAGAGTGCGAATATTATCCTGACGAATCCTGAGATGCTGAATGCAGCTTTCTTGCCTAACCACAGTAAATATGGATTTGATTTTATATTTGCCAATCTGAATTATATCGTGATTGATGAATTGCATAGCTACAGAGGAGCATTTGGCGGGCATCTTGCCAATATTTTCCGGAGAATGAAACGGATCTGCGGATATTATCATTCCGATCCACAATTTTTATGCAGTTCAGCGACGATTGCAAATCCGGTGGAGCTGGCAGAGAAGATTTGTGGAATAACCCCGGGGCTGATCGAGCGAGATGGCTCACCGGCACCGGAAAAGGTATACAAGATCCTGCAACCACAGGAGATAAAAGGAGCGAATGATAAAGTATATGGAAGATATTCGGCTTCAAGTGTGGCGAAAGAGCTGATCCCGGAGCTTGTGAAAAAGGGAGAACAGTTTCTTGTATTTACACGTAGTCGAAGAGCGGTGGAAGTTATTTTAAAGGAATCGAGAGACCGGTTGGAGGACGCCGGATTTTTTGGAAAAAAGGGGCAGACGGACAAAATCTCCGGGTATCGTGGAGGTTATACTCCATTGGAGCGGCGTGAGATCGAGAGAAAGATGATGGCAGGAGAGCTGACAGGCCTGATCTGTACGAATGCACTGGAACTGGGAATTGATATTGGAAAACTGGATTGTACAGTGCTGGTAGGATATCCGGGGACAAGAGCTTCTTTCTGGCAGCAGACAGGACGGGCGGGAAGAAGTGGCAGGAGGTGTGTCAATTATCTAATTTTGGAGAATCAGCCGTTCGATCAGTATATTGCAATTTCACCTGACTGGCTTTTTGAAGGCAGAAGTGAAAATGCAATCGTAGATCCGGACAATCTGCTGATCGAGCTTGCACATATACGTGCGGCAGCAGCGGAGATGCCACTGTCTCTGGATGATGTTGCGTTGTTCCCGGATTTGGGAGAGATCATCCCGGTTCTTTTAAATGCACAGGAACTGAAAAGTCTGGCGGGACGTTTTTCATGGGCAGGGCCGGCATTCCCTGCCGGAGATTACAGTCTCAGGAATATGGACAGGACGAGATACAAGCTGATCGTATATCCAAGTATGGAGCATCTGAGAAGTGTGCAGGAGAAAAGAAAAGGCTCTCTTTTTACCGGAAAGGAAATTACTGAGATGGACGAGTCGCAGGCTTTTCATGAGCTGCACCCGGGAGCGGTGTATCTGCATGACGGTGAGCAGTATGAGGTGCTGAAGCTGGATCTGGTTTCAAGAACTGCACTGGCAGTACCATTTTATGGAAATTATTATACAGTTCCATCCGGCACAGAGGATACAAGAATTTTGCAGACCTTCCAAAAAGAAACTTTTAAAAGAATAAAGAAATGTTTTGGTGACATAAATGTAAATGAAGTGATTTCGATGTATAAGAAACTTCAGTTTCATAATCATCAGAATCTGGGCCATGTGTCGCTGACGAGGCCATTACAGAAAGATTACGATACAGAGAGTACCTGGATTGAAATCCCGGAGAATATTGTGGATACATACCAGAGGCTCCTTGTGCCAGATCAAAGAGGAGAACTTGTTCTGAATAATCATTTTGAGGGAATTTCCTATGCAATCAAGAATGCAGCTATGATGGTGACAATGACAGAAAAAGATGACATCGGAGTGATTCTTTCAAATAATGCGTTGATTCCCGGAGCAGAAAGAGGACGAAAGGTATCCTTATTTATTTATGATAAGTATGAAGGCGGTCTTGGTTATGCTGAGAAAATTTATGATCTGATGGAACAGATCATTTATCAGGCAATCGAGCAGGTTGAACATTGTCCGTGTAAGGACGGATGTCCGGTCTGCGTAGGAAATTATACACTGGATAAAAAGACAGTGCTGTGGGGGCTGAAGAATTTTATAGAAGAGAGTGAATCTCCGGTATCTATATCAAAGCAGTCAGAATTGTCAGAGATGAACAGACCGGGAATAAAGAAAGAATATTCATTTGAAATGCTGGAAGAAAAATGGGATGAGTTCTGTGAGAAGTTAAAAAGGAGCGGAGAATCGGGAGCTGCGTTTTTAAGTATGGTAAAGAAAGTCGAAGTAAAAGAGGAGCGTCTGATCCTGCAGGTTGAAAATTCATTTTATGAAGGGTGGCTGCAGGAATGGGAGAATCTGCGGGAAGTAGAGCGTCTGCTCCGTTCGTATGCGATCTGTCCGGCAGATATGAAGCTGGAGATTCAGTCAGAGACAGACTGGGAGCGGGTGAAAAAGATCCGTGGAAAATTAAATCGAAGGTATGGAAAAGATGAAATTTGAAGAAGAATGGAGTTTCCTGAATCCCTATCAGATGACAGCAGTTCTTGATGAGAGTCCGGCATGTGTTGTGAATGCAAATGTCGGAAGCGGAAAGACAACTGTTCTGATCGCAAAGATACTGTATTTATATCAGGTGAAGCAGATACAGCCGGAAGAAATGATTGTTCTGACTTTTACGAATAAAGCAGCAGATGAGATAAAAGAACGACTCATAGCAAAAGAAAAGTTTTTAAAAAAAGAAAAAAATGACGAAGAACCAAAGCTGGATGGATTTGGTACATTTCATAGTGTAGCTCTATGGATGCTGAGAGAAAAGCTGGAAGTTGAAAAAGCTGGATGGAGAAAAGATTTTACTGTCATGGCACCGGATGAAGAAGAAGATCTTGCATTAACTCTGACCGCAGAATATGGATTGAAAATAAAATATAAGAACCGCCTGAAGAAGCGGCTGGAGCAGGAATATCAATGGTATCTTGAAGGACGACCGATACCGAGATACAAAGATGATTTGTTCAAATTGTATCCAATAATTGAATCCGAAAAAAAGAAGCAGAATAAGATGACTTTTTCGGATTTGCTGCGTGTCAGTACACTTTTATTGAAAGAGCAGGATGCTTTTATCCCTAAGTGGATCATTGTCGATGAAGTGCAGGACAGTGATAAGATGCAGATGGAATTTCTGGAGGCTTTGAAAGGCAGGGAGACGAAGCTGTTTGCAGTAGGAGATCCGAATCAGGTGATTTATAGCTGGCGTGGGCCAGGAGAGAATATGTTCTTTTTATTAAAGCACCGATTTGAGGCGAAAGAATATTCTCTCCCGGTGAATTACCGTTCTAATGCATTGATCCTGGGAGCGGCGAATCGTTTCCTTCAGTTTGGCAGTCAGATCCGGGCGAGCAGAGAAAAAGGTGAGAAGGTCAAAATTGTTAATTATTATGATCCTTTTCAGGAGGCAGAGGAACTTGCGTTGCGGATAAGAGAGCTAAAGGAGCAGGGACTGACATATCGGGAGATGGCGGTATTTTATCGGTTACAGCGTCAGGTGGATGTGCTTGCAAAAGTGTTTGAACGTCAGGGGATTCCATATGAAGTTTCCGTAAAAAAGAGCCTACATGATATTCCGGTATTGAACTGGTTTGTCAGAGTATTGAGATTCTGTGTAAATCCATTGGATGAGCAGTCCGGGATTGCAGCAGTCGCAGATAAAGAATTTGGCGAGTTTGGAATGACGCGGAAAAAGGCAGAAAAAATCATAAAAGAGAAAAAGCTGTCCGAGAGTCTGCTTTATGAACAGATGGCCGGATTTCAGGCATGGGTAGTGGATAACTTTGGGAAATTCATGAAAGAAGGTGAAAAAGAGCAGAAAATCTTTGAATATTTTCACTTAAAAGAGTTCCTGCGTCCTACGGTGGAGAGCTATACTGAAAATGTCAAAAAAATAAAGAGCTTTTTAAAGCAGTTATGTTCATATTGCGGTTCGATTGATTTCCGGGGGCATCTGAGGGAATTTCTGAATAGTTCAGAGCTTTATGGATTAAAGATGGAAGCAGGAGAAAAAGAAGTAGGAGCAGAAATGAATCCTGAAGACCGGAAAGATGCAGTACAGCTTATGACGCTGCATGCATCCAAAGGTCTGGAATTTGATACGGTCTTTCTGATTGGTGTGAATCCCGGTCTGATCCCGCTTCATTCAAAAAATTATGAACAGGAAGAAGAGGAACGAAGGTTGTTTTTTGTGGGGATTACCCGTGCAAAGAACCGGTTGGAACTTTCCTGGTATACGAATCCGGGTGAACCGGGGATAGCGGGTGAGGAAAGCCGTTATCTGAAAATGATTCCGCAGGAGCTGTTGGAGGGAATGCCGGATGAAAAAGAAAGATGGGCTAACCTGCAGCAGTTAAAGAAGGAAGTTCAGGAAAAAGCTCAGGAAAAAGTTCAGGAAAAAGCTCAGGAAAAAGTTCAGGAAAAAGCTCAGGAAAAAGTTCAGGAAAAAGCTCAGAAAGAAGTTCAGGAAAAAGAGCAGAAAGAACTTCGGCAGGAAGTAAAACCGGAAGATCAACAGGAACAGGCTGACATGCGGGCTGGCATACAGGCGGTGGTGCAGGTAAGGCATCCGAAGTATGGTGTCGGAGTGTTAAGATCGGAAGATGATCTGATGGTTGAGGCAGAGTTTGACGGATACGGAGTGAAGCAGTTCCTGAAAGCATTTGGTGAAGTCGAGATAATAGGATGAGTGAAACACAAAGGAAGTGAGTAAAATGAATGAAACCACGCAACAAAATCGTTTATTTGACAATAAAAAACTAGCTGCACTTCTAATTCCACTGGCAGTAGATCAGCTCCTTAATTCATTTATGGGAACTGTGGATACACTGGTAGTCAGTAATCTTGGCTCAGCAGCGATTTCAGCAGTTTCACTGGTAGATTCGATCAATATCCTGATTGTTCAGGCTTTCTTTGCACTGGCATCAGGTGGAACAGTTGTGTGTTCCCATTACCTTGGATGTGGAAAAAAGGAGCATGCACAGGAGGCAGCAAGACAGTTGGTTTTCATTACGTTCGTATTGTCGGCGGTGATTGCTGGAATGTGTCTTTTATTCAATGATCCGATGTTGGCACTGATCTTTGGAAAAGTAGAGAGTGCGGTTATGGTGAATGCCAAAAAGTATTTTTTCTTTTCTGCAATCTCGTATCCATTTATCGCATTATATGATGATGGATCGTGCATCCTGAGGGCACAGGAGAACAGTCGTTTGCCGATGCTGATCTCGGTTATTTCAAATATCCTGAATATTATTCTGAATCTGTTATTTGTATGGGTGTTCCATTGGGGTGTTGCAGGTTCGGCAACTGCAACGATGCTGGCACGTATGTTCAGTATGGTTACAGTGCTGGTAAAACTGAGGAATCCACAGTTGGAGATCCAGTTGAGAAAGTATTTTACCATCCGGCCTGACTGGGATGAGATTAAAAGAATCCTGAGGATTGGTGTGCCGTCGGGGGTGGAGAACAGTATGTTCCAGTTTGGAAAGCTTGCGATTCAGTCGACTGTATCGCTGATGGGAACTGCGGCTATCGCTGCACAGGGAATGGCGAGTATCATTGAAAATTTGAACGGAATTATGGGAATCGGAATAGGAATCGGTCTTATGACCGTTGTGGGGGAAACTCTTGGAGCAGGAAGAAAGGAGGAGGCCGTTTATTATGTAAAGAAATTATGTATTGTTTCCGAAGTAGTGATCATTGCATCCTGTCTGCTTTTGTATGCTTTAGTTCGTCCGATTACCTATTTTGGAGGTATGGAGCCTGAAAGTGCAAAAATGTGTATTTTTATGGTAACGTGCATAACCATTGTAAAGCCATTGATCTGGGTCATGGCTTTTGTTCCGGCATATGGATTCAGGGCAGCCGGGGATGTGAAGTTTACAATGACAGTTTCAATGCTTACGATGTGGTTATGCCGGGTGACACTCTCTATTGTTCTTGCCAGAGTCTTTGGCTTTGGACCAATCGCAGTATGGATCGGTATGTTCAGTGACTGGGCATTGAGAGGAGTGATCTTTACGATCCGGTTCAGAAATCGTAAATGGCTGAATCATCATGTGATTTAAAAGCAATTATAAAGCCTTAATCACAGATCCAGCCATTGAGTCAGATTGTTTGCAAAAGATCGAGCAGACGCTGGTTCTCTTCCGGCATCTGAATACAGAACCGTACATATTCACCCTCCAGGCACTGGAAAGAAGAGCAGTCCCGGATCATAAGTCCCTTTTGAATGCAACGTTCAAATACATCGAAAGAGGTAACCCCGTCTTTCAGAATCTTTACCAGCAGGAAGTTGGCATAGGCCGGATAGATTTTGAAAGTCGGGAGTTTTTTTATGGTTTCGTACATCTTCTGACGTTCGGAAAGAATCAGGTTTCGGGTCTGCTGATAATAGTCGTGATCCTGAAAAAGCATTTCTCCGGCGAAAGCACCGAGGCTGTTCAGTGACCATGGAATCTGTTTTTCACGCATGGTCTTCAGAAATTCACTGTTCCCGGTGATTCCATATCCGAACCGCATTCCCGGGGCGGCATAGAATTTGGAAACTCCCCGGAGTACCATCAGATTGGAAAATTGCTTCGTAAGAGGAACAGCAGTAATTGCTGAAATATTCGGTGCAAATTCAACATAAGTTTCATCTATCATTACAAAGATATTTTTCCGTTTACAAAATGCAAGTAATTCTTTTAATTCATCCCGAAAAATAGCGGAAGAAGTCGGGTTATTTGGATTGCAGATAATGAGAAAATCATATCCATCCGAGAGAGTATGGAAAAGATCCTCCAGATCTGGTCTGAAGTCAGAAGTCTCCTGCAAATGGTAATAATCCTGAGTACTTCCGGAAAAGGTGAGTTCTCTGGAATATTCTGAATAAGTAGGACCGAGAATCAGAGTATGCTTTGGGGCACGAGCTTCGATCAGCAAAGCAATCAGTTCACTGGAGCCATTTCCCGGAAGAATATAATCGGCAGGAACATCACAATAATTAGAAAGAACATTACGCAGAGACAGATACTCGCGGTCAGGATAACTGGAAAATAAATCTGCATGGGTGGCGACCGCTTCTTTTACAGAGGCAGGAAGTCCAAGCGGATTTACATTTCCGGCAAAGTTGACGATAGCTTCTTTTTTTATATGGTAACAGGCACTGATCTTTTCAATGTCACTTCCGTGAAATACGGGGTTGGTTGTCTGATTATTCATGATTTATGCTCCTAAAAATTATTTTGTCTCAAATAAAATACCAAGGGTATTTGGACCGCAGTGGCTTGAAATCGTACAACAGGCAGTTGTCACATGGATCTCAGCGAAGTCTTTTTCAGCTTTGAGGGCTTCTTTTACAAGATGGATATATTCTGCAGCAATTCCCGAATGTGTAATGAAGATAAAAGACGGATCGATATCTGGATGTGCGGCCAGTTGATCTTTTACATATTTTACGAGAACCTTATCCAGTGAACCCCGATATTTTTTACCGACTTTCATACTGCCGTCGGCATTATTTACCTCAATACACGGCTTTAACTTTAGTACGTTGGCACCCAGTGCAGCTACGGAGGAGCAACGCCCGCCGGCATGAAGAAAAGTAAGGGTATCCAGAATAAAGCTGGCATGACACTTCTCTGTACGCTGTCGGAGAACATCGGCGATTGCATCAGCGGACATTCCCTGACGGATCATTTCTCCGGCATCACGGACAAGGAGTCCTGTTCCGCTGGAAAGAGAGCAACTGTCAATGACATGGACATGTCCGAGTTCTTCAGCCGCAATACAGCAATTCTGATAGGCACTGGAGAGGGAACTGCCGAGATTGATATGAATGACTTCGTAACCGGCTCTGACCCATGGCTCAAAATGGTCAATATATTCTGCAACGTTTACAGCAGCCGTCTTGGGAAGAATCTTTTCATCATAATATTTCTGGAAAATCTCTTCCGGAGTGATGTCGATGCCGTCCTTATAGTCATGACCGTCCAGGATGATATGGAGCGGAAAGTAATGCACATGGTAACGCTCTTTTAACTCGGTATCAAGATCACAGGTACTATCAGCACTTAAGATGATTTTTGCAGATTCCTTTTCCATTCTATTTTCCTCCGTAAATCTGATTTTCTTAAATTATAACACTAATTTCCGGTCAATGACAAGGTGGCTGGGACTTTACATTGTTGAAGAAGTTGGATAGAATAAAATGATGTTGGGGTCAAAAGCCCCCAACAATGATGCCAACGGATTGTTTCGTGCTACGCACTCCCACAATCCTACCCGCTATTCGCATATCATGGTGCTTACGCCCCACTTTTATGCTCATATCGGGGCGGGGCTCAAGGTCATTCTACCACCAGTGTGCAAGCACACGTGGTTTCAGACCTTTTGACCCTGACATCATAAAATGATTAAGGTAAACAGGAGGAGAACATGAAACTGGAAAATGAAATACTTTATGTGGAAATGGTAGAACATGGAGCTGAACTGACAAGAATCTATAATAAAAAGACGGGGGCAGAGATCTTATGGAATGCAGATCCAAAGTTTTGGAAAAGACATTCGCCGGTTTTGTTCCCGAATGTAGGAAAAACCTGGCATAATGTAGTGAAGATTCAGGGAGAACAGTATCCGACATCCCAGCATGGATTTGCAAGAGATCATGATTTCAAATGTATTCATGCAGGGAAAGAAGAGGTGAAATTTTTGCTCACTTCAACAGATGAGATGAAAGAAGTTTATCCGTTTGATTTTGAATTATACATTAGCTATCGTCTTAAGAAAAATGTGATAGAGGTGGAATGGGAAATTAAAAACCAGTCGGAAGAAACGATTTACTTTACCATTGGCGGGCATCCGGCCATTCACTTTGCAAAAGAAAATGAAACCAAGGCAGATTACCGGCTTTATTTCCCGGAAAAAGATCATCTGAACTATATTTTGGTTGATATTGCAGAAGGTGGTGCAGATCCGAAAAAAGTCTATGAGATGAAACTGGAGGACGGATATTATCCGCTGACAGAAGAATTATTCGAGAGAGATGCCCTGATTTTTGACGAGAATCAGATTGAAGAAGTATGGATCAGTCATAAGGACGGAACACCGTATGTGGGAATGAAATGCGAAGGTTTTCCAAACTTTGGAATATGGTCGGTAAAAGATGCCCCATTCGTATGTCTTGAACCATGGATGGGAAGATGTGATGATGTGGGATTTGAGGGAGATATTTCCGAAAAGCCGGGAATTAATAGCGTTGAGAGCGGTGGAACATTTGAAAAGAGTTATCAGATCATTGTAGGTTAATGAAAGCAAAAAAGTGTCGCAGAGTGAAATACTCTGCGACAAAAGGTGACTTTTCAAGAGTATTAAGGGGAAAATTTGTAGTTGTTGGGGTGATACGCTTGTAAAGAAAAAGACTTCTTTGTGACGAATCGGACGC
>ENA-UOOA01005813-UOOA01005813.1-human-gut-metagenome-genome-assembly--contig:-P61old-NODE-5813-length-12445-cov-7.427522_pt1 | contig 12445 bp, 13 predicted proteins | sample MGYA00242467_ERZ724014 | MGnify/ENA metagenome assembly ERZ724014
CAGCAGTGACAAACAACGTCAACCTGTGCCGCACGATTGTAACGACCGTTTGGAACGCAATTAAGACAGCAGTAACGACGGTAGTTAATGGAATCAAGACCGTTATTACAACGATTTTTGGCGGAATCAAAACAGCAGTGACAAACAACGTCAACCTGTGCCGCACGATTGTAACGACCGTTTGGAATGCAATTAAGACAGCAGTAACGACGGTAGTTAACGGAATCAAGACCGTTATTACGACAGTATTTAACGCGATCAAAACAACAATATCGACAATCGTTAATACGATCAAGACAGTTGTAACGACCGTTTGGAATGGAATCAAGACAGCAGTAACGACGGTAGTTAACGGAATCAAAACTGTTATTTCAAATGTATTTAATGGAATCAAGACAACGGTAACGACGGTAGTTAACGGAATCAAAACTGTTATTACGACAGTATTTAATGCTATAAAGACGGTTATAACAAATGTTGTAAACGCAATCAAGAATGTAATATCTACAGTTTTTGGCGGAATCAAAAACACAGTATCAACCGTAACAAATGGCATTAAATCAACCGTAAGCACAGCCTGGAACGGAATGAAAAATACCGTGTCAACCGTAACGAATGGAATCAAAACCGCAGTAACAACAGGATTTAATGCTGTGAAAACTGGTGTAACAACTGCGATGAATGGCGCAAAGACCGCAGCCAGCACAGCATGGAACGGTTTAAAGTCTGTAGTATCCAGTGTAACGGGTGGCATAAAGACAAGCGTAACAACTGGATTTAACGCAACCAGAACTGCCGCAACAACGGCATTCAATGGTGTAAAGTCGGGCGTGTCGACAGCGATGAACGCGGCAAAAAGTACAGTATCAACCGTGTGCAACGCATTTAAAAGCACATTTAACGGAACAAAGCTGACACTTCCTAGTATTGCAACAGGCGCATTAAATACAGCAAAAAATGCAGTTAGTGGCGCGCTTGGAACAATACGAAATGCGGTGTCGGGAATCAGACTATCGTTGCCGAGGATTGGCGGTGGTGGAATCAGTCTGCCACATGTAAGCATTTCAGGCCGCTTTTCGCTTAGCCCACCATCAATACCGCGCTTTTCGGTAAGTTGGTACAAAAACGGCGGTATTATGCAGGATCCTACCGTATTTGGCATAGCAGGAAATACAATACTAGCAGGAGGCGAAGCAGGAGCTGAGGCTATTCTGCCGCTAAAGGAATTTTACGATTACATAACATCATTGCTTGATACAAAACTATCCAAAATGGCGGGAAACAAAACGATCATCGAAAATCACTTCTACATTGACGGCGACGAAGTATCTGCAAGGACGTATACCAGGGTAAAAGAGGAGCTGGCAGAAGATTACAAGAAGAGGAGGTAAAGACGGGGAATGCTGATAAATGGAGTACCAGTAGAAAAATACGGGGCAAAGCAGTTAACGGTTGACTTTTCCCCGTCGACACAAGAAACGACATATGAGTGGAACGCGGGCGCGAGACTTCCTATTATGGTAGATCACCGCGCGACATTCAAAACCGTAACAATTCTTTTGAAGTTAAAGGGGGAAACTAGACAGGAAGTAAATAGAAATGCGTCCTATCTGCATTACCTGGCAACCGGAGAGACAGAATATACACTGGATGGCTACAAAGATTGGGTATTTGTGGGAAGCTTAAAAGCGGATCCTACCCTAAAGAAAACAGTTGATAAGCATGTATATAAATTTACATTGACAGCTACTGGATATATGCGCAACCGCGAGATGCAGCGCGAAGCAATTATCCGTCAAAAACAGGCAAAAGTCTATGTAGAGGGAACACGTGATACTCCTATTATGATGCAGATAACACCAGTTGTTGATATTCCGACATTTAGTATTTATGGAGTAGCAGAGCGCGGAATTATTATCAAAAATCTTACAAAAGATGTACCAATTTTTGTAGATGGCTTAACGGGCTTAGTAACGGAGAATGAACAAAACAAGTTTAATGACGTGATCATGTTCGAGTTTCCGCACTTGAAGCCAGGAGAGCAGACGATTACATTTTCGGAAAGTGTCTGCAATGTAGAAATTAAGTATTACCCCATGTGGATGTAGCGGGAGGGGGGAACATGTTAAAAATCTACGATGCAGCACATAATGCAATCGGTGTTTTAATGGGAGATAAAAACACAAAAGAGACATTTGTTCTAAAAGATAGCGACGCAGAATTGAATTTTAGCTACCCAGCAAATGGGCGCTATATAGAATATGTGACAAATGAAAATTACATACAGACAGAGCATGCCGAGTATGTGATTAAATCAGTGAAGCCAGGAGACAGTTACATTACAGTGTCCGCTGCCCAAAATATCGAAGAACTGGAAAGCGATATAGAAACCTTTACGAGTAAAAGAAAACAGTTAGACGCAGCTATGGCGGAAGTATTAGAGGGTACGGGGTGGCGTGTAGCCTACTGCGAAATAGAGCGTCGCCGAAGTATCACAAAACAATATTGCAGCCGGTGGGAAGTGGTAAAGCGCGCAAAACAAGTATATAAGGCAGAATGTATTGTGGACAGCATCAATAAAACGCTATCATTCTACGAGCAATATGGAAACGATAAGGGGAGCTACTTTATTGAGGACTTGAATTTGCGAAAACTATCAGCAGATCTAACAAGCTACGACTTCTACACACAACTAAAACCTATCGGAAAGAATGGAATGACGATAGGAAGCGTCAATGGCGGTATTGACATCCTTGAAAATCATCAATACAGCCCTAAAAACAAGTTGAAAATCTGGAAAGATGAGCGCTACACAGTGCCACAAGAACTGAAAGAAGACGCAATATACAAACTGGATGAGTTAAGCCAACCATACTGCAGCTATAGTGCGGATGTTATAGATTTAGCAAGCAAGTACCCGGACAAATATAAAATCTTATCTTATTGGATAGGCGATATCATAACAACGATTAGCCGCAAAACAGGAATAAAGATAAAACAGCGAATCGTAAAATTGACAACATACATGCATGAACCAGAGAAAAACACATGCGAAATCAGTAATACAAAGCTGGATTTTATCGACATCCAAAAGGAAGCAGAGGAAACAACCGATGCAATGACATCGGCGCTGGGAACCGATGGCAGCGTATCATCAGATGCACTGCAAGAGGCACAAAACAGCACCGATGGAGGCAGCACGAGAACAAAAGATACTGTTGATATCGACGGCGGGGACGCTATAGAAGATGATTTGATTGTTATTGATGGCGGAGATGCCAACAACTAAGAAAGGGGGACAAATGATTCACGCACATTTTGACACACCGGAACAAGAAGTAGCACGAGCCTATAATGTATACCGGTATAACTGGGGCGAGCGCCTACAGATAACCGGACTCGAAGCGCTGAATTTGCCGGATCACACAGAAATACAATATGCCATTGAAGGGGAAGAAACAGCAATTACAAGAATTGCAACAACAAGCAATGGCATTTTAATAGCAGACGTGCCATTTAAATGTATGCAATATGCGAAAAGAATAACAGCATATATATACATATTAAATACCGATGCACCTGGCGGAAAGACAATAAAGCAAGTTATTTTCACGCCAAAGGATAGAGCAAAGCCAGATGATGATGTAACACCAGAGGAAGAACGAACAGTAGATACGTTAATACGCGATCTAAACGCTGCAACGAAACAGGCGCAGGTTGATGTGAAGGGAGCAAAGGAAGCTGCACAAGCAGCAGCCAAAAGCAAAACAGCGGCAGCAAGCAGCCAGGAGGCAGCAGCCAAAAGCCAGACGGCGGCAGCTAATAGCGAAACAGCGGCAGCAAGCAGCCAGGAGGCAGCAGCAGCCAGTGAGGCAGCGGTAACACAGATGTACAACAATCTTACGATCAACATTGACGGTGGAGACGCTGTAGGTGTTGACGTGCATATTATTGACGGTGGAACGGCGGAAACACAGCCGTAACCAGAGAGGAAGAGAAAATGGCAACGAGTACAATTAGAATAAAGACAGATACTACAGCGAATTGGCAAGCGACCGATCGTGTACTTGAATATAAAGAAATTGCTATTGAAGTAAAAGCAAATGGAAAGAAAGCATTTAAGACAGGTGATGGTGTAACCGGATGGAATAAGTTACCATACCTTTTTGATCCAGAATGGGTTGAAAAGGAAGTAAACACAGCGAACGGATACGCGGCAAACGCAGCTGCAGCCCTGGCAGCTTGCCAGGCAGTGCTGGCAGAAATCGCAGACAAGACAGTAAGAAGATATGGTGTAAGATGGCTGGCAGACAGTACAGCAGCCAAGGGAACACGATTAGGTGATGCAGCGCGTATCACAAAAACAGGTGTACAGATTGGAGAAACCATCAATGAAAATGAGTTTGATGGCATTTATCCATGGTGCGACATGCGACGTTGCAATGGAGATTGGAACCTTGAAACAGGACTGTTTGAAGTAAAAGCCTATGAGTTTGGAACAGACGGTGTAAAAAATCCAGATTTTAAAACGGATGGAACAAACGGCAATGTATGGGTTGAGATTCCACTATTTTGGGCAAAGCACATCTACGATACTGAAAAGGAAGAAAAATGGGTTTCTGGATCGCCTGGAGACGGCTACTATATTCCGGCAAAGTTACGCCGATCCATGTTGCGCGGGCAGAATAAAACCTATATTGCGGCGTTTAGAGCGTCCGAGGATTCAAGCGGACACATGGCAAGCGTAGCAGGAAAATTGCCAAAATGGGGCAGTTTCAACAGTTTCATGCAGGCATACAAGGCAGAGGGTGTGGGTTTGTCAGGCACAACGTCAGAAGATGAAGAAATCATAGATTTATTGATGGATGTTGAGTTTGCAACAAGAGATCAGCAGGCAGTAATGCAGGGCGAAACCGGGCGCTACTGGGGTAACGACAAGAAAGCACAGTTATCCGAAGAGAATACAAACAGAATCATTCTCACAAATGCGGACGCGGCAAACTTTAAAGAGGGGGAGCAGATCGGCGTAGGAACGACCTGCGACAACCGAAACGTATTCGAAAGCCGAACCGTAACAGAAGTTAAAGTCTTTAATGATGCGCACATGGCGGTTGTTTTTGACGGAACGCCGGTAAACATCACGGCGCAGACGCATTGCGTAACTAACATGCCAAACCCGGTCGGAACGACAGAAACATTAACTGCGCCGAGTGGCACAGTGGCAAATGATGCGCGGCATGATTGCAGATATCGTTATATTGAAACACCATATGGCAAGCAATTTGATATTATACACGACTTGTTAATTAGTGATTATCAGACATATTTCTGCAAAGACATGCACGGCGGAAATTATGGAAACACAGTTACCGATTACTATGTGCCAGTAGGATACAAAAACGCACAAACTGAATGGGGCTATGTAAGAACCATGGGATTTGATGAACGATACCCACACGTAAAGAACCCGGTCGAGATCGGAAATGGAGCTGGCACAACTACCGGTTTCTGCGCGAACTACTGCTCTGCTGCGGGGTTGCGTGTCGTGTGGCGTGGTGGCTACTTGGGCAACTACCGCTACGCGGGGCGTTCTTACGCGTATTGCAGCGTTGCGCCGTCCTTTGCGGCTGCCGGCAGGGGTTCCCGTCGTTCTTATACTGCATAAGGGCGCGAAGCGACCAGAGGAGGAACGGGGGATACTTCCCCCGCTTAATTTAAAATAAAATAAAAACTTAACTTTAAGGCGAAACGGTACACGTCGAACCCGGTTTCAGCGCGAACTACAACTCTGCTGCGGGGTTGCGTGTCGTGTGGCGTGGTGGCAACTTGAACAACAACCGCAACGCGGGGCGTTCTTACGCGAATTGCAACAATGCGCCGTCCAATGCGAATGCCAACAGGGGTTCCCGTCGTTCTTTAACACAATTTCAAAATTGTGTATCGTACCGCTTGCCGCAGATGGAAATCCATACGCCGCAAATGCGGCGGGCAGAAATCAACCGTTGCAGCGTCCGAGATTCTGAGAGGGGTGGAGGAATACGCCGACATGGGCGGCGTATGCGACTAGTAGTAGAAATTACCGAACGCCGTCGAGGTTAAAGAACGGAGATTGCACGTGAAACGTGTTAAACATATAGATCTATCTAATTTAAAGACGATAGATAAAGCAACTAGAAAAGTATTAGAAAATCATAAAAAGCGCCGCCAGCTATGGCGAAGATTGGCACAGGATGGAAAAACGATACAACAAAATATCCAGGAACACGCAGACAGATGGAGCGAGGCAACTGGAAAAGTAATTACTTATGAGATGGCAAAGAGACAACTCTTTCGCACAATTCGCCAGCCAGACGAGCGCGAACAGCTATGGGAGATTATTGCACATGATGAAAATAAGACCACCGAACAAAACATAGCACAGTACAACAACTGGGTGAAACTACAAATAGAGAATCGGACATGGCGACCGGATCCCTACCGAGAATTTTGGATAAATGATGGGATTCGAAAGAAAAGGCGAAAAATTGCAGCAACAACAATTATAAGCCAGACATTTCACTGGACGCTGATATTAACTATATCGCCTATTATTATGCGCGGAATGGTGGCGCACACATGCGCGAGCATTCCAAAGCGCGGTGCACATTATGGGAAAAGGTTCATTCTGCGATGGATGCAGGATGAAAAGAACACCAAATACTGCGCGAAAATAGATGTATCAAAGTTTTACCAGAGTATCAGCCAGGCCGCAGCAAAGGCAGAATTTCGGCGGTATGTAGCCGACAAAACGGTACTTTGGTTAATTGATACTATCATAGATAGCTATCCGCAAGGGTTTCCGATTGGAACCTACACAAGCCAGTGGTTTGCAAATTGGCTGTTGCAGCGATTAGACCACTATATAAAAGAGGTTCTGCGCGTGCCATACGCAATGCGATACATGGATGATGTAATCATGTTTGCAGCAAACAAGAAAATGCTGCACAAAGTTATAGATGCCATAGAAATCTATTTGCAACCGTTCGAGCTGCATTTGAAAGGTAACTGGCAGGTATTCCGCATCGATCATGTTGTGGAGGAAACAGGCATCATAATTGAGAAAACCAAACGCACAGAAGATATAACGGCAGAGCTACGCGTGATTAGCACACACTTGCGGCAAGCAAGGATACCACATAAGATTATATACCGGCAAAAGTACAAGGATACAAAAGCCAGGAAGAGAACCCACACGAGCCAGGAGTGGTATAAACAGATCTATATACAAATAGCGCCTATGTACTTGGAAAGAAGCAAAACACAGCAGATCATAGAGCAGGCAACTGAGCAGCTAAGGGCATTACCACATGTGCGCTGGGCAAAATGCGGAAAGATGGAACGCCGCGCCGGACACGATGTTGATTTTATGGGATTCCGATTTTATAGGGGCTATACAACTATACGGCGTAAAAATAGCTTGCGCATACGTCAAAAGTACGCAAAGGCAGCGAAGCTACAAGAACCGGACGTACACACGGCGCAAGGCTGCCTTAGCCATTTGGGACAGATTAAGCACACGAATAGCAACAAATTTAAAGTGAAATACGTTGATAACGTCATGCCAGTATCAAAACTAAAGGAGGTAGTAAGAAATGAAGCAAAGAACAGCAGAGAAACCGGAGGCAATCCGGCTAGAAGCGAGTGAGCAGGCTGGATTTGTGGAAATGGTAGTAATCACAAACGCAAAAGAGATTAAAAGCACCGACCTGGAAGCAGGAGAACGCACAGAGTACGAAAGCAACATTGCACGGCTTACATATCCAGCGCCAGAGGACAAGGAACGGTTGATCGAGTATGCAAAAGCACATGTGGATATTTTCGCACAGCTGGCAGAAGCGGAAGAAAACCGCGCAGAGCCGACACAGAACGCAGACAAGCTTGTAGCATTGATGGTGGAAAACGCCGAATTGCACGAGACACAAGATGATATCATTTTGACAATTACGGATATAATGGGAGGCGTAGAAGATGCTGAGTAACTTAAAAGTAAAGATGTTTTCAAAGGCAATTAAAATAAAAATGGAACGTGGCGAAGATCTGGAAGATATCTTGAACCAGTACACAAAGCTGACCGATGAAGAAAAAGAGCAGCTGCGCGAGGCGATTAAGAAGAATGGGGAATAATAATGCTATTAAAAGTTATTGACGATATGTGTACAGCAACAAAAATTTTAGCAGATTTAGTGCGGGATATGATAACAGAAATGGAGCATCAAAAGAATACGGAATCTGTAGAAATTTTTAAAAGCCGTGCAGCAGAAGCGGAAAAGTTAATGGCTGAAATCACCGGAAAGGACTAGCAATGGAATACTTTCTACAACTATTTGGCGCGTTGACAATCGAAAAAGTAGTGATGCTTGCGGGGGCGATCGGCTTTGTGATTGGTTGCTATAAAAAAATGGCGGATTACTTAAAAGAAAAAACCGTAAGGGAAAAAGAAAAAGATGATCGCATAAGAAAAGTAATTGATCAAACAGAAAAGTATCCAGAATGGCATCAACAAAGCATTGATATCCGCGATAGTCTAAGCGATGCGATCAACGCATTAAATAAAAAAATGGATGATATAAAAGAAACCCTGGAAGCAGCGGAAACAAAAAGAAGCGAAGAACACGCAACATCGAATCGTTATAGAATCTTACGCTTTGATGATGAGATCAGGCATGGAGAACACCACACGAAAGAACATTTCGATCAGATCCTCGACGACATAACAGAGTATCAAAATTTTTGTAGAAAGCATCCGCTATACGAAAATAATAAAGCAACGATGGCGATTGAAAATATCAAACGCGTGTATGAACATTGCGCAGCAGAAAGAGATTTTTTATAGATAAGAAAGGAAGAAATAAATGAGAGATTGGAAAAAATGGGCGAAGGCCGCAGGCGTAAGAGCAATCAAGACAGTAGCGCAGACCGCAGTAGCAACCATTGGAACATCGGCAGCAATGGGCGAAGTAAACTGGGCGTTTGTTGCCTCATCTGCGGCGCTGGCAGGCGTAGTATCAATTTTAACAAGCGTGGCAGGTCTGCCAGAGCTTGAAAACAACTAAGGAGGGAAAGACATGTACTTTGTAGGTAAAAAATTTGAACCGGAAAACGGCGGATACAAGACGCTTTTGCAAGCAACGAAGCAGGCAGAAAAGAAGGGCTTGAAAGTCTTTGACGAAAGCGGCGCGCAGGTGTACCCAGAAAGCGAAACAGCAGTAGAACCGCAGGAGGAAGTAGAGGCAGTAATAGCGGTTGAAGCAACCGACGAAGTACCGGACGGAGCATTAGAAGAGAATCCAGATGGCAGCGTAAACACATACAACGCCGACGGAGAAAAGATTGGAACTGTAAGTAAAGAGGAAATGGAAAGGCTACGAGCAGCTGCAGGGGAGCTGTATGAGCGCGGCGCGATCGGAACAGTAGTTGTAGTGCGTGACGGCCTAGTAGCATTAAGGAATGCACCAAAATGGGGCGCAGGACACAAATGCGGCGTTGCAAAAACTGGATATACAGCAAAGGCGATAGGCAGGATCGAGACACCAAATGGAGCATTGTATAAGTTGGATACTGGAAAGTACATCAGCGCACGCCCGGAAGATACAAAACTGGAGGAATGAAAAAATGAGCAATGAAGAGTTGATCAAGATTGCAAAAACAATTTATGCGGAAGGTTCCGTTTTTTCGGGAAAGAATCAAGCGGCACTTTTAGCAATTGCACAGTGTATCAACGATCTTTTGCCAGGCTTTAAAGACTTGGACACTTGCTTGCGATCAGCGTTTACAACGCCGACAGACCAGTACGATGCAAATTGTCTGCAGGCTGCAAAAGATGTGTTTATAAATGGCACACGTCGTTTTGCAAATGCAAAGCTTCTACAATTCAGAAGTTACGCAAAATATTCAGATGGAAATGGAAACCCAGATAAGGAAAAACTGAAAGGTTTATATCAACATTATGACTATTTGGGAAGCGATTCAGTAGATAATGCTTGGGGGCATTTCTATTTCGGCAAGAAGGGAGAAACGATGGCTTTTAAGATGTTAGTAATGGCAGGACATGGTCGCAATGTGGATGGTAGTTGGGATCCTGGAGCGATTGGCTGCGGATATCAGGAGGCAGATTTGGCGCGCGAGCTGCGCGACCTGGTAAAGATTGCAGCCGATCAGGCCAATATTGATTGTGACGTAGCGCCAGACAGAAACCACTACAGCTTTTTTAGATCAGGCGGAAAGTATGATATATCTAAGTATAACTATGTTGTAGAGATTCATTTCAACGCATCTACCGTACAAGATGCGACAGGAGATGGAAAAAAGAAAGGTAGTATGGTATACATAAGCAAATCAGAAACCGGGCATAGCGTCGAAGATGCTATACTGACCAATCTTTATGCCCTGGGATCTTGCCAGGCGTGGGACGGAGTTGTAGTAGCACAGAGGCAATGGCCAAATGGTTTACTTGTGCAAGAAACTTGCCGTAAACAGGGAGTTAGCCACGTTGTATTAGAAACATGTTTTATTACCGACCGAGATGACATGCACTGGTACCAGGAAACCAAAGATAAAATCGCAACTGCGATTGTTGCAGGAATACAGCAAGGCTTCAAACTTAATTATGCGTTTTCGCCGTATATGGTGAGGGTAACGGATCCGGCTTTAAATATTCGTAGAGCGCCAACCATAGATAGCGACAAGGTAGGCTGTATTCGCGATAAGGGATCATATACAATCGTAGCAGAAGCCAATGGGAAAGGCGCAACGAAATGGGGTAAATTGAAAAGCGGAGCGGGATGGATTAGTCTCGATTATGTGGCGCGATGAAAAGCAAGACGTATGAAGAGTTTACAGAAAAGTTCAAGCCGAAAAAGACAACAGATGATTGTTATACACCGCCGGAAATTTACGAAGCAATTTTAAAATGGGTTTGTGATCGTTACAATATAGACCCCAAACAAACGATTCGCCCGTTTTATCCAGGCGGAAACTATCAAGCAGAGAAGTATGCTGCAGATATGGTTGTAGTGGACAACCCACCTTTTTCAATCCTTACACAGATTTGCGAATTTTATATGGAGCGAAATATAAAATTTTTTCTCTTCGCGCCGTCGCTAACATCATTAAGTGGAAAAAAAGTAGTAGATAAGATATGCCATATTATATGCGATTGCGCCATTACATACGAGAATGGCGCATGTGTCAAAACATCTTTTTTGACCAATCTTGAGCCAGAAGTAATTGCGAGGACGTCCCCTGAGCTAACAAAGTTGGTAAACACAACGATGCAAAACGTCCTTAAGAAAAAACATAAAGTAATGCCAAAATATGAATATCCAGATCACATTGTAACGGCTGCAATTATGCAACGCTGGGCGAAATATGGCATAGAATTTGAGATCCGCAAAGGTGAGTGTATAGCGGTGTCGCGCTTAGATGCACAGATTAAAGAAAAGAAAACTATTTTCGGTGGAGGACTTCTGCTATCAGATGCCAAAGCAAAAGAAAAGGCAGCAGCAGAAGAAGCAACAGCGCCGAGATACAAAGAGGCGAAACATTATCAATTATCAGAGCGAGAACAGGAGTTAGTAAACAGCTTGAATAAAACAGTTTGATAAAGCAAAACACCGGACAAAATACACAGTCCGGTGTTTTTATCGTACTAACTGACACTAACCTACTGGAAACCTTGACAGCAGAACCAGCAGCGATGTATTGGGCCTTTTGAAAATGACCAGCCAGAAATTCCATCAGACCATTGTGATGATTACTCATAACAATGAGATCGCCCAGCTTGCCGACCGCATTATTCGTATTGAGGACGGCCGGATTTCCGAGTAAAGGGGGCGAAAACATGACAGATATTTTGTTTGGGAATAACAACAGACCTGTCTTGAAACTTCTGGCAAAGCGCTCGTTGAAAGCTCAAAAAAATACGATTGCGGTATTGGCAATCATGCTTGCTACGTTGCTTTTTACCAGTTTGTTTACGATTGCCATTAGCTTGCAGACTGCTATGCAGGAAAGTAATATGAGGACAACCGGCACTTCTGCCCATGCAGGTATCAAGCGTTTATCCTGGGAGGAATATGAGAAGCTATCATCGGATACAGGAATAAAAGACATCGGATATTCAATTATCATAGGAAATGCCGTGGGCGATGATTTCAACAAGACGCCGACGGAACTGCGATATGGTGATGAAACATATGCGGAACTGACCTTTAATACTCCTTATACCGGACATCTGCCGGAACAAAAAAATGAGATCGCCACCAGTCGTATTGTTCTGGATGCGATGGGACTGCCGGATAAAGTCGGTACACAAATGGAGTTGACCTTTACAACCGATACGGATACATTTACCGATACCTTTACGCTTTGCGGCATTTGGGATGGGGATGCTGTGGCGTACCGTCAA
>ENA-UOOA01005814-UOOA01005814.1-human-gut-metagenome-genome-assembly--contig:-P61old-NODE-5814-length-12445-cov-4.441001_pt1 | contig 12445 bp, 11 predicted proteins | sample MGYA00242467_ERZ724014 | MGnify/ENA metagenome assembly ERZ724014
GCTTCTGCGCCTCCCTCACTCTCTGCTCCGCCATCGAAACGGCGCGTACTTCCCCGCTCAGGCCCACTTCCCCGAAGGCGACAACTCCCTCCGGGACGGGGCTGTTTTTGAAGCTCGACATAATTGCCATCACGATTCCAAGATCGATGGCAGGCTCTGTAATCCGAATGCCGCCTGCCAGATTGACGTAAGCATCACACCCCCCGATCTGCATGCCAAGCCGTTTTTCCAATACCGCCATCAGCAAATTGACGCGGTTAAAATCCGTTCCGGTCGTCTGACGGCGTGGAATGCCAAAATTGCTGTGGCAGACGAGCGCCTGAATCTCCGTGAGCATCGGACGAGTCCCCTCCATTGAGCAGGAGACGACCGAGCCGCTCGCGCCGGCAGGTCTGCCATTTAACATGAATTCCGACGGGTTTAACACCTCTGTCAGCCCCTCTTGGCGCATCTCAAACACGCCGATCTCATCGGTTGAACCAAAACGGTTCTTGACGCCCCGGAGGATTCGATAAGATGCATGTCGGTCGCCCTCAAAATACAACACCGTATCCACCATATGCTCGAGCACTCTGGGACCTGCAACCGTTCCCTCTTTGGTCACATGTCCGACGATAAAAATCGAAATACCGAGCCCTTTTGCCAGCCGCAGCAAAACACCAGTCGATTCGCGCACCTGCGACACGCTGCCAGGCGCCGCGCTGACCGCTTCATTGTACATCGTCTGGATGGAGTCAATGATGACGATCTGAGGCTTTTTCTGCTGGATTATCTCCTCAATCCGATTCAGGTTCGTCTCACAGAACAGCTCCAGCGTGTCCGAAAAATCGCCGATCCGCATCGCACGCATTTTGATCTGGCGTAAGGATTCCTCGCCTGATACATACAAAATGTGCTGCTTTTTTAACGAAAGGTTCCTGCACATCTGCAAAAGAAGCGTCGATTTGCCGATACCCGGGTCGCCGCCGACCAGCGTCAGCGAGCCGGTAACGATTCCGCCGCCCAGTACCCGGTCGAGCTCTCCCATCCCGGTTTCCGTGCGTCTTTCCTCTTCCATCGAAATTTCATTCAGCACCGCCGGAGCGCTCTGCACCCCGGACAGCACCTGCTTTTTCTCTTTTCCGCCTGCGGTCACAGAAACCGGTTCCTCTACGAGGGAGTTCCATGCCTTACAGCCCGGACACTGCCCCAGCCATTTTGCCGTTTCATAGCCGCATTCCTGACAGAAAAATCTGGTTTTTATTTTGGTTGCCATTTATTTTGAAATTTCTACCTTTACTTCTCCGATTCCAGCAAGCTCCACGCTCACATTCAGCTTTCCGCCCAGGTTCGTGCGCATTCTGCCCGCATCCTCACCGTTGATTTTCACATCATATTCCGTATCTTCCTCCAGACCGAGTGTGATCTGCGCGTCCTCTGTGCCCTCTACCGTGAAGCTGACGCCATTTTCGCTCTCCGTAAAATGCTCTACGCTCGTGCCGGGCACGGATTCATAGACAAACATGCCGTTTCTCTCCAGCTTGGTAATCTCTTTAAAAGTCTTTACCTTGTACTCATCGCCGCTGGCCTCAAAGCCCTCCTTCTTGCTCTTTTCCTGCAGAAGATGATTGCCGAAGCTGATCTTTCCGTCTGCTTCTGTTCTGATGAGTTCTGCTACTGCTGCCATTCTTTTGTCCTCCTGTCCGCCTTTGCGGCGGTTTGCTGTTTATTTGTTTTTGACGCTGAAAACAACTTTATTCTCGCGGAAGCCTGCACTCACATGATCGCCGGATTTTACCCGTCCCGACAGAATTTCTTCCGCAAGTGCGTCCTCGATCAGCGTCTGAATTGCTCTCTTTAACGGTCTTGCACCCATTTTCAGGTTGCTGTATTTTTCTACGATATGCTCTTTCAGAGATGGTGTCAGTGTCAGGCTGATATCCAGCTGTGTCCGGCAGCGCGTAATCAGGCTCTGCGCCAGCAGATTGATAATTCGCTTCATATCGTCTTTTGTCAGCTGATGGAATACGATCGTTTCATCAATCCGGTTTAAAAATTCCGGTTTGAACAGGCGTTTTACCTCTTCCATCACGCCGGCTTTCATCTTTTCGTAAGTCTTTTGCGCATCTTCTTTTGCCGCAAAGCCGAGATTTTTTGGCTCCACAATCCGCTGTGCACCGGCGTTGGACGTCATGATGATGACGGTATTTTTGAAGCTGACCTTCCTGCCTCTGGAATCCGTGATATGCCCGGGTGCGCTTTCTCGATTTCGTCGAATAAAACCACCGAATACGGATTTCTGCGAACCTTTTCAGAAAGCTGTCCGCCCTCGTCAAAGCCGACATAGCCCGGAGGCGAGCCGATCATTTTCGAAACAGAGTGCCCTTCCATATATTCCGACATGTCCACGCGGATCAGCGCGTTTTCCGAACCAAACATCGCTTCTGCCAGCGCCTTGGAAAGCTCCGTCTTTCCGACACCTGTGGGACCGAGGAACAAAAACGAACCGATCGGTCGTCTCGGATCCTGCAGTCCGACTCTGCCGCGGCGCATCGCCCGCGCAACGCTCGATACGGCTTCTTCCTGTCCGATCACGCGCTTGTGCAGAATAGCTTCCAGCTTTAACAGCCGTTCGCTCTCTTTTTCGGTCAGGCGGCTCACCGGAACCTTTGTCCAAGTGGAAATGACCTTTGCGATATCCTCTGCTGTCACCTCTGGCTGCCCCTTTTTGCGGCTCTTTTCCTGTCGTTTCTGATGCTTTTCGTAACGGGTGAGCGCCTCCTTTAGCTTTTGCTTTAGTCTTGAGGCCTCCTCCAAATCCTGATCGCGGATCGCCTGCTCCAGCTTTTCGTCCAGCGTTTTGATTTCCTTTGCCTGGTCTGTTGCCTCGTCAGTCGTCTGCATCCGCTGCAGGCGCACCGCAGCAGCCGCCTCGTCCATCACGTCGATCGCCTTGTCCGGGAGCTTCCGGTCGTTGATATAGCGATTGGAAAGATGTACTGCGGCCTCGAGGGCTTCCGGCAGAATCTTTACTTTATGATGCTCTTCATATCTGGAAACGATTCCCTGTAAAATGCCGATCGCCTCTTTTTCCGTTGGCTCTTCGACCGTAACCGGCTGAAAACGGCGTTCCAGGGCAGCATCTTTTTCGATATATTTGCGGTATTCTTCCAGCGTTGTCGCGCCGATCAGCTGAATCTCGCCGCGCGCAAGGGACGGCTTTAAAATGTTGGAAGCGTCAATCGCCCCCTCTGCGCCGCCTGCACCGATCAGTGTATGCAGCTCATCCAAAAACAGTAAAATATTTCCGTCGTCTGTCACCTCACGGATGACCTTACGAATTCGCTCCTCAAATTCGCCGCGGTATTTGCTTCCCGCGATCATCCCGGACAGATCCAGCATCAGAACCCGTTTATCCTTTACCGTATCCGGCACGCTGCCCTCCGTAATCCGAAGCGCAAGCCCCTCGACGATCGCCGTTTTGCCGACACCGGGTTCTCCTACCAGGCACGGATTGTTCTTCGTCCTGCGGCTTAAAATCTGAATCACGCGCCCAATCTCCTGATCGCGCCCGACAACTGGATCGAGCTTTCCCTGTGCAGCCAGCTTCGTCAGATCCCGGCTGTAAAGCTCCAGCGTTCCGGTCTGGCTCTTTTTTTGCCTGCGTCCCAGCTCTTCGCGGTACGCCGTAGGGTCCAGTCCTGCTGCCAGGAGCGTATCCCGCATGATTTTCTGCAGCGGCAGCGACAACGTCTGCAGCACCCGCACTGCAACATTATCCCCATCTCCTAAAAGCGCTAACAAAATGTGCTCCGTTCCGGTCAGCGCGCTGCCTGCCTTTTCCGCCTGTCTGTGGCTTTCCTCCAGAACTTCCTCTGCCCGGGGGGAATAACCGTCCCGCTCTATGACCGGATTGGGCGTCTCCGGAGCCAGCAGATCCTGAATCATTTCCCGGATCGCCTCTTCTTTTGCCCCGTTTTCCGTCAGAACCCTTGATGCCACACCGGTTCCTTCTTTGATCAGGCCCAGTAGGATATGCTCTGTTCCAACATAATTCTGATGCAGGCTTTTTGCCGCCCGCCCTGCCAAAAGCAGGGCAGTTTTTGCCTTATCCGTAAACTGTGACTGCATCTGTTATAGTCCTCCATACTCTTCATAAATCTCATCTATCAAAGCATGTACTTCCTCGCGGGAAATATTCCGACAACTTGCCCGTGCCAGAATGACCCGCAGCGACTCCCGCATCTGCTCCAGATCACTGATTCGATCCGCATCAATCGCAATCACTGCGCCGCGGCGTCTGTCCACCTTGACGAAGCCCTCTTGCTTGAGCACGGTATATGCCTTATTCACTGTATGCATGTTAATCCCAATGGATTCTGCAAGCTGCCGCACGCTCGGGAGGGACTCTCCCTCCTTGAGCCTGTTTGTCGCAATCCCGACAATGATCTGATTGCGCAGCTGTATATATAACGCTTCTTCGCTGTTAAAATCGACTTCCAGAATCATGCTGATCTCCCATCCATTTTCTCTTTAAAGTGTTCTAGAAACACTATAACAAGAATCCTGAAAATAGTCAACAATAGCATGCACGCGCTGCGAGCATGCTATTGTCATGAATAAAACAAAACACCCGGCACTGCTGTGTCCTGTGCTCCCGCCAGACATCGGGCAGTTTGCAGCAAAAGCCGGATGTTTTTCATGGATTCACGGCAATAGAATGTTCGCAGAACGTGCTTCTATTGTTTTCTGAATGCTTGTTTTTTGGAAGATTTATTTCAGGTCAAGGAATTCAAATTCAAGATCGTCATCATCCAGGAAATTCTTGGACTGCCAATCTTTGGATTTGCCCTTTTTGCGGCGCGGACGTTCTTCTTCCTCTTCCTCGTCCTCATCCTCGTCATCCTCGTCTTCATATTCGTCTACTCTGGAGCGACGGACAGGCTTCTTTACCGGAGCCTTCTTTGCCGGACGGCGGCGCGGACGCTCTTCTTCCTCGTCCTCGTCATCGTCCTCGTCCTCGTCGTCATCGTCATCCTCTTCTACATAACGGGCAGGCTTTTTGCGGCCGAAGCGGCGCGGACGTTCTTCTTCCTCGTCCTCATCCTCATCGTCGTCTTCGTCATCTTCGTCGTCCTCGTCGTCATCATCATAATCGTCATAGTCTTCATACGTGCTTCTGACTTTGATGATCAGGATTGTTACAACGATAATCAGAACTACGATTACAAACGCCATCAGAATAACGACAAAGCGCATGCTCTTTGCGGTCTGGTCGATGGTCGCCTGGTTGTTCTTGTTGGTCTCCTCTGCATTCAGCAGGTCACTGACCTGATATCTGGTTCCCATAGTATTATCATGCAGATACCATGCACTGCTGCCGCTTCCGTCATCCTCAAAGGCGACGGAATAATCTGCGGAGTTGTCTACGATCGGCTCCTCCTCCGGTTCCTCCGTCTCCTGAGTTTCGTCAACAGCCGGCTCTGCTGTCGCCTCCGACACATGTGCCTCTACCAGATCGGAACGGATATATCCGCTTACATTATCAAATGTTACTGCATACCAGGTCTTGCCGTCGCTGCCCTGTGTCTCGCCGGTAACGGTCAGCTCCTGTCCGCTGGTTGCCTTACCTGCAACGCTTGCGCTGGTGGAAGCTTCGCTTCTGATATTAACGCTGGAAGAGGTTACGGTTGCGCTGGTAACGGTTCCTGCAGCAGCTGTCACTGCTGCGTTATCCTCTGCGGCGTTATCCTCTGCGGCTGCATCAGCGTTTCCGTCCTCTGCAGCATTGGTGTCGGTTGTTGTGGTCGTTGTCGTTCCGCTCGGGGAAGAGGTCAGCGGCACAGCGCCGACTTCCATTGTGGATGTAAATAAAAATACCGCAGCAAGTGCACATCCCAGCACAGTGCTGAACTTGGTCGTCCATTTCATCATTCTAATTTACGTACCTTTCTGATTCCGATCCGCAAAGGTCTCTGCGGTTCTTTTCTCTTTTCCAAACTCCTCAGCCAGGCTTCCGATTTCGCCTGTCGCCAGTGCTCTATCGGTATATTATGCTTCGTCGATCGCTTTACCGATATCGTGTCTCATATATTTGTTGGCAAAATTGACCCATTCGGTCGCTGCATACGCTTTTGCGCGCGCTTCCTTTAAGGTAGGCGCTTTCGCCGTGATACCCAGCACACGTCCGCCGTTGGTCAGGATCGTCTTTCCGTCTTCTGCAAACTTGGTTCCTGCATGGAAACAAAACACATCATCTTTTCCGTCAAAGGCTTCCAGACCGGAAATCGGGAGTCCCTTGTCGTATTTTAACGGATAACCGTCCGATGCCAGCACAACACAAACTGTCGCATTGTCTTCAAACTCCAACTTGAGCTGATCGAGCGTACCGTCGATACATGCCTCGCAAACGTCCAGAATGTCGTTTTTCATACGCGGCAGCACAACCTGCGCTTCCGGATCACCGAAGCGGACATTATATTCCAGCACTTTCGGGCCGTCAGGTGTCAGCATCAGGCCGAAGAAAATTACACCCTGAAAGGTGCGTCCTTCCGCAGACATTGCATCGACGGTAGCCTGATAGATATATTTTTTACAGAACGCATCAACCTCTTTTGTATAGAACAGAGACGGAGAAAAATTGCCCATGCCGCCGGTGTTCAAGCCCTGATCGCCGTCCTTTGCGCGCTTGTGATCCTGGGCGGAAGACATGATCTGGATGGTCTTGCCATCTGTAAAGGACAGCACGGAAACCTCGCGTCCGGTCATGAACTCTTCGATGACCATCTTGTTGCCGGCTGTGCCGAATTTCTTATCTGTCATAATCGTGCATACGCCGTCTTCCGCTTCTTCCAACGTGCTGCAGATTAAAACGCCTTTTCCAAGTGCAAGGCCATCCGCCTTTAAAACGATCGGGAATTTCGCTTTGGTATGCAGATATTCCAGCGCATCCTCTGCCTTGTCGAACACTTCATAGGCAGCCGTCGGAATATTGTATTTTTTCATCAGATCCTTGGAAAATGCCTTGCTGCCCTCCAGAATCGCCGCATTTTTGCGAGGACCGAATGCACGGATCCCGGCTGCCTCCAGCTGGTCTACCAGGCCCCCGACAAGCGGATCATCCATGCCGACGATAACGAGGTCGATCTCTTTTTCCTTTGCGAACTCGGTCAGACGGTCAAATTCCATCGCGCCGATCGGAACGCACTCTGCCAGCTGCGCAATTCCGGCGTTGCCGGGCGCACAGTAAATCTTCTCTGCTTTCGGGCTCTTTGCCACACTTGCAGCGATCGCATGCTCTCTGCCGCCGCTTCCCACAATCAGAATTTTCATATGAACCTCCATATTTTCAGGCGCTTTCGCTGTTATGCGATGCAATTTTGCATCACGATGCGATAATCGTCTTTCCATCCACAACGGTTACTCTGCCCTGGGCAATCAGATCGATGGCCTGGGGCAAAATTTTCCATTCCGCTTCCTCCATGACCCGCTGCTGCAGACTCTTGGGTGTATCGCCCTGCTGCACTTCAACCGCCTTCTGTAAGATAATCGGACCGGTATCCATTCCGTTGTCCACAAAATGCACCGTCGCGCCGGTCACCTTTGCACCGCGCGCAAGCACACCCTCATGGACATGCAGACCGTAAAAGCCAACACCGCAAAACGCAGGGATCAGCGACGGATGGATATTGATAATCTGATTTGGGAACGCTTCAATCATCTCTGCCGGAACAGCGACTAAAAATCCTGCCAGCACGATCAGATCCGGTGCGATTTCCTTCACCTTTTCGGTCAGGGCATGATTGAACGCCTCTCTGCTCTCGAAAGATTTCGGAGAAAGACAGATTGCTTCCACATTATGCTGCCGCGCGCGTTCCAGCGCATATGCGCCCGGGTTGTTGCTGATCACCGCTGCGATTTCGGCATTGCGGATTTTTCCCGCGTCAATCGCATCGAAAATCGCCTGCAGGTTCGTGCCTCCGCCTGAGACACAGACCAGAAGCCTTAACATAAGGTCACTCCCTTTTCGCCTGCTTCGATGGTGCCTACCACATAAGGGGTATCGCCTGCAGATTTCATTGCTTCCATGGTCTTATCCACATCTGCGGGATCTACTGCGACGATCATACCCAGTCCCATGTTATAGGTGTTATACATCATATGCTCTTCGATATTGCCCTTTTTCGCCATCAGGGTAAAGATCGGAGGAATGGGATAGCTGTTTTTGTTGATCACCGCATGGGTGCCTTCTTTTAACATACGGGGCACGTTTTCATAAAAGCCGCCGCCGGTGATATGGCTGCATGCCTTTACGGTTACGCCGGCTTCTTTGACTGCCTTTAACGCCTTAACATAGATGCGTGTCGGAGCCAGCAGGGTCTCGCCCAGGGTTGCGCCCAGCTCATCATAATAGGTGTTTAAGCTTTCAACGGTCATGTCGAATACCTTACGAACCAGAGAGAAGCCGTTGGAATGCACGCCGGAGCTTGCCATGCCGATCAGCACGTCACCGGGCTTTAAGTTTTCGCCGGTAATCAGGTCTTTTTCATCCACTACGCCGACTGCAAAACCAGCCAGATCGTACTCATCCTCCGGCATCAGTCCGGGATGTTCTGCTGTCTCGCCGCCGATCAGGGCAGCTTCCGACTGTACACAGCCTGCGGATACGCCTTTTACGATCTCTGCGATCTTCTCGGGAATGTTGTTGCCGCCTGCGATATCGTCCAGGAAATACAGCGGGTCGCCGCCTGCGCAGGCACTATCGTTTACGCACATGGCAACGCAGTCGATACCGATGGTATCATGCTTGTCCATAAGAAAGGCGAGCTTGATCTTGGTTCCGACACCATCTGTACCGGATACCAGGGTAGGCTTTTCCATATCCTTGATCTTTTCCAGGGAAAATGCACCGGAAAAACCGCCCAGTCCGCCAAGCACTTCCGGGCGCATTGTCGTCTTTACATACTGTTTCATCAGTTCCACCGATTTGTATCCGGCTTCAATATCCACTCCAGAACTCTTGTAATCCATCTGATCCTCCATACCGTGCCTGTGCACCTGTTTATTTTGTGTAGTTGTGATAGCCGCATTCCTGCAGCTTTGCATCCTTTTTCAGTACGCCGTCTTTCATCTCTGCGCTGTAAGCCTTGAGCTTTGCAAGAAGCTCCGGATCGGAAACCGCTAAAATCTTCGCCGCCAGAATACCTGCGTTTGCACCGCCGTTGATCGCAACGGTCGCCACCGGGATACCGGAGGGCATCTGAACGATGGAATACAGGGAATCCCTGCCTCCCAGAGACGTCGTGTGCATCGGGATACCGATCACCGGCATCGGAAACAATGCAGCGCACATACCCGGCAGATGAGCTGCCATACCGGCGCCGGCGATAATCACCTTTACGCCCCGCTCCTCCGCGGTCTGTGCATATTCAAAAAAAGTATCGGGCATCCGATGTGCAGAAATAATCCGCATTTCATAGGAAATACCGAATTTGTCCAAAATCTCAGCTGCTTTTGCCATTACAGGCATATCGGAATCACTGCCCATTACAATACTGACCTGTGCCATGTGCTTTTATCCTCCTGTCAAAATATGTCGCAACTTATCAATCTACAGTGTACTAAACTTTTTTGGCAGATGCAACCTATTTTTGTATTACAGTTCACTCGTACCGTTTGGGGGCAGATTTCATGCTCGCATGAAAATCTGCTTTCAAAAAGGTACGAAGGGAGCGCTATTTTATGAGCAAAAGGAGCTGCAACGCAGCGGAGAGCGTCGAAGACGCGTTTTTGCGAATGGCGCGGGTGAACTGTAACGCACCTTCCCGCCAATAGCGCGTGTGAACTGTAAGATGTTTATCCCTGATACAGCGGCAAATTTAATTCTTCCGTGCCGTCCAGTACGAAAAATCCGTCCTTGATCAGACCAATCCTGGTGCCGTCTGCACATACTGCTGTTACCTCTGCCAGCTCTGCGTACGGGATCGTAATATCTGTGTGGCAGTTAAAATATGCCTTTTCCGGATCGGTATGACGAAGCGCGGACACCTCGTTGTCCCGCGCGATGATCGCCTTGCCATCCGGATTATAAGTCATGCGGTCTTCTTCATAGCTGTAGCAGGTATCACCCACTGCGAAGTGGGGTCCGGTCTTTTCTGCAATCAATACCGGAAGCTTGTCATTGATTTCATAACGGCGCGCCACCATATAAGCAGTCGTGTTCGTACCAATAGCAAATTCGCCGATCGGCAGCGTATCATGATGATACAGCACACCATCCTGCAGCAGCTTTTCGTTTTCCGCTTCCTTTTCGAAGTTACGGCAGGTGTATTTGGTAATCATGCCATCCCTAAACTGCAGCTCCAGATCGTTATACTGCATACCGCGCAAAAACGTCTGCGGTACATGCAAAACGCCTTCTGTTCCGGTCAGCTTCGGAGAGGTGAACACTTCCCCAACCGGAATGTTGACGTCCGCCACGCAGTTTTCGAAATTCGTTTCCTGCGCAGGGTTATTGAGCGTATGGAGCATGACCTTCATATCGGTGTGGTTGTCGCCACGTCCCTTGATCTCCACCCACGCTGCCTTATCCAGCGCATCGATCAGGTGCTGCTGAATCGTCTCGTAGGTCTTGTAATCCAACGTATTGATCTTTAACACTTCGTCGAAAATCTCCGGGAAATGCTCGCCGATGCCCGGAACCGGGAACGCGATACAGGTAAAGCTTCTTTCCTCTGGGTCGATATATTCGTTCGTCATCGCACCCGCCTGGCTCTGATATTCGACATACAGCTTCTGCTGTTCGGCCGATAAGGTGAGCAGATGCTCCTTGCTCGCAGGCTCGAAGGGCTCTTCGCCGAATGCTTCGATGACAGCGGGACCTGCATGGACAACCGCCATATCTTTGTACTCTTCCCACGCATTTTTGCGGCATTCCAGCATCCTGTGGACATATTTTTTGTCCAGGTACAGTGCCTTATCGTTTTCATGGTCATAGTCGAACTGCCGGTTCACTGCACCGCCGAAAAATCCGAGCCGGAACACTCTGCGTCCCTCTGCAAAGCTCGCAGGTGTGCGGGCGATGACAGGCTCTAAGCCCATTTTTCTGAAGTTTTCAATTGCAGCTTTTACGACACGCTCAAAGCCCAGAGGATAACGGATCTGGACGGATTTCTTTTTGTCCAGAGGCTTCTTTGCCAGCTCAAAGCCCTTGCGAAAGCCCTCCGTGTAGGTGTCTGCGATTTTCTGAATTTTTTCTTCCGGCAGACCATTCAAATGCTCTGCCAGCTTCCACTGATCATCCGCTATATATTCCCCGAACCAGAACAGGTAACGGATATCAGACAGGTCTGCGTTTTCGATGATGTCCAGCGCAAATCTCTGTCCCCAGTCCACGGTATGGCGGATCGCATGCTCTGCAGTCAGCTCCGCATAGTCGCTTGCAAACCAGTAGAAAATATCCCGGATCTGGGAATATTCCGGTGCTTCTTTTGTCTCCTCGAAGCTTTCTGCAAACGCACAGTAAATTTCGACAAACAGCTCCAGGCGGATCGTAATGCCTTCCAGATCCTGTTCATAAATAAACGCAGGCAGGCTGCGCAGCTCCGCCGCAACTGCTGAAAGCAGCTGTCCAAAGGTTTCGCCAAGCTGTGCATACGCCCAGTCGGGGTTTGCATAGCTTGTCTCATAATTGCGTCCCATCAGGTCGATGAAGCAGCTTTCGTTGTGCCGTTCCAGCTCTTGCAGAGAGGCTTCCCGCATCGCCCCGGACGCTATCCATTTGTATTCTTCGAGCAGGACACCCAGATAGTCCGCATTTTCTGCAAAATAGCGTTGAAACTGCTCCGGCATCCGTTTTTCTTTTTCGATTTCCAAAATACGCTGTGAGGCAAGCTCAAACCGTTCTTCCATTACTGTCATAATCCATACACTCCTACTGCCACAATCCCCCCGATCCCCAACAAGGTCAGGGCGTTCAACACAATGCCAATCCAGGCGAACAGATAAAATTTATCCTCTTCCAGCTTCGCCATAATTCCAAGTACCAGACCTGCCGCAGAAAAAATCAGGCACAGCAGTGCCACCACGCCGTAGCGCACATATGCCGTCCCATGATTCTGCCAGGTAAAATAGACGGTCAGGAAAACAGAAATCAGGGACATTGCCCCCAGCACTGCTGACAATATCCCCTTTTTGGATTCCCTCTTATCGGTAAAAATGTAATGCCTGTGCACGCCGGTCTCCTTTCCGAAAAGCTTCGCTTACGCAGTTCCCTATCCGTAACCGGGAACTGCGTAAAAATTCCATTTCCTGCATTCTCAGAAAATCAATTTGCCCCGGTGCGCCAGCTGTCTTGCGCCGTTTACGATCAGCAGCACGCCGCTTGCAATCCCGGAAACCAGCACAACCGCGCCGACCGCGATGTTCAAAGCGCCGCTGCCGCCCAAAAGCTTATAGGTCTTTTCTT
>ENA-UOOA01005831-UOOA01005831.1-human-gut-metagenome-genome-assembly--contig:-P61old-NODE-5831-length-12403-cov-78.160674_pt1 | contig 12403 bp, 7 predicted proteins | sample MGYA00242467_ERZ724014 | MGnify/ENA metagenome assembly ERZ724014
AGGGCAATCTCACGCAGATGTTGGGCTGGCCGCAGCCTGACGAATTATCCCCCACGCTCTCCACGCTGATGGAGAAGATCATCGCAGAGCAGCCCATCACCCCCGGCGAGGGCATTCTGCACCACCAATCCGGCATCCACCTTGTCCCCGCCAATATCGAGCTGTCGGCACTGGAGGTCACGCTGGTCAACACCATGAGCCGGGAAACGGTGCTGCGGCAATATTTGTCCACGGTGGCAGACCGCTACGATTACGCGCTCATCGACTGTATGCCATCCCTCGGTATGCTGACCATCAACGCCCTGACTGCGGCGGACAGCGTGATCATTCCTGTTCAGGCGCAATATCTTCCCGCAAAGGGGCTGGAACAGCTTTTGCGAACCATCACCCGCGTGAAACGGCAACTCAATCCAAAACTGGAGGTAGACGGCATTGTGCTGACGATGGTGGACAGCCGCACCACACTGGCGCGGGAGATCAACGCACTTGTCCGCAAGACCTATGGCGGTCATGTGTTCGCAAGCGAAATTCCCCGTTCCATCAAGGCGGCGGAGATTAGTGTGGAAAACAAAAGCATTTACGACCATGACCGCAGCGGCAAGGCGGCGCTGGCGTATGAAAATCTGACGAGGGAGGTGTTGAGCCTTGGCAAGCAAATTAAGCGGCATCGAACTGACCCGGTACGATGACCTGTTCAAAACGGACGCGGAGCGTGAGGCCGACCGGCAGGAGCGAATTCAGATCGTTCCCGCAGCAGAAGTTTTCCCGTATTCTCGCCAGCCGTACACCATTGACCGGCCCACACCCGACTTGGTGCGGCTCATGGACAGTATTGAGCACATCGGGATTGCCGAGCCGCTGATCGTCCGTTCCCGTGATGCTGGCGGATATGAGATCATTTCCGGTCACCGGCGCGATTACTGCGCGAAGGCCGTGGGGCTGGATACCCGCCCCGTTATCGTCCGCAATTACAGCGACGAGGAAGCGGACATTTTGGTCGTGGATTACAACATCAACCGCGAGGACTTGCTGCCCAGCGAGAAAGCCAAAGCCTACAAGCTGAAGCTGGACGCCATGAAGCGGCAGGGCCAGCGGACAGATTTAACTTCTGGCCAACTTGGCCAGAAGTTAAAGGGACATAGTTCAATAGACCTTTTAGCGGATCAGGTAGATGAAAGCCGCAAGCAAGTACAGCGATATGTGCGTCTGAATAAGCTGATTCCGCCGCTATTGGACGCGGTGGATGCGGGAACGCTCAAATTCGTTCCCGCAGCGGATTTCCTCTCTCACCTGTCCGAAAAAGAACAGACCTACCTTCTGCTGGTCATGGAGCGCGATGAGGTATCCCCGTCGCTGGGACAGGCCCAACGGCTCAAGCAGCTCAGCGGCGAGGGAAAACTGGAAAATAACATCATCGACCTCATCATGCGGGAGGAAAAGCCGCTGGAACGCAAGGTCACCATCCGCAACGACCGCCTGCAAAAATACTTCCCCGCCAGCTACACCCCGAAGCAGATGGAGGATGTCATCATCAAGCTGCTGGAGGGCTGGCACCGCAAGCGCCAGCAGGAGATGAGTCGATAACGCTTCTGCCGGGGTATTTGTTGACATCGGACTGGCGTGTTGCTATGATGCGAGCATCAACGAAAAGTGAGGTGCCGCAAGTGGCTTTGCAAGACGATAGAAAAAACAATGCCGATGGTCATAGTGATTGGGAACAGAATTTGCCGGAGTTTTTGCAGGAGTCAATCCAAGCTATGGTCAGCGCGTGGGATAAGCTGGATCGTGGTGAAGAATATTATCTCTGGGATTGCGATTACTGTTCTCTGCAAAGCGACATCAATAGCGCGGAGGTAAACCGGATCATCAGTCCTGAACAGGCATGGTATCTGCGCGAAAAGTATTTGCGAATGGAGCGTGAAGTCATAGAATGACCGCGAATCTACGCTGCCTGTCGGAACAGAAGATTTCAATGAAAACGGCACGGTTTCCCGTGCCGTTTTGCATTGCAGCCGCCGAGACAGGCGGCTTTTTTCATGAGCAAATTGGAGGTGATTTCATTCAACAAGCAGATTTTTCATGCAGTGTCCCTCTCAGGCGGTAAGGACAGTACGGCTATGCTCTTGCTGATGATTGAACGAGGTTTGCCCATAAACACGGTCCTTTGGGCAGACACCGACATGGAATTTCCGGAAATGTATGACCATATCAGCAAGGTGGATGACTACCTTTACCGGGAGCGTGGTATCCACATCACCATGCTCCGTCACCCAAAAGGCTTTGAATACCTAATGTTCGAGGAAGAAAAGCAAAAGCCATCTTCCATCGAAAACCGGCAACGGCTGGGCGTTTCGCTCTATGGCAACGGCTGGCCCGGTGCTAAGGTACGATGGTGTACGGGACAGCTTAAAACCCATCTTATCAGCAAGGAGGTCAATCGGCTTAAGGGGGAGTATCAGGCACTCCACTATGTCGGCATCGCGGCAGATGAGCCGAAGCGGATCAAAAATGAGCAATATCCGTTGGTGGACTGGGGTATCACCGAAGCAGAGGCTTTGAAACTATGTTACGACCGCGGTTATGACTGGGGCGGACTGTATGAGATCTATCACCGCTGTTCCTGTTGGTGCTGTCCCCTCCAACGGATCGACGAATTGAGAAAACTGCGGCATCACCACCCGGAATTATGGAAAAGGCTCCGCGATATGGATCAGCGGGCCATCGCCCAATTCGGGCATAACCCTTTGGGGCAATTCAAACAGAATTGGACAGTAGAACGATTGGAACAGAGATTTGCGGCGGAAGATGCTCAGATCTCTGTTTTTCTATTATCTTCTGGAAAGGACAGCACTATGACAGAAAAGCAGAAGCAGGAGTGCAGCGAGGCGGAAAACATGCTGCAAGGCACGCCGAAGCAAAATGTTCTGATCTCCTTTGATGGCAAACCACCGAAAACGCTGGAAGAATTGGAAAAGGAGCAGAAGCGGCAAAAAAAGAAACATAAGGATCGGGGTGAAGCACGATGACGAACTATCAGAAGCGAAAAGAAAAGAATGACGAGTACCGCAGCAAAATCATGCGGTTTACCTTCCAACTCTCCCTCGGTGATACCGAGGTGCGGGAATGGTTTGAACAGCAACCCGAAAAGGGTGCCTATCTCAAAGACCTTATCTTACGGGATAAAGCGGAGCGGCTTGGGTACAGGGAGCAGAAAAGCGCAGAACCCGACAAAGCCGGTGACTACGAGATCATACAGTCCATTCGTATGGGTGGGCGCGTTCTGCTTATGGGGTTCAATCCAAAGGACGAAACCTATATGACCTGCTATCAGCAGTACAATTTTCTCGGAGAAACAATGTATCCCGAAGCACTTGCCTGTAAGAGTTATCTGGAAATTGCAGAAACCTTTTTGAATCGCTTGCAGGCACAGGTCGAAAAAGTCAAAGCATTCCGTGCGGCCCGAAATGTCCCCTATGCCGTTTTAGGCGCGGAGGCTTGCCTTCCTCCATCAGAGGAATCTCTGCAAGGCAAGCTGATCGTTCTCCGCCCCACCAGCCTTGCACCGGAATACCGCACGGCAGACTGTCAACTCGGCTTCGCGCTGAGTGGATTTGGCTGCACACCCGGCGCACGCGGGCGTGCGGTTTACTTCGAGGAATTGTATTCCGGTGAACGATGCCGGTGGGACATTACCGATGTCCTCGGCGTTGCCGATCATAACAAGCTGCCCGAATGGGCTAAGGAAAGACTGGCGGAATACGAAAAGAAGCGTACCACACCGAAAAAAGAAAGAGGTGAAGCACGATGAGTGACCGTGAGCCGGTAGACATCATGGGCGTTATCGCCTTTCCAAACCCTAACAAGGATGAGCGCGTGATCCGCTTCATTGACAGCGAATACCACACGCTCTTTACCATCAAGGACGGGGAAAGCATCGTCATTACCCGCTTTGACGGTGAAAAGATGGTTTTCCCTTGCAAGTACATTGACGATTGCCATGTCTGCATCGGTAATTCTGCCTATCATATCTGCGAGTTTGCAGAAATGCAGGAACGCAGCGGCAATACCTATGTTCCCAGAACGCCGAAAATCAGCGCCGAGATCGGCACCTATGAAATCTACCAAATCCCTGCAATCGCTGATGTGGACTACTATTTCCGGTCTTACGCGGCGGCAAAGGGAAAACTCCAGAACGCTGATTATCAGCGTTCTTACGCCGGTATGTACGCAAAGGAAAATTCGCTGGAGCATCTTTGGACAAAGCACAACAGCGACCACCGCCCCTTTGCCCATCGGATGCGTTCCATGTCTGTAAGCGACATCGTGGTACTGACGCAGGGTGGAAAGAAAACCGCCTACTACGCAGATAGCATCGGTTTCAAGGAGGTCCCGGAGTTTTTGGCACAACAGAGAGTGCAAAAGAAACACAAAGAACGAGGTGAAGCCAGATGAACTATGACGCACAGAAGGTGACCTATCAGGAGGTCACGATTTTTGACCGACCGGCATTGTTTACAGAATGCCGCATTGATCGGGCCACCGTGCCGGAGGGCGTATATCGCTACGAGCTGCGCCATGGCGATGCAGATTGGGGTGAGCCGATAGAACTGTCACGGAGTCTCATGGTCAACTTCTATGGCACCGTTCTCACCCGCGAGCCGTTCCAGCTTCCCATTGATGGGTGGATTCCGCTGGAGAGCGGCTGCCTTTCCTTTCAAGATGGCGGATGCCGTACCCTTGCGGAATTTCAGGAGAAATATCCCGCCAGTGATAAGGATGTCATTGACTTTTACAGCGTCAATGAGCCTGCGCTGCACGCTCTCTATTTCTCCCGCAGTGAGGAACAGGACAAGTCTGCGGGCTGTGTGGGACACCTGCGTGGTGATTTTGGCAGCGGCAAGCAGTTTTACACAACATGGTGGCCCCACCAGCAAGATGCACTGAATACGCCGGAGTTTAAGGCAGATATTGACCGTACCATAAACTGGCTGCGGGAACAGCCGGACTCCCCGCTGCGAGACTTCGACAGCATGAACCGCTACTGCAACCGGTATGAGCAGATCTGTGCCATCAAGAGCGCGATGTTTCCTTCCTGCGGCTTCATGGTGAAAACCAAACAGTATGTGTATATGCTCCGCTGTACGCCGATCAAAGGTGATTACCAGTTTTATATTTACTGTTACCGGCGCGAAAATTTTGAAAAGGAATGCGCCGAACAGAGGAAAAATAACCGGTCACATAACAAAAAGAAATCGGAGCCATAGCGATAAGGAGGTGCCAATTTGCCTACTAAATTTCAGCTTATCACAGAGCTATATGACCAGACCGTGCAGAGCGTCACCGGCAGCTATCAGAGCTGGACGGGCTTTCTCCGCGCCGCCTGCTATAACTACAAATGCCCCTTTGATGATCAAATTCTGATCTACGCCCAGCGCCCGGACGCCACGGCGGTCCTTGAGATGGAGCGCTGGAATCGTCAGTTTGGCCGCTGGGTCAATCGTGGGGCCAAGAGCATCGCCGTATTTGGTGATGACGGGCAAAACTGTCTGAAGCTCTACTTCGACGTGTCGGATACCCATGCGTCCCGTTTTGCCCGTCCGCTGCCCATCTGGACGATGCACCCGGCCTTTGAGCCGGAGGTCATCGAAACCTTAGAAGCCACCTTCGGCAACCTGGCCGAAAAAGAAAATCTTGCGGACGCCGTGCGCTCTGCCTGCCACAATGCCGTGGCAGACAACTTCACGGACTACCTGCAAGATCTGCGGGAGTGCCGGGAGGACAGCCTGCTGGAGGAACTGGATGACCTCAATCTGGAGGTGTTCTACCGGGACGCGCTGGAGGTCAGCGTGGCCTATATGCTGATGACACGCCTCGGCCTGCGGGCAGACGATTATTTTTCTCCCGATGAGTTCGCCCATGTTTACGAATTCAACACGCCGCCCACCATCAACGCCCTTGGCATCGCCACCAGCGACATCGCGGAGATGGGCCTGCGGGAGATCAGCCGCACAGTCATGCAGGCTCAGCGGGATCAGTTTTTTGCAAACCGTGAAAAAAGCAGATATGATGACCACACAGAACAACACGAAACAGGCCGAGAAAGGAGCAAACAGTATGGAGATCACTTACAGGATGCAGAACGGCTATCAGGTGCCGAACCTGCTGATGCCGCAGACGCCGGAGGTGCATCTGGGCAAGTACGCGGAGCTGCGGAGAGCGTACCTGAAGAAGCGCCGCAGGGTGCTTTACACCAACCTCAAGACCAGCGGCAAGCTGACGGAGCATCTGGCGGAGATCGAGCAGACCGCGCGGAAGATGGTGGAGCAGACCGTGGCACGGATGGCGCAGGCCGAGGGCGTGACGGAGGAGCTGAAAGCAACCGATCCCCTGCGCTGGACGGGCCTGATGAACAATCTCCGGCACAGCGCGGAGGAACTGGTGCTCAGCGACCTGATCTACGCCTGACAACCGAAGAACCCACAGAGGCAGGAAGTGATGAGCTTCCTGCCTTTGTCGATCACAGCGGGGATTATGTGCTGCTGGATCGCCTGCGCGCCGACTGCGACTACTTCCTCGGCGCTGGGGGGCGGAGTGAAAAGCATTTGTGGGCAGGCAGTGTCCACGCGCAGATCAAAAAAATGCGGGAGATGTATGACGCCCTCCCGGAAAAACCGGAATGGCTGACCACAGAAGCCATTGACCGCTACGTCGCGCAGATGGCCGCGCCCTATCAGGTTGCGGCCTATCACCATTTTGAAAACGGATTTGACGATAAGCTGGACTATCAAACGCTGGAAGAAGCGGAGGCTGCGGCACAGGGTTATGTTGCCGGTACAATGGAGGAAGACGGTTTTGCCTATGACGGCGCTGCCGTGTATGACGCCGAAACACGCCAGTGCCTCCGTGTCTACGGTGATTACCCGGACGAAAAGGCGCAGGAACAGGCAGCAGCCTTTGCGCTGGAGCATGACACCGCACAGCAAAATACCGCAGAGCTGCCCGCCTTTCTGGATATGCATCTCATTGAAGCGAATCTGCTGGATGACGGCGGGCGCAAACACAAGCGGCAGGAGATTTTTGAATACTTTCAAGCGCACAAGGGCCTTGCGGAGCGCACGGAGTTCTTAAAAAACAGCTACAACGATATATGGGTGGAGGTTCTGACCGACGGCGTTCGGACAGGTTACCATGCCGAGAAAGACGGACTTTTGATGTGGGAGGGCAGCTACCTCTCCCGCACCTCAGAGTCCGTTTTTTCATGGTCGGTCATCACCGAAATGACCGAGGGCCTGATCGAGCGCGGCGAGTACAAGATCAAGCTGGGCCTGCAAAATGCCCCAATCGTCGCGGAGCAGCTTGCCCTATTCGACATGGGCGGCGACGCCCCGGTGTACGAGGCTCCGGCAGACGCGCCATCCGGCATTCTGGCCCCGGCCCGCACGGTGCCGCAGGAGGTCATTGATCTGGCCCTCTGCACAGGTGGAAACGAACCCAACAGTGCGGAGCGCATCGCCTTATTTTATATGCGGGAGCGGCCAGAGCAGGAAAATGAAGAGTTCCTGCGCCGGGAGTTCGGTAGGGCGAACGGGCGCGGCATCGAATACGAAGGCCGCAAATACGCCGTGTGGTTTCTGGAGGACGGCATCCACCTCGCCCAAGGGGACAGCGTCCGCACCGGGTACAGCAAGACCGTGGTCACATGGGAGCAGGCATCGGCCCGTATTCTGAATCTGTTGGAAGCTGGGACTTATCTCTCCGTGTCCGAGCTGGCGCAGGCCCCGGACAAGGTACTGCATGAAGCAATGGACGCCCTCCTGATGACCGCCCGTGACCTGAGCGAAGAAGGCCGCGCGCAGGGCCTTTTCCCACAGACATTGGCGATCCACGACCAGCACAAGGGTTATCCAGAATTGGATAAGGATATGGTGGCCTTTGCAAAGGCCGAGGGCGGTCTGCAAACGCTGGCGCAGGAATATCATGCCTTCCTTGACGCTTATGCCCAAGACCGCGACATTATGCGCTGGCGACTATCCGCTTACAACACCCACCGCATCGGCGTTGTGCTGGACGGTCTGCACCTGCCGGAGCGCCACTTCACCGCACAGCCGAATTTCCTGCGGCAATGCAAAATGTTCATCACGCAGGACGAGATTGACGGCTTTTTCCTCTGCGACCATCTGGATAGCCGACTGGCCGTATATTCCCACTTCTGCTATCCCCATACATCGGAGGAGCATCAGAAATTTATCAAATCCTGCTTTGGAGAGTACAGCGGCAGCGGTCGCGCCGGATACCAGAGTACGAAAACACACAAGGGTCTGGAATATGAGCGCGACTACAATTTCAAAAAATATGATGCCGTTCATCTGACCATTCCCAATGTTGTCAAGGAGTATGAGTGCCTGATCGCGCAGAAGCGGTATCCTGGTGAGGACGCTATCGCTAAAATCCCAGAGTATGAGCGTGGGCAGTTGGCGAGGCTTATTTATAGCGGCTTCTATGATGCCCCGGACGATACTCCGCGTCCCTATCCAAAGGGTGTGGACTTTTATGATGCGCTCCCTATTATTGAAAAGCAACTGGAAGATAGGGGAAAAGCTGCGGAAATGCTGGCGGCGCTGACCTCCCGGCTGGACGGCTTGCCGGAGGATGATCGCTATTATGGCTCCGTTCGGCGCGCAAAGGAGCAGCTTTCCGAATATGTGGACGGCACTTTCAGCCTGTTCAACCACCGGCATGATGCTCCTCAGCAGGAACGCAGCTTTGTGGAGCAGGTCGCAGAGAATGCAGCACGGCTTGCCGCAGAGCAGCCGGTCGAGCCTGCCACGCAGCCAGCAATCACCGACGCAGAATTTGCGGCACAAAATCTTGTTCCCGGTGAAACGGTATTTGAGATCGACGGCAGGACCTTCCTTGTGGATCGCGTAGATACCGCGCACGGCGTTGTCAACTTTCAAGACATCACCTTTGTCCAAAAGGTCGGCTTTCCCATCTTCCGCACGGAACCGATCTCCTTTGTTCGGAAAATTGTGGAGCAGGCGGACCCCGCTGCGCTGGCCCCGCCGCAGCCGCAGACGGACGAGCCGCCTGCGGTACTCACCCCGCCGAAAAAGAAAAAGCAAAACGCGCTTGCCTATCCGCTGGACGCGGATGGCCGGAACTATCGCATCACCGATGACCATATCGGAGAGGGCGCGCCACTGGAGCGTTTTCAGCGCAATCTGGACGCGATCCGTACCCTGAAAACCGTGGAGGCGGAGAGCCGAGCCGCCACAGCGGAGGAACAGGCGGTGCTGGCGCAGTATGTGGGCTGGGGCGGACTGGCGGACTTCTTTGACGAGAAAAATCCTCGTTACGCTGAACTGAAAGAACTGCTTACCGACGCCGAATACACTGCCGCCCGCGAATCCACGCTCACGGCGTTCTACACGCCGCCTGTGGTCATCCGCGGCATCTATGCCGCCCTGGGGCAGATGGGCTTCACACAGGGGAACATCTTGGAGCCAGCCTGCGGTATCGGCAATTTTCTCGGTATGCTGCCGGAAAGCATGAGCGGCAGCAAGCTCTACGGCGTGGAGCTGGACGATCTCTCCGGACGCATCGCCCGCCAGCTTTATCAGAAAAGCAGTATTGCGGTGCAGGGCTATGAGAAAACCGCCTTCCCGGATAACTTTTTTGATGTTGCCATCGGCAATGTTCCCTTCGGCCAGTTCCATGTGCCGGACAAACGCTATGACCGGCTGAATTTCCCCATCCACGAGTATTTCATCGCCAAGGCACTGGATCAGGTCAGACCGGGCGGCGTTATCGCCGTTGTGACCTCCAGCTACACCATGGACAAGCGCACCGCCAGCGCGCGAAAATACATCGCGCAGCGCTCGGAGCTGCTGGGGGCGATCCGCCTGCCCAACAATGCGTTCAAGGCCGCGGCAGGAACCGAGGTCGTTTCAGACATTCTGTTCCTTCAAAAGCGGGAACGAATGGTGGATATAGAACCCGAATGGGTACACCTTGCCACCAACGAGGACGGCATCCAGATGAACAGCTACTTCATCGACCACCCCGACATGGTGCTGGGCGAGATGAAGATGGTGTCCGGGCCGTTCGGCCCCACGCCCACCTGTGAGCCGTACCCGGAGAAACCATTGGAAGCACTTCTGGCGGAAGCCGTTCAGAATGTCCACGGTGAGATCACCACTTATGACCGGGAGGAAGAACTGGAGGGAGAGGATCATTCCATCGAGGCCGACCCCGCTGTCCGCAATTTTTCCTATACGCTGGTGGACGACCAGATCTACTACCGGGAAAACAGCCGTATGAACCCGGTGGAGGTATCCAAGACGGCAGAGAGCAGAATCCGCGGCATGATCGAGCTGCGGGACTGTGTGCGGACGCTGCTGGAATATCAGACCGAGGACTATCCCGATGAAGAAATCAAGGCGCAGCAAGCAAAGCTGAATGCTCTCTATGACGCCTTCACCCGGAAATATGGACTCATCAACTCCCGCGGCAACGCCATCGCCTTCGATCAGGACAGCTCTTACTTCCTGCTCTGTTCGCTGGAAATTCTGGACGAGGACCGGAACCTGAAAAGGAAGGCTGACCTGTTCACCAAGCGCACCATCCGCAGCCACAAACCTGCTGAAAAGGTAGACACAGCGGTGGAGGCGCTGGCGCTGTCCATCGGGGAAAAGGCTCATGTGGATATGGACTATATGAGCAGGCTCACCGGCAAGGACGAAGAAACGCTGTTTTCTGATCTCAAGGGCGTGATTTTTTTGAACCCCGCTTACACCGGCGAGAACGATGGACATGAGAAATACCTGCCCGCAGATGAATACCTCTCCGGCAATGTGCGTCAGAAATTGGCGGTTGCCCAAGGCAAGGCGGAGCAGGACCCGCAGTATCAGATCAACGCCGATGCGCTCGCGCAGGTGCAGCCCACCGACCTCACCGCCAGCGAGATCTCCGTCCGGCTGGGCGCTACATGGCTGGACACCGAATATGTCCGCCGATTTATTTTTGAAACGCTGGGGACGCCCCGCAGCGCGCAATGGAGCATGAAGGTCCACTATTCCGGCATCACCGGTGAATGGCGCATCGAAGGCAAAAGCAAGGATCGCGGCAATGTCAAGGCCATCAGCACCTACGGCACCAAGCGCGTCAACGCCTATGAGATCATCGAAACGACACTTAACCTGAAGGATGTCCGCATTTTTGATTACCAATACGATGAGGAAGGGCGCAGAATTGCCGTTCTGAACAAGAAAGAGACAGCCATCGCCCAGAGTAAGCAGGAACTCATTAAAGACGCTTTTGCTGAGTGGATCTGGAAAGACCCTGACCGGCGCGAAGCCATCTGTAAGACCTATAATATTCTGTTCAACAGCAACCGTCCCCGTGAGTATGATGGCAGTCACATCAGCTTTTCAGGCATGAACCCGGAGATCACACTCCGCAAGCACCAGGTCAACGCCATCGCGCACATTTTGTACGGTGGAAATACCCTGCTTGCCCATGTGGTGGGCGCGGGAAAAACCTTTGAAATGGTCGCAGCGGCGATGGAGTCAAAGCGGTTGGGCCTGTGCCAGAAGTCCCTCTTTGTGGTGCCCAACCACCTGACAGAGCAGTGGGCCACTGAGTTTTTGCAGCTCTATCCGGCAGCGAACATCCTTGTCGCTACCCGTAAGGACTTTGAAACCAAAAACCGCAAGAAATTCTGTGGTAGGATCGCCACCGGCGACTATGATGCCGTTATTATCGGCCATTCACAATTTGAGAAGATCCCCATGAGCGTAGAGCGCCAGCGGGCCATTCTGGAACAGCAGATCGACGAAATCATGATGGGCATTTCCGAAGCCAAGCGAGAAAAAGCCGAGAACTTCACCATCAAACAGATGGAGAAAACCAAGAAGGGCCTGCAAGCCAAGATCGACAAGCTGAATGACCAGAGCCGCAAGGACGATGTGGTCACCTTTGAGGAATTGGGCGTTGACCGAATCTTCATTGACGAGTCACACTATTTTAAGAATCTCTTTTTGTATACGAAAATGCGGAATGTGGGCGGTATTGCCCAGACCGAGGCGCAGAAAAGCTCAGACCTCTTTATGAAGTGCCGCTACCTCGACGAGATCACCGGAGGGCGCGGCATTGTCTTTGCCACCGGCACCCCCATTTCCAACAGCATGGTGGAGCTTTACACCATCCAGCGGTATTTGCAGATGTCTGCGTTGGAGGAGCAGGGCTTGCAGCACTTTGACGCATGGGCGGCGAACTACGGCGAGACTGTCACCGCCATCGAGCTGTCTCCCGAGGGCTATACTTTAATAGGACGATAAAATTAACTGCCCTAAATTGAAAATACATAAGGAAGGAGGTTAAGAGAATGTCAAGGACTTCAAAG
>ENA-UOOA01005836-UOOA01005836.1-human-gut-metagenome-genome-assembly--contig:-P61old-NODE-5836-length-12393-cov-16.112498_pt1 | contig 12393 bp, 12 predicted proteins | sample MGYA00242467_ERZ724014 | MGnify/ENA metagenome assembly ERZ724014
AGTTCTTTGTCAACAACTTTTTTATCTTTTTTTCAAGACCTTTTCGGTTGCTGATATCCGACCTCTTCGGCGACAACTTCTAAATACTACCACACCGAAGTGTGTATGTCAACAACTTTTTTCAGGTAATTTATAATCATGTCTCAGTGACATATCATGTTGTATACCTATAAAAGCTGTCGTCTGCTGCCTACTCATGCGACAGCTTTTATAAGATACCACCACTGCAATCTTATGTCAAGGACTTTTTTTATTTATCTGACAATTGTGTGCAATTGTTCTAAACAGCCTCCCCTACATATGACAATCTACCTATTCTTCCTCTGGATATGTAAATCGCCATGATCTTCTGAACTCTGTCATCATATCCATGACATCCTTTGTATATTCCAGATACATATCTCCATCACCGGATATCGCACTCTCCATGTCCTGAAGCTCATACGCAAGGGCATCCGCATTTTCTCCGGCTGCAACAGTCTCAGTTTTGCCTGTATCTGTGTATGTGACTTTCGCCTCCCACGCTCTTGGATACTCCATCACCTCTATATATCCGTTTTCACATGATACCATTCCACGTTTCGGCTGCTTCGAGTGAAGGGACAGCATAACGGTTGCCATCTGTCCTTCCTTATTCATAAGCAAAAGTCCTGCCTGCTCATCCACTCCAGTAGGCGCAGGCTTAACCTCTGAAAGAAGCTTGTCTGGCTTTGAGTCCATGAACCACCTTATAAATGACAGGGCATACACACCTATATCCAGCATTGCCCCTCCCGCAAGGTTTCTGTTGAAGAATCGATTGTTCATATCATAGTCTTTGAAGCTTCCAAAGTTCATGGTTATGAGATTGACTTTGCCAAGTGCACCCGAGCCCAGTAGCTCCTTAAGTTTTCTGTAAATAGGCATATGATAAATAGTCATCGCCTCTCCTATGATCACATTGTGCTGCTCCGCCAGTTCCAGCATATCTTCAAGCTCATCGCTGTTCAATGTTATAGATTTTTCCACAAGTATATGTTTTCCATTCTCTATCGCTCTTCTCATAAACTGTATGTGTGTATTGTGCGGAGTCGTTATATATATCACGTCCACTTCCGGATCCGTGAACATCTCATTGTAGTCTGAATAAACCTTACCTATGCCATACTTCTCAGCAAATGCCACCGCTTTGTCATACGTCCTGTTACCAACCGCATAAATGTTCCTGCCATTCTTTTTGAGTGCCACTGCCATCTCATTTGCGATAACTCCTGTTCCGAGAACTGCCCATTTGATATCTTTCATGTCTGTTTCCTCCATATATAATTATGTATTTGGATTGTATATACACTATACATAAGCATCATGTCACTCCTTTGTATAGGCCATCGCCTGTTCGTGCCTTACTATTGACTTGTAGGATTCCTTTCTCATAGATGCAATCAGCAGATATATTATCTCTATCACCATGGTTGCGGACACCCTTGAAAAGCAGTATCCATCAAGAAATAATTTTTCACGGGTAGCTGTCGTGATGTGATATGTGCTAAGCTCCGCAACACTTGACCTGGCATTATTGGTTATTGATATGGCGACTGCTCCGCGGCTCTTTGCCGCCTCCAATATCTTTTTCAGTTCCTCTCTGTCGATCATGGCCACAGTTTGTCTCAGTTCTTCCATTTTATTCGACAGTATTCCTCTCAGAGAACCTTCCATATCATCCACAGATATATGTCCAGATATCTCTCCGTCATCCTTGGCATCCACGAGTTCTCTCGCCAGCGATATCTTGAGATGGTGAAATCCCTTCAGCTCTATTCGTTTGCAGAATCTCGACACCGAGGCCTCGCTGACACCGCACTCCTTTGCCAGCTCCCCGACTGTCATATCCACAACCTTCTTGGGATTCCTAACGATATAATCGCCTATTTTCTTTTCTGTATCAAAGAATGAATCCATAGATGCGCATATCTGATTTATAACTGATCCCTCCATATTTTCCTATTTTCTTTCTTCTTTCGAAAATAATCCATCATATAGTGTCTTCTATACAATGCCACTAATAATTTTCTCAGTTAAATTTGTTTTCATATTTGTTGTAGGCTTTAAATCTATTTTCATACCATTTACAACTCTACCATTCTTCTCCCATCCAGTCAAACAAATGTATTTTCGCTTGAAACTCATTTATCAAATAAAAACAGAGTATCTGAAACCCCTATCACGATACTCTGTTTTGAATGACTTTCTTCTATATAAATATCTATTCGTTTTATTCGCCATGTGCAATATTTCTTGCTACGTATACACCGCTTGCAGATGCATGTGAAAGGGAGTGTGTTATTCCGCTGCCATCTCCTATGATATACAGCCCCTTATATCTTGTCTCGAGCTTATCATCTACTTCAACCTCCATGTTGTAGAATTTGACCTCAACTCCATACAACAGTGTATCTTCATTTGCCGTTCCTGGGGCTATCTTATCAAGAGCGTAGATCATCTCGATTATTCCATCCAGAATTCTCTTTGGAAGGACAAGGCTCAGATCTCCCGGTGTGGCATTGAGCGTAGGTGTGATGAATGCTTCCTCTATCCTGCTCTGGGTGGAGCGCTGTCCCCTTATGAGGTCGCCAAATCTCTGCACTATTACGCCGCCGCCCAGCATGTTGCTGAGTCTCGCTATGCTCTCGCCGTATCCGTTGGAGTCCTTGAACGGCTCTGAGAAATGCTTTGCCACAAGGAGTGCAAAGTTTGTATTATCCGTCTGTTTTGCAGGATCCTCATAACTGTGGCCATTTACCGTTATGATTCCATTTGTATTCTCAGTAACCACGGCGCCCCTTGGGTTCATGCAGAAGGTTCGCACCTTGTCTCCATACTTCTCCGTTCTGTATACTATCTTGCTCTCATAGAGCTCATCGGTCAAATGCGCAAATATGGCTGCAGGAAGCTCCACTCTGACTCCTATATCCACTCTGTTGGATTTTGTAGGTACATTTAGATCTTTGCAGACAGCCTCCATCCATTTGCTGCCGCTTCTTCCAACGGATATGATACATTTGTTACAAGCAAATGTACCCTTCTTGCAGCATACACTATATGTTCCATCGTCCAGCTTTTCCACAGTCTGTATAGGTGTGTCAAAATAGAACTCTACCTTGTCCTGAAGATATGCATACAGATTCTCTAGAACTATATAGTTGATGTCCGTGCCAAGATGTCTAACCGAGGCATCCAGCAAATGAAGTCTGTTCTGCAGACACACTGTCTTGAATCTTGTGCCGGCAGTGGAATAAAGCTTCGTACCCTCTCCGCCATACTCCATATTGATATCATCCACATACTTCATGAGGTCTATAGCCTCGTTCTTGCCGATGTACTCATACAGACTTCCGCCAAAGTCATTTGTGATATTGTACTTTCCATCGGAAAATGCACCTGCACCACCAAATCCGCTCATGACCGAACAGCTATCACATCCCACGCAGCTCTTGATCTTTGTGCCGTCTATCGGACATTTTCTTCTCTTAAGCTCATGTCCAGCCTCAAACACTGCAACCTTGAGATCCGGAGCCTGCTTTGTCAGCTCATATGCAGAAAATATTCCTCCTGGTCCCGCTCCAATAATTATCACATCATACCTCATACGCGCACCCTCCAAAATCATTTTATATTTTTTGTTAATCCCTATCCATGCTCTGTATCCACACACATATTTTTACACAAAAATATAGTTGACCACGGCAATCCATGTCGTAGTCAACTATTATCGGTAGCTGGTAGATACGCCCAACCATATTATGGGCTTATACATATATAATTGTAATTTTTTCGTCATAAAAAATGATTGCGCTAATCACATTTACTATATCTCACGCAAAATATCTGTGCTCATGTGGATGCCACATACTGATCATCCACATTGCATCCTTAAAAATTATAGCATATTACATTTAGTTTGCGCAAGCGCCCCGTCGCAATGCTCATTATATCATAACGATGCTATGATTGCCGCGATGAATGTTCCAAGCAGGAATAATATGCTTATTACCAAAAGCACTTTCATAAGCGTTCTTTTCCGCTTCCTCATGTTTTCTAAAGCTCCGGTTGAATAGAACACCGCAACCAGCAACGCACCTATAGAAACTCCCATAAGCGTCCCCATCAAATAATCATACACTGGAAGATTATTATCTCCGCCAAGCACCAACATCACCAGTCCTGCAATGAGCGAAACCAATCCCACTATGCTGAATATACGCAACCTCATCAACAATGTATTCTTCTCAGTTTCTGCATAATCCGCTACAAGCTGCAATCTCTCTTTCTCTTCCTTATTCATGTCCTCACCCTTCCTTTCTCCATCAATGATATCCCTGATATCAACATCATAGAAATCTGCCAGCTCCACCAAAATACTGAGATCCGGCATGTTGCTGCCTGTTTCCTACCTTGATACGCTGCGATTGGTTACTCCAAACCGCTCTGCAAGTTGTTCCTGCGTAAGCTGTTTTTCCTTTCTCAGTTCTCTTAGAAATGAACCTACCTTTTTCTGATCCATATCTGTTGCCTCCTTTCTATTGAACATCAGCCCATTTTAAGTTGCCTTCGGCAAGGGCTGATGCTACATGTCAAGCTTTTGCTAAAAACTTGACACATTCATTGACAGAATAGTGTTTTTCGGGTGTTTTTTACAGGACACACTGCGGGAATTGGCTGTTTTATGTTTATATAAGGGCATAGCATATGTTCGGGCATAAAAAAGACCTCCGAGGGCGAACCCTCGAAGGTCTGAAAATCCTTTATTTATATGGTTTATCAGCGATTACTCGATGATAGTTGCAACTCTTCCTGAACCTACAGTTCTACCACCCTCACGATATCAGAATGGGGTGTTTTGGAGGCTAAATGGTTATTTTCCGTTCATTTTGCGTCAGCAAATGCAGATTTTCCGCTGTGTCCGTGTGGTTTTTGGAGATTTTATTATCATGGTGTTATCACTGAGTATCTTTACAAAGCAATCGATGTTTCAAATGTAGTCGGATAATACTTATAAATTTTTCTATATGCATTAACTTCTTCTTCCTCAAAAAAATCTGCACCTTCTATTGGATATACTGCATTCGGCATATTCTGATTTAATATAGCTAATTCTTTGTATGTAAAATTAGGCACTGAAATATCATACGGAATATTACTACTATTATAAAATTCAAAATCTTCAAAACCACATTTTGTAAATTTATCAATATCCCCCTTTTTATAAACAATCCATCCTAATGTAAGCATTGTTGCCTTAGAATCATTGTATTTAAAATACACTAATTGTTGGGAAATTAGTTTTTCATCGTCACTTCTTATAGTACTATTTCTCTCCAAAATTTTATTTTTTACAATCATGTCAAACATTTTATTTGTCGTTTGATAAATCTTTTCTTTAGCCATGTCTTTTGGCGAAAGCAACTTAACTAATATTTCATTATCAATTCTAGAACAATACATGTCCAACTTTTCTTTTGGCAATGCCTTTTTAAATTTATCTCCTAAATCAGAATTAAAACTTACAAATATCACGCTCCCTGATTCTACTTTGCTGATGCAAGATTCTACGTCTTGAATTTGATTACTATTTATTCCTCCATCGTAATCCAACCAAATAATATTTTTCTCTTGCTTCCATGGTATATTTGAACTATTGAGAATGTCGCTTGCATTTCCAAACAACATTTTTATGCAATTGAATGGCTTATTAAATTCAAATCTTTTCCTATTCTTTTCCGCAGAATTTATTTCCATACTATACATATTATCAATTCCAAATTCTTTGTGTAGTAAAGAAAAATCCACAAAATACTTTGCACCCATGCCAATATATCTATAATTTTTAATATAATCAAATACGGTTAGTCTTGAAATCATATCACACATCATTTTTCGTTCAATACTTTTGCAAGGTCTTATATTATAATTGACGCTAGCACTGCTCCCCGCCATTAAATCCCCTCCATTTCGCAATAGTACTCAAACAGTTTTTCTCCAACCGCCTTATTAGTTCGTTCTCCCATATTTTCCTTTACTCTTTCAACTTCATTTAATGGTTTGGAAAAGGATATTCTTACCATTGGAATTTCAGGTTCTACTTCTGTAATATTAAAATCTTTATTTTCTGATATATTAGCTATCGTCGAGTGATTTAATTCTGTTTTCCCCGCTTTTTTCACAAAATCCAATTCATCCAAATTTGATACATCATGCTTGCGTTTCGCTTCGTCTATGACTTTAATAACTTGCTTCATTGCCTCACTCATACTTTGTCTTGCTATAACATATAATCTGTTGGACGTATCAATTCCTGTTTTAGTCGTATTCCACGGTAATTCCAGTAAATTTTGTGATTCAAAATAAACATATCCTCTAAATTCAGCTAAGCTATAATGAAAAGCTCTATTTTCAATACCCCAACCTGTCAATTCAGTTTTGTCAGCATACACAACCAATCGTCCATTACAGTATATATACCAACCTGCTTTATTAGGCTCTCCTTTATTCGTAATTCCTGCAATAATAGTTATCTTACCGCTGTCATCAATAATTTGTTTTTCATATGGTTGAATATCTTTTGATTTTAATAGTTTTTCTTTTCCATAATCAACAGCAATATTATTTACTTCAATATCTAACCCGTTTTCAGCTTCAACCGTCCTATATTTTTGAATATAGTCAATTAACGAATTAATAAACAACTCACTTTCAAATTTGCTTACAATATCTGCATTAAGCTTTTCAACCACTATTTTAGTCCCTGTTTCATCATTGTTCATTCCAGTTTCTACTTTATCAAATTCAAATTCCCATTCTGGTTTATTAATCCAATCGTCAACATCCACCTTTAAATCAAAATATTCTGTTGATGTTTTTGAAATAACTTCAAATTTTTCCCTAACTTGAAAAGCGCGCGTTTCATTCCAATTCCGAAAATTCCAGTAAAATATCCTGATGAATCACTCTCCCGATCCGATGACCTACCAAATTGAAAAGCATATTTTTGTGCAGTTTCAATATCTATTCCACCACAATTATCCTCAATGATAAATCTATCTTGAGACATATTTATTTTGATAAATAATCCTTTGTACTCTTTATTTTTTCTTATTTTCTTTGCCCCATCAATTGAATTGTCTATCAATTCTACTATAGCCGGTCTCACATCAATATCTCGAGTCAACATATAAATAAAAAAACCTTTTGTTGGACTCGCATCAACTTTTTTACTCTGCACTTCCATATGATTTTCCCCTTATCTACCTGACAACTTTTTTTGCTCACTCACAAATTTTCTATATTTTCTTGTATATTCATATGAATCTTTAAATACGAAATTAACTGCCTTAAATAATTGTGGTTCGTAATGTTGCATTGCTGCTAATTCGTCTTCAAAATTTCTTCCATAGGGACATCCTGCACATCCTGTCCTTTTCAATCCATATTCTCTATAACATCTACTATGTTCAACATCATAATGTTCTTCATATATTTTTTTTGTTTCAGTTAAATACCAAAATATCGGTCTATATTCATCACACTTATCTTCACTTGATGAAAAACAAGTTTTATATGCAGTTCTTCGGGCTCCTCCCTCTGCCTTTCGTACCCCATACATATTTAAATCAAATTCTCCATTTGTCTTAAATTTACTAGCAACCATTTTTTTCGCATAATGACAGCATTTATTTGATATTTTAAAGGTTGGAGGATTTTTAACCATAAACTCTTTTAAATATTGGTTATATGCGATATTAAAACTGCTCTCTTTTCCTTCATTACTTTTCTGAAAATCGTTACACCACCATCTTAATGCAGCTTTACACTTTGGATATTCTTTATATAATTCAACAAATGGTTTATCTTCCCATCGAAAATTATGATTTTGTAATCTTTCTATCCATTCACTTACTTGTTTTGACAAAAAAGGTTGCCCATATGTTTTACAACAAAATGGAATTGATTTTGTTGCTTTTATTTGCTCAATATGTATATCATACTTCCGTTCCAAATATTGCAAATGTTCTTTTGTTGCTCTAAACTCAAGTCCTGTGTCAAAAAAAGCATATGTTATTTTATCCGATTCATCAAATTTTTCGCATAAATCTATTAAAATATCGCTGTCGCTTCCTCCGCTAATAGAACAAAGTATTTTCTCATATTTCTTTAATTTAGCATGTGTGATTACTATGGAATCCGTTATCAACTGACTGCCTTCTGGTGCATTTTGCAATACTTCAAATAATTCCACTATATATTCCCCTTCAATCTTTAAGATTATCTCATCTTTAATAAATATTATACAATACCATTAACAAAACACCAACTATATTATCTCTCTATAATAAATTGTTATTCACAATCAAAAATTTTATCCAATGTCTTCTCCATATCTGCCACCAGATTAACCACCAACGCATTTCCCATCATAAATCTGCGTTTTCTCAGTGGCATTCCACTGTTTCGCCTTTAACCAGACAATATTTCGTATGATTCGTAGGAAATTCCTGGATTCGTTCTGCTTCTGTTGCAGTAAGTAATCTCTCTCTTCCAGTCATCTTATCTTTCACAATATGAGTTGTTCTGCTGAACCCACCTTCAGATGTAAGCATTGTACGTGCCGGTTTATCTTCCTGATCAATCATGGAAATAGCACCTTCTGAGAAGACACATTCATGGCCTGTTGAACTTATACGTAACAATTTTTTTGCACCTTTCAGGTACTGCCAGGTCTGTCTATCCTCCTTTGGAAGACGCTGTTCAGTTTCATCACTATGTGTAACCACAGAATCCGTATAATATAATTTTTCTTCTGGAATAAAATACTGTTCTTCTATTGCTCCAGTTTCCATAACATCACCAAGAGTTATCTGCTTTCCATGATAATCCGGAACAGTATTCATTGTATATATTATTCCGTCTTTCATTATTCCAGAATTTTCAAATGCCCATTGAAATGTTTCGGACACTTCACCTACTTCTACCAGCAGTTCCTTAATCTTCATCTTAGCAGATTCTGCTTTATTTACCTGAAATGTTTCTGCAAAAAAGCCTTCTTTTAAGATTACATTTTCCATGCTATCTTACTCATGTTTTTATGACTTTTTTCCGTAACTTCGCATGAAAACGTGGTTCTTTCGTCGGCATAATCTTTCACCTTCAATACCCTATAATCCATTTTATTGTATCAAACTAACGACTACTATTCAATTCTTTGTCTAAAGAAAAAAGACACGTTTTTCAATCAACGTGCCCTTCCTTACATCATATTCGTTTTTCTTTTACCTGTTTTCATTATGCATAAATCATTCCCAGTAATAGTGTTTCTTCATACACCTACAATTCCATTCCTCTGTGTTTTGTTTTATTTTTCTTTGATTGTTCATTATGTCCCTGGCTTCTTTCTTTTGCCCATTGTATCCTATCGCTGATTCTTTCTGGCATTTGCTCTTTCTGCTTTTTGGCTTCAAGCTCTGCTTGCGTTCGAATATCCTCTTGTACCAATCTTCCTACCATATCATTTCCCAGCATACGTACAAGTCGGTTATATCTGTCTGCAATTCCTTCTAGAACAGATTTCTCTTGTATTAAGCATTGATAATCCATCTGAACTTCCGCCAGATCCTTTTTTGTGTTCTCGTGCTCTTTCTTTTTCTGCTGAAACTTACTTTTCCAGCTATCTCTTTCTCTTGTGAGTTCTTTCACCTGTGCAGCCATCGCACAGATTTTATTTTTCATTTCTATAAACAATGGTTTGATTTTCTTTTCCCGGTAAGTTCCCGCACGTTCTAATGCTGTAGCTTCCGGTAGAAATGTTTTAATCATTCCATATTCTTTTATTTCCTTACTGACATTATCCATCACCGATTGCAGAAATTCTCTTCGATCTTCTAATTTTTTTAATTCCATTTCCGCTTTCTCTGTACGTTTTTCTGCAGCGTCTTTCTCTTTCTTAAACTGAAGCTTTTCTTCTTCCAACTTCTCAATATCAGCTTTTACTTCTGAAATCTTGAAAGCTAAACTTTCGTTTTCCGCTGTCAGATATTCTTTTTCTTGCTCTAGAGCCTGCACTTCCTTTTTACGTTCTTTCTTTTTAAAATTATAAACATCCAGATGTTCTTCATGTGTGTCTTTCTGTTCCCATTCAGTTCCATGCTTTTTAGCGACTTCTGCCAAAACTTCTTTCTCATGATTAATCCACTGGTTAAGTTCTGTGTCACGCTTACTTCCGCCCGGAAATCCAAGACTTTTTAATGCCTGCTTTAAAGAAACTTTCGTGTCCATGCCTTTTCCAGTCCACCCACTCACATATGGAACAAAATCGACATGCAAATGTGGAATAGACTCATCCAGATGTAAATAGCAATTAAATAACCGAAGTGTAGGATTTCTTTTTTCAAAGTCTTTTATAAAATCATCCAATACCTTTACAGCTAACTCTCATTTTTCCGTCCCTACTGCCATATCTCCACAATTCCCAACCCGAAAAATCACTTCATGAAAAAGCTTCTCCTGTTTTCCAAGCCGTATCTTTTCATAATAATTGGTAATCTTTCGATCATTTCGTTTTCCAACATTGTATCTCTCCACAGCCTCATCAAATAACTCTTTGTAAACTTCTTTCAGATTTTCATCTCGGTAACAGATATTATATTGGGTTCTTTCCGGATTCACATTTTCCGTTTTAAATGCCCTTCTATTGTGAGCCAGTTAACCCGGCCCAACCATACCACACATTGTTCATTTCATCATCATACGCTTCTCCTTTCTTTCTAAAATTAGCGCCCGACAGGGCACATAAATTTGTATTTCTGCCAATTATGGCACAAAATATATTTATCGCCGGATACGGCGATTTTGTTACTTTTGTCAAAAGTAACGCAAAAGCACTTTCGACAGCCGTACCGTCCATCAAAAGTCCCCTTGCGACCTGCGGTGCTATTCCTCCCGTTGGTCGGCTTGTATTTCCACCCGATATCATCTTGTAAACGAAAGCTGTAAACAGAGGTAAAAACATTTTAAAAATTAACTTTTTAAGTTTTTCCCAAAAGTTCCGTTTGCATCGTTTACAATAATCTTTACTTAAATGGTATTTCCAATTGCTCCGGCACTTCCATAAATCCATCCTTGTCTTTTTTCTCAGTACCTTCTATTCATTTCCATGACCGCTGAATACCATATTCCTTTCCAAAACGTTGAGTACCGTGTTGTTTCCATCCTTCAATTGCATTATTCATAATGTTTGCGATTCCTTTGCTTTCCCACTGTTTCATCTCACCTGTCCGATGCAGTGCATCATCAAACAAAAGCTTTGTACATACATCATCGTCTTCATAATCATCAAGAAACGCCTGGATAATTCCTGCATTTGTATCTTCCGGCATAAATTCTTTCTGCAGTTTCTTCGCTTCTTCTTCAATCTCTTTTGTAAAACTAAGGTATATATTTCCCTGTTGATAAATCACCATAGCCTCTGCCCATGCCTGTACAATATAAGCTTTGCTCTCTTCTTCATTGTTCAGAATATGAACTTCTGCTTTTGTTACATCTGTCATAATCGGGGCAAATCTCCTGTTTCTGGTTCTGTCTAATGGAAGAAAATTAAGATTATTCGATGTTCCGCAGAATACGCACTGTCGTGGTCGGTCCTCTGGGTAAACCTCATAAGGAACTTTGTAAGTTTCTTTCTGTCTGCTTAAAAACGATTTAATCTGTTCAATGTTCTATGCAGTCACAGTTGCTTTCATTTCTCCCATCTCTATAATCCAATGGTTCTGTAATTTCCGGTAAATATTTTCATCATCCAGGTGAACCAGATTGTCACTGAACCAATCGTCATTTATCGCCAGATATTTGAAAAAAGTAGATTTTCCGGCTCCCTGACTTCCTACCAGACAAAGCATAATATCATACCTTATTCCCGGTTCATATATCCTGGATATTGCTGCCAGCATGTGCATTTTCATCACACCAATCGTATAACTGTTCTTGTCAGCTCCCAGAAACCGTGTCAGTAAATTCTCAATTCGTGGAACACCGTCCCATACCAGGCTCTCCAGATAGTCCCGAATCGGATGACACTTATTTTCATTGGAAACAATATCCACTCCTTTTTTATTACTCGTTCACTTGTGATCTCATGATTTTCTTCCAGATACATCTTCAGATTACTATCGTCTGTATCTGTCACTGTGAGGATCTCGCTTCTCCGTTCCCAGGGCACCTCTTTCACAATGTCCATTCTGCCGGAAAGCTCATTTCGTTTAATTGCTTTTTTCAACACTGGATCTTTTTGTAATACTGTTACGCAGTTTCTGATAGCTCATATCCAAAAAGTCCAATGTCTTCGCTTCACTGACTGAACCATCCAGT
>ENA-UOOA01005837-UOOA01005837.1-human-gut-metagenome-genome-assembly--contig:-P61old-NODE-5837-length-12391-cov-35.845574_pt1 | contig 12391 bp, 9 predicted proteins | sample MGYA00242467_ERZ724014 | MGnify/ENA metagenome assembly ERZ724014
TAAGGTCTGGCGGTTATGAGCCGCCAGCTCTGACCAACTGAGCTACTAGCCCGCAGAGCGCCGCAGTGCCATTATTTAGTATAACAAATTCTGCGGCAAATGAAAAGCCCCTTTGCCCGCAAAAATCACCGGGTGCGGTGGGCGTCCAGCTTCTGGGCCATAAATTCGTCCAGCATCTCCTGCGGGAACAGCGGCTCCTTGTAGCCAAAGGCCTCCCGGATGAAGATCAGGGTGACCACGGTCTGGCGGCCGGGGTCCAGCCGCAGGGTGTACAGGGTGTCCAGCGGCTGCTGGGTGGGCTGGTGCAGGGTCAGGTGCAGCAAAAAGCCGCCGTCCCGTTCCCGGCGGCAGTCGTAGACGAACACGTCGGAGTCGTTGTGTTCGTCCAGCCGGTCGAAGCACTCGTCCAGTGCAAGGTCGGTGCGGAATTCGGACAGCCCGGCCGGGCCGTACTGACTGCGGCGGCCGTTTTCCCGCCGGGAGAGCAGAAACACGATCACGCCCAGCACGGCGGCCAGCAGGACGATGGAAACAACAGCGTTCATGGAAAACCTCCGGAATAGTTTTCCTTATTGTAACACAACCTGCGCGGTTTTGTGCTATAATATTTTTAATTCTTTGAAAAATTCAGCAGGCCCGCTGCACGCTGCACCGGGCGGGAGGAACGCAATGAAGCTCAAATTCACACGCAAGACCTGGTACTTCTTTCTGCTGGCCGCAGCGGCGGTTTCCATGCTGGGCGGCTTTGCCGTGCTGGGCGGCATGGACTTTTCAGCGCTGGAACTGGTGGCGTTCTGCCTGACCGGCATCGCGGCGCTGTTTCTGGCAGCACAAAAAGGTGCCCCGGCGGCCGAAAAGCGCAATTACACGCTGGTGTTCGTGCTGCTGATGCTCAGTAAGCTGGCGGCCGGCGGCTGGGCGGGCGACCTGTGCTCGGCACTGGTGTGGCCTGCCCTGCTGGGCATCGAGTACAGCCGCGGCAAGCCCATTCAGCGGCAGCTGCAGCTGGTGTGCGCAGCAGAGGTGCTGCGCACGGTGTTCTGGCTGCTCACCCGCTATGCGGGCATGGCCGGGCTTGCCTTCTGGACGAACCTGCTGTTCGTGCTGCTGGCCTGTGCCCGCGGCTGGGCGGCGCTGACCCTGTATAAATTGCAGGAGGAAGAGCTGTGACCCGGCGCAGCCGGAAAAAGACAGGACGCAAAAATCGCCGCATGGGGCGGCGCACCTTTCTGCTGGGGGCCGGGGCGGCTGTGTGTGCCGCGGCAGGGCTGGCCCTGCGCCGGGTCACTTCCCCTGCGGCCGCCGACAGCACCCCGGAGCCCTCGGCAGACCCCAACCCGGCACTGCCGGCCGGGGAGTGGCGGGCCGTGTGGGTGAGCTATCTGGAATGGGCCGCCATGGACTTTTCCACGGAGGATGCCTTCCGCGCCGGAGTGGTGCAGCTGCTGGACAACTGTACCGGACTGGGGCTGAACACAGTGCTGGCCCAGGTGCGCCCCTTCGGGGATGCGCTGTACCGCAGCAGTCTGTTTCCGTGGAGCCATCTATGCACCGGGGTGCAGGGCAAGGACCCGGGCTTTGACCCGCTGGACGTGCTGCTGCAGGAAGCCCACACCCGGGGCATCTCGGTGGAAGCGTGGGTCAACCCCTACCGCCTGCGCTCCTCGGCGGCCATGCCGCCGAACCTTGCGGACAGCAATCTGGCCAACACCCACCCGGAGTGGGTATGCACGGTGGACGAGGGCCTTTACCTGAACCCCGCCGAGCCTGCCGCCGCCGACTATGTGATGCAGGGCGTGGCCGAGCTGGTGCAGAACTACGCGGTGGACGGCATCCACTTTGACGATTACTTCTACCCTACCACCGATGAGAGCATCGACGCGGCGCAGTTTGCGGCGTCCGGGGCGGGAAATCTTGCCGCGTGGCGGCGGGAAAATGTGACCGCGCTGGTGCGGGCCGTGCACGACACGGTGAAAGCGGCGGACCCTACCCTGCGGTTCGGCATCAGCCCCCAGGGCAACCCGGACAACGACGAAAACCAGCAGTACAGCGATGTGACCGGCTGGCTGGCGTCCGGCGGCGGGGATGCGGTGGTCGATTATCTGTGCCCGCAGGTGTACTGGGGGCAGGGCTTTGCCCTGCACAACGGCAGCACCCGCTTTGCCTTTGAGAACATCGTGCCCGCATGGCTCGCCTATCCCCGCGCGGCGGACGTGGCCCTGTATTTCGGGCTGGGAGCCTACCGTGTGGGAGTGGGCGACGGCGGCAGCAACGAAAACAGCCTGTCGGGCTGGAGCACCGGCCGTGCGCTGGCCGACCAGGTGGCCTTTCTGCGGGAGCAGGGAGCCGGGGGCTGGGCCCTGTACCGGTACGGTTCACTGTTCGGGCCGGAGCAGACTTCCCTCGCTGCGGCCGAGTGCGCGGCGCTGACCGCCGCCGACGGCAAAGAAACTGCATGAAATCGGGCGGCAGCGCGCGCAAAAGCCGGGCGGCTCTCTTGTGCGGTGCTGCAAAATGCGGTATACTATACAGATGGACCCGGCCCTGCCGGAACCCGAAAAAACAGGAACATCAAACCCTTTGACAGGTTGAGGAAACGTTTATGAAAACGAAAAAACGCTTTTTGGCCGTTGTGCTGGCCGCCGCTCTGCTGGTGGCCGGTCTGACCGGCTGCAAGGACGCACTGCGCGGTGTGGCGCAGAAGATCTCCGGCAGCTCCGGCGAGGTGCAGGAAGAGGACACCACCCGCTGGGCGGATGCTACCGCAGACCCGCTGATCATTCAGGGCATTGCGGACGCTTCGGCAAAGTTTGACACTGCCATGGTGGACGGCACCCTGTACGCTGTGTTCAACGGCATCTGGAGCCGCCAGACCAACTATTTTGCGGCACCCACCGGCACGCTGACCGTCATGGCCTGCGGCACCGCCGAGGGTACCCAGAAATTCAAGGTGGCGCTGTGGAAAAAGGTAGACGGCGGCGTGGAGTATGTGCCGGACAGCACCTACTACATCAAGACCGACGGCACCGACTACACCTGCACCATCTCCGGGCTGGACCCGGCGGCCATCTACCGCATGACCATTTCCTATGATTCCAGCCGTTACTACCTCTACGGCCTGCTCAAGGTGGAGGGCGTCGGCTGATGAATACACAACGCAAGAATTCGCTTTTGCTGCTGCTGTGCGCGTTTATCTGGGGCACGGCCTTCGTGGCCCAGAGCGCCGGTTCCGGCATGGGAGCCTGCAGCTTTCTGGCCGGGCGCAGCTGGCTGGCGGTGCTGGTGCTGCTGCCCACGGTCAAGGTGTTTGACCTGGTGCGTCAGCGCAGCACCGGCACCACTGGGGCACCGAAAACGCCGGAGGAGCGCCGCTGCCTGCGCCGGGCCAGCCTGGTGTGCGGCACGCTGCTGTTTGTGGCGTCGGCTGCCCAGCAGTTCGGCCTGACGCTGAACCCCTCCACGGCCAAAGCAGGCTTCCTCACGGCGATGTATGTGGTGCTGGTGCCCATCTTCGGGCTGGCACTGGGCCGCCGCGGCAGCCCCCAGCTGTGGCTCAGCGTGGCCATCGCGGTGTGCGGGCTGTATCTGCTGTGCATGCAGAACGGCTTTGGCGGCGTGGAACGCAGCGACATGGTGCTGCTGCTGTGCGCCGTGCTGTTCAGTTTCCAGATCATGGCGGTGAACCATTATGGTCCGCAGATGGATGGCGTGCGCCTGAGCCTGCGGCAGTTCTTTGTGGTGGCGGTGGAAAGCTCGGTGGCAGCGCTGCTGCTGGAGCACCCGGCCCCGGCGGAATTTGCCGTGAACGCGGTGCCCCTGCTGTACTGCGGCGTGATGTCCAGCGGCGTGGCCTACACGCTGCAGATTTTGGGCCAGCGGGATATGAACCCTGCCGTGGGCAGCCTGATCATGTGCCTGGAAAGCGTGTTCAGCGCACTGGGCGGCTGGGTGCTGCTGCATCAGAGCCTTTCCCCGCGCGAAGGTGTGGGCTGTGTGCTGATCTTTGCCGCCGTGGTGCTGGCCCAGCTGCCGGCCCCGCAGCGGGCAGAGCGTGCGTCCTGACGTGGCCGCACAAAAACCGGAAGTCCAGCTGCGCAGCGCGGGCGGCATCCAGTACGAGCTGTACCGCAAAAAGATCAAACAGCTGCATCTGCGGGTACGGGACAACGGCACCGTGATGGTCAGCATCCCGCTGCGCACCAGCCTGGAACAGGCGGACGCCTTTGTGTGCAAGAACGCACAGTGGATCCACGACACCCGGCAGAAAGTGATGGCAAAAGCGGCCCGCGACAATGCCGACCTGCCGGACAAGGAGACCGCACTGGCCTGTTTTACCGCCATGAGCGATCAGGTCTACCCGGCCTTTGCCGGGGTGCTGGGCGGCCAGAAACCCACCCTCAAAGTGCGCAGCATGACCACCCGCTGGGGCGTGTGCTGCCCCGGCAAAAAGCAGATCACCTTTGCGCTGCAGCTGTACAATATGCCGCCTGCGGCGCAGATCTATGTGGTGGTGCACGAATACTGCCACTTTTTGCAGGCCAACCACAGCCCGGCGTTCTGGGCCGAGGTGGCAAAGCTGCTGCCGGACTGGAAAGCCCGGCGGGCGCTTTTAAAGTGACTAAATAGTGGGAAAGCGGATGCGGGCGGTCACAGACCGGCCCGCATCCGAATTGTAAAACAGGAGGGAAGTTCCCTTGGAAAACGAAAAAAAGTCCGGCGATAAATATTCAAAGCTTGCCGGCAACACATTGATCTTTGCAATTTCCAGCTTTTCGTCAAAGCTGCTCACCCTGATTGTCCAGCCGTTCCTGACCTATGCAATGGCGGAGATCTCCGATCTGGGCCTTTCCAAGATCCTGAGCCAGTACGCGAACCTGCTCATCCCGTTCGTGTCCATGGGCATGTCCAACGCCATCATCCGCTTTGGTCTGGACAAGGGCAACAGCGAAAAACAGGTGTTCACCAACGGCCTGCTGACCATTCTGGGCGGCTTTGGCATTCTGGTGCTGTGCTGGCCCATTGCGCAGTTCCTGCCCGATATGGCACAGTACGGCCTGCTCATTTACATCTATGTGCTCATGAGCTGCCTGCGCACCCTGTGCACCCAGTTCGTGCGCAGCCGCCAGTGGAACAAGCTGGTGGCCGTGGACGGCGTGCTGTGCACCGTGGCCACCATGGCGTTCTATGTGCTGTACCTGGTGGGCTTCAAGTGGGGTGCCAACGGCTACCTGCTGGCCATCATCAGCGGCGACTTTGTCAGCGTTTTGTTCCTGTGCATCACCGGAAAACTGTGGAACTACCTGGAGTTCCGGGGCGTCAACCGGGGGCTGTGGAAGCAGATGCTCCACTTCTCGCTGCCCATGATCCCCGCGCAGATCAGCTTCTGGATCATCAACGCCTCCGACCTGTTCTTTGTGCGTGAGATGTGCAACGGGCTGAACGGCCGGGACGGCAACGCCTGGAGCGGCCTGCTGTCCACGGGCTACTTCCTGCCCACCATCCTCACCACGCTGGGCCTGATCTTCTACGACGCCTGGCAGCTCTCGGCTGTCACCGAGGAGGAGGGCCGGGCGCGGTTCTTCACCAAGATCTTCCGCACCTATTCCAGTGTGCTGTTCTGCTGTGCGGCGGGCATCATCTGGCTGTGCCGCCCGGTGATGCACATCATGAAGTCCAACTACTACTACGCCTGGCACTTTGTGCCTTTCCTGGTGCTGGCCTCCACCTGCAGCTGCTTCAACCAGTTCATGAACAGCGTGTATGTGGTGACCAAAAAGTCCAGCCGCAGCATGGTCACCATGATGGCCGGTGCCATCAGCAACTGCGTCATGAACTACTTCTTCATCAAGTGGTGGGGCCCCATCGGTGCCACATACGCTTCCTTCCTGGGGCTGGCGCTGGTGTTCACCCTGCGCTCCATCGACGCAAACCGCATGATCCATATGCATGTGCATCCGGGCCGGGTGCTGCTGAACGTGGGTCTGCTGGTGTTCGAGGCCTTTGTGCTGCTGGCCGAGACCCCGCTGTACGGCCTGTGGACCGGCCTGATTACCGCAGTGGTCATCCTGATCAACTTTGCAGGCGTGTGGGCCATGGCCCGTGTGCTGCTGCCCCGCCTGCTGGGCCGCCGCGGCAAGGCGCTGGTGGCCGCTGTGGACGGCTGGCTGAGAAAATAAAAACCGATAGAAACAACAATGCCCCCGGAGAACTCTCCGGGGGCATTGTTGTTGTGTGCGAGGAACAGCGAGCTTTTTACGGCTCACTGGGGGTTGGCTTTTAGTGCTTGCTCTTGGCAAACAGGCTGGTGAACGCACCGGCTACGGTGAGGGCCATGCCGCTCAGGGCCATGGCCAGAGCGGCGAACCAGTTCACGCCGGTCTTGGGCAGGGCGGCCACGGTGCTGTCCGGGGTAGCATCCTGCACAGAAGGATTGGCGGGGTTCTCCGGGTTCACGGGCGTCTCGGCTTCGTCCGGAGTGACGTCCTGCACGGGAGGCGTGGTGGGGTCCTCCGGGCTGACGGGGGTGTCCGGGGTGTCGGGATCGGGCGTGGGTTCGGGATCCGGGGTGGGCTCCACGACTTCGCGCAGGGCACCGTAGATGGTCACGGTGTAGTCCTTGGCGTTCTCGCCGGTGATGTTATTGCCGGTCACCTTCACGTTGGAATCGGCGTCAAAAGCGTCCAGAATGTTCTGGTCAAGGCCGTCGGCGCTGCTGCCGTTGGCGTTATTCTTGTGCTCATAGCCCCAAACGATGGTGTAGGTCTTGCCCTCGTACTCGTACTCGGTGCCGTACACCATATCGTAGGCGTTGGGGGTGCCGTCGGCACGGTTCTCGTAGTTGCCCCAGATCAGCTTGGTGTTGCCGTTTTCGTCGGTGGTCTTGGTGAAGTTCAGGCTGTGGCCGTTCACCACCATATCCCGCAGGACGATCGCGCCATCGCTGGTCTTGTAAGCGGTATTGAAGTTATAACCGGCATTCTGCAGTTCGCTCAGCAGCTTGCCGATGATCTCCGGGTCGTGGCTGCCGTCCACATCCAGCATATAGTTCAGTGCGGCGGCGGGCACCCACACGGACAGGTACTGCTTGCCCTCTTCCTTGTTCAGGTCGGAGACGTACTCGTACTCGGTGCCGTTGTAGGCAAAGGCACCAAAGTCTGCGTGCTGTGCGTCCTTGGTCAGCAGGAAGTTGGTCAGCTTGTTGCCCTGCTTGTTTTCCGGCCAGAGGGTGTTGGCCTTGCTGTAATCGTAGGTCAGGGTGCCGCCGGTGACGATGAGCTGCTGGCCGGTTCTGGTCGGACGCTTCACGATGGAAGGTGCTTCAACGTGGGCCTTGCCCTTGATATAGATGCTGGCATTATTACCGGACGCATAGATGCCGCTGTGGTTGTAATCGCCCTTTACAAGGACGGTGCCGTCATCCACAGTCAGGGTGCAATTATCGCCCAGCCGGATGCCAGAATACGAGTTGTGCAGATCCATGGACAGCACGCCGCCATCATCCACCAGAATTTTATGTGCAGCGTCAGAGGTATAGACGTTATAGTTATCGTGAGAACCATCGGTCATATTATAGGAGCTGTTGTCCGTGATATGCAGCGTGGTTCCCTTGCGGTTGCAGAGCTGGATGGCCATATCCCGTGTGATCGAATCGACGGTGCTGTTGCCCGAAATGAGTACATTCCGGTAACCGGCAACGATGCCATAGTTCGCCTGCAGCTTGAGCTTGCTGCCATTTGTGACGATCAGGCTGCCTTTTTCACCCGAATCCTCACAGTAAATGGCGTATCTTCCTTCGTTCTCAGTATTGGTCAGTTCTGCCGAGATATTGGCAGTGGTATTGTCAAACGTGACGGTCGTATTGCTGTTGTTGCCGGTCGCAATGCCGTAGCTCTTGCCCTCGATGGTAACGTCCGAATCCTTGAAGGTGATGTCACCGGCGGCTTCCAGCTTGGAGCCATCCTTAGCCGTACCGCTGCCTTCGTAGTGGATGCCGGCATCGCTGTCGGTGATGGTGAGGGTGCTGTCCTCGGTGGTCAGGCTGGTGCTGGCACCCTGATGGCCGTAAATGCCGGTCTGGGTGTTCTTGATGTTCAGCTTGCTCTTGGCCTTGACGATGATGTCGTTCCAGCTGGCAATGCCAATACCGCCGTTCTCGTGCGGTTTACCGTCTTCCCCTACATGCGAACCGTGCTCCGTCTTGTCGATGGTCAGGGAAGAACCGCCGTCCAGCGTGAGATCACCGTGCTGAATGACGTCACGGCCGCTCTGGGTGGAGCCGGAAATATGGGTGTCCTGGATGGTGACATCTGCACCGTCCGTGATGGTGACGCTGGAATCCTTCTTGTCAGAGCCGTCTGCGATCACCATACCGGTGGTGGTGTCCTTGATGGTCAGGCTGCCGCCGGTGGTCTCTTCGGTGGTGTCGGAAGTCTCTTCCTTGTCGCCCTTGATGGTCAGGTGGGCGTCCTTTTCGGCGTCCGAGCTGTCGGAAGCCACTTCGCCGCCCACGCGGATGCCCTCCACGTTGGCGTTGATATCAGTGAACTTCTTGCCTTCGCTTTCGGCCTCTTTGGTGGCGCTGTCGATGGCTGCGGAGCCGTCAATGATATTGTCGCCCTTGAGGGTCAGGTCAACGTCCGAACCCTGCCGCACGTCCAGACCGGCGCTGTTCTTGTTGGTCTGGTTGATGGTGGTATCTTCCAGGGTCAGGTCCACCTTGGTGTCCTTATTTTCGTCGGTGCCGTCCAGATCCTTGCCGAGGTCGATGCCGTTGCCGCCGGTGGTCAGGGTGGAATCCTTGACGGTCAGGTCAACGTCTGCGCCCTCGCCGACGGTCACAGTGGACTTGCCAGTCTCGCTGGTGTCGGCCTTCACGCCGTCGATCACGATATCCACATCGCGGCCCTCGGAGCCATCATCCTTATTGGTCTTTTTGACGTCCTCTTGCACGGTGACGGTGTTGCTGGTGGCAGTTTCCTTATCGTTCTGCTTGATGATGATCTTGCCGTCGTCATCTTTGTCCTCGTTGACGTAGGTGCGATCCTTATCGCCCTGATAGCTGTAAGCACCCTTCGTCTCGTCCTGGCCGATGGTGACATCACCGTCGGCCAGATCGTACTGCACAGCGGAAGCGCTGGCGCTGATGGTGCTCACGGCAATGGCAGTGGCCAGTGTGACAGCAACGACCTTTTTTTGTTTACGCAATCTCATGAGTAATACCTCCTCAAATTGTGGAACCCGATCTCTGAATGGCTCCGTTTCGCACACGAAAGATACCATAAAATGTATCTTTTTAGAGAGAAGCTGAGCCGTAATGCTCTGCCTAAGATATACCATTTTTTGGCTTTTGTGTCAATAACTTCACGAAAACACGCGGATAATTGGCAAACTGTAAAAAAACGCAGCAAGATTTTACGCAGAATGCAGAGAGAAATGTGCGCTATTGTTGCACTGCTGAAATAGTCTTGATACGCATTGAAATTTCTTGTTGCAGAACGCAGAAAAGCCGCTGCCCGGTGTGCCGGGCAGCGGCTTTGAAAAATGCAAAGAAGGTGCGGTGCAGTGTGGTCAGCCCAGCTGATCGTTCAGCCAGGCGGCAATGTCGGCAAACACTTCCTGCCGGTTGGTCTCCACCAGCAGTTCGTGCCGGGCGCCGGGGTACAGCTTGCAGCGGATGTTCTGCACGCCTGCGGCCTTCAGGCTCTGGATGGCACGCAGCACGCCCTTGCCCCGGTCGCCCACCGGGTCGGCGGTGCCGGCCAGGAACAGCAGGGGCAGGTCCTTGGGCATCCGGGCCAGAAAAGCCGGGTCGTGCAGGCGCAGGATGCCGCTGAACATGCTGTAGTAGGCGTTGAGCGTAAAGGTAAAGGTGCAGCGCTCGTCGGCCAGGTACTTGTCCACCTCGGCGGCGTCACGGTTGAGCCAGTCGTGGGTGGTGCGGCCCTCCAGCCCCTTGTTGTAGCCCATGAAGGACAGGTTGGCCACCAGCTTGCTGCGGTACTGCCAGCCGTGCACGGCCGCCAGCGCCCGGCAGGTGCTGCGGGCAAACTGCACCAGCGCTTTGGGCTGGTGGCCGGTGCCCATGATGATGGCACCGCTCAGTTCCTGCCCGTATTCGCACAGGTACTGCCGGGCATAGAACGAGCCCATGCTGTGCCCCAGCAGAAAGTACGGCACACCGGGGTAGCGCTCCTTGGTGCGCAGGGTCATGGCGTGCAGGTCGTCCAGCACGGCACGGTTGCCGTCCGGCTCGGCAAAGTAGCCGTAGTCGGCCTTGGTGCGGATGGACCCGCCGTGGCCAAGGTGGTCGTGGCCGACCACCACGATGCCCTGCCCGGCCAGATACTCCGCCAGCGGCTTGTACCGGTCGATGAACTCCACCATGCCGTGGGACAGCTGCAGCACCGCCCGCACTTCGCCCTCCGGCTCACAGCAGAACGCATGCAGGGTGCGCCCGGGCACGGTGGAAGGGACAGTAAAATCGGTCATGCGGCTCATGGGCGCAGGCCTCCTTTTGGTTCTGGTTTACAGCGCGCCGATCTTGCGGCGGCAGGCGGGGCAGATGCAGTACCCGGCAAACTGGATGGCGTTGGCGTCCACGTCGCCGCAGAAGTCGCAGCTGCCGGCGGGGCGGTGCTTCTTGAGCACGATGGCGTCGCCATCCACAAAGATCTCCAGCTTGGTGTCCCCGTCCAGATGCAGGGTGGTGCGCAGCTCCTTGGGCAGGACGATGCGGCCAAGCGAGTCGATGCCGCGGACGATCCCGGTGCTTTTCATAGGTATCATTCTCCTTCAACGTTTTCTCCATACAGGCAGGCAGCTGGCACAACAGGAAAATTGTGCCAGCACCGTTTGAAACTAGTATACAAAAAAATACAGTCTTCGTCAATGATTGCGGGCGATTTCGACAAAATGTCCCGTCTTGTGTCCAAAACACCCGGCCTTCGTACAAAACACGCCCCTCCGTTGACAAATCGCAGCAGAACAGGTAAACTAAAACGTAGCTATCCGCATTTTTTTGCATGAGTATAAAAGGAGCGTTTTTCTATGCCGAGCAACAAAGTCCGCACCCGTTTTGCCCCCTCGCCCACCGGCTATATGCATGTGGGCAACCTGCGCACTGCGCTATATACCTATTTAATGGCAAAGCACGAGGGTGGCACCTTCATCCTGCGCATTGAGGACACCGACCAGGGCCGCTATGTGGAAGGTGCTGTGGACGTGATCTACAACACTCTGCGCGAGACCGGCCTGCTGTGGGACGAGGGCCCGGACGTTGGCGGCCCTGTGGGCCCCTATGTGCAGAGCGAGCGCATGGGCATGTTCAAGCAGTATGCCGAGCAGCTGGTGGCTGAGGGCAAGGCATATTATTGCTTCTGCACCGAGGAGCGTCTGGAAGCCCTGCACGCCGAGCAGCGCGCCAACGGCGAGATGACCCACTACGACGGCTGCTGCCGCGACCTGCCCAAGGAGGAAGTGGAAAAGCGTCTGGCCGCCGGAGAGCCCTATGTCATCCGCCAAAAGATCCCCCGCGAGGGCGTGACCGGCTTTGACGATGTGGTGTACGGCCACATCGAGGTGAACAACAGCGAGATGGACGACCAGATCCTCATCAAGACCGACGGCATGCCCACCTACAACTTTGCCAACGTGGTGGACGACCACCTGATGGGCATCACCCACGTCATCCGCGGCAGTGAGTATCTGTCCTCCACCCCCAAGTACAACCTGCTGTATCAGGCCTTTGGCTGGGAGATCCCCACCTATATCCACTGCCCCCCGGTGATGAAGGATGCCCAGAACAAGCTGTCCAAGCGCAATGGCGATGCCAGCTATCAGGACCTGGTGGCCAAGGGCTACCTGACCGAGGCTGTGCTGAACTATATCTGCCTGCTGGGCTGGAGCCCCAGGGGCGAGTACGCCGAGCAGGAGATCTTCTCCCTGCCGGAGCTGGTCAAGATCTGGTCGCCGGACGGCATCTCCAAGTCCCCCGCCATCTTTGACCCCCTCAAGCTGCGGGCCATCAACGCGGAGTACATCCGCCGCCTAAGCCCCGAGGAGTTCCAGAAGAAGGCCGAGCCCTGGATCGACAGCGCCGTGCACAGCCCCATCAACAAGCAGCTGCTGTGCGCAAACCTCCAGCCCCGGTGCGAGGTGCTGGGCGAGATCCCGGAGCAGCTGGATTTCTTTGACGCCATGCCCGACTACGATGTGAGCCTGTACGCCAACAAGAAGCAGAAGACCACCCCGGAGACCGCCAAAGAGGCACTGGAAGCCCTGCTGCCCGTGCTGAGCGACGAGGCACTGGACTTTGCGGACCGCGACAGCGTGTTCAACGCCTGCAAGGCCAAGGCTGAGGAGCTGGGCAAGAAGAACGGCTGGCTGCTGTACC
>ENA-UOOA01005839-UOOA01005839.1-human-gut-metagenome-genome-assembly--contig:-P61old-NODE-5839-length-12384-cov-31.997080_pt1 | contig 12384 bp, 12 predicted proteins | sample MGYA00242467_ERZ724014 | MGnify/ENA metagenome assembly ERZ724014
AGTCTCAATACTGCTTTTTCGTTTGCACCACCTTCGATTCTTTCCTTAACGATTTGTTAAACTATCTATACAATACCATATCTCTTTAGCTAATACAATAATTGCATCGCTCCCGCCTATTCTCATCAATTCTGCAACTAATGTATCTTGATCATATGCATATTGTTAGGCTGTCTGTTCTCTTTTCTTTGCATGATACGCTTCACGTCTCATAGCCAGTGTTTTTCATATCTCTCTTTTGCAATAGGGTCTCCATCCAATGCATCTTCACGCATTTTTCTGTAGCTCTTCACTGTGGCTCTAACCTGATACTGTTTACGTTCTGCAAGCTGACTTCGGGCTTCCTGATCTCCAGCTTCTGCCCTGACTCTCAAGACTTCCATCTGCTCCTTTCTCCTTGCGGTATGCCGTCTGTTATATTCTGTATTTCTCTCTTCCAAATATTTCGCATATTCAGGGTCATTTTCTGCTCTCTGTTTACGCTTTTCTGCTGATTTCCTTGAACGCTCCCTTGCAATAGCTCTACGCTCCTCAAGCTCTCTGATGGCTTCCTGATTGCCTTTTTCTGCCTGCTCCTTTAATTCTGCCAAAGCAACCTTTTTCTTCTTTGTAGCAAGCTCCTGACGCTTCTTTTCCCTTTCCAGAGCCAACCGTTCTTTCTCTTCCATCTTCGCCCGATATTCAAGATCAGCCATTCTCAATTCTCGCATCTTTTCTGCTCTCTTACGATTGTTCTGTCTGCCCTTTTCAAGAATTGCTTCATATTCTTCCATTGCTATAGGATCTCCGGCTTCTGACTTTGCCTTGATTTCTGCACGCTTCTGATTTCTCTTCTGCGTAGATTTCTTTGAAGATTGCCTTTTTCTTTCAGCAATCTCTTCCTTTCTGCGTATCTCCTCTGACTGCAACTTTTTCACTTCGTCCTCACTAATCGGAAGTACGAAATTACCAATGAAATTAAAGTAAATATCCACTTGTTGGATACAGTCTTTTGTTCTGCCCCCCTCTGCTTCATGAATCACAACTTTTTCTATAAAATCATTCAGCATAGGTGTTGTCAGTTTCTCAAAATCCTGGTATTTCTTAACCAGTCGCACAAATCTGTCAATCTGCACTGTCTTAGTGTATATACGTTCTGTAACAGTTTCAAGTTCTGAAATTCTCTGCTCTAAGTTACTTTGTTCAGTATCATATTCTGTCATGAGGCGATTAAACTGTCTCTCCGGCAATCGCCCCAGTGTAAAATTCTCATACAGCCCTTTTATCAGATCATCCAAATCCATCATGCGACGCTTTGCTCCTAACCAGTTTAGCGGTCTTAATTACAAGAGCGATTGTTTTCTGTGTTACTTCCTCTTGCATAAGTACCTCCGACCTGCATCTTCCTGTGTGTATGCTCCGCTAAGGTGGAACATACAGCCGATGTAATAAATACCTCATAACTTTCCTTTCCGCTTCTGGACATCGTGTCCAAAAGCAATAAAAAAAGGCAGCTACAAATCTTTCGACTTATAACTGCCCTGACGCTGTATTATTGACTACTTCTATATCAATACTTTCTATCGTGATAAATAAAGTAATCATCCTTATTTAATCCAATTTTCAATAAATAATTTCTTTCTTGAGACCATTCAGGTCCTACAATATCCATCTTCGAAATCAATCTATTAACAAATTTTGTAAAATCTTCTGTTCCTCGACTATGATTAAGCAAAGTCTTTGTAGCACCTATGTTATTAGTATCAGAAAATACTTTGTAGTAATATTCCAATGCCAATTCGTTGACATCATTCTTTGTATAACCATATAATTTTGCCAATCTCCCATAAAGCATTGCAATTTGCATAATGGCATTACTTTCGGTACGAAAATATTTTGTTTCACCATTGTCTACCCTTATTCTTGAATCTTGCTCGGCTTTTTTAGCCCAATCAATTGCCTCAAGTATTTCTGCTCTTGAGCCTGCATGTCTATAATTGTTCGTTATATAAATACTCTTAGCTCGTTGTAACCAGTAGTTTGGATCATTAGCCTTAAGTCTCTTTATATTTTCATTTGCATAAACATTATGTATAAACTTGGCTGCTCCATATTTAATTGAAGTAGATCCATTAGGATTCGACATTGAAGTAATAGATAATTCAGAATACACTCTAGAAAAAATGTCATTCAACTTATCAAATTGCAAAAATTCCTTAACATAATCCATATCAATTTTACTAAAACTCAACAATATTTCATATATAGCCTGACAAACATTTTTTTGATGTTCCTTAGCCATCCTGTTACCAATTTCACTACTTGCCGATGGATAAATATATGCACTTAGAATTTGTAACAATCCTAATTTTCCATTACATATCACTTTTATTGCCGAATGCTTCCCGATTTCACCCTTTTTACAATTTTCTTCTTGTATAAAAGGTGAAAACTGATTGACAATTTTCTTATATTCCTTAGCCATCCCCAATATCACAATTTCTTCGAAATAAATTTTATTCTTAACAAGTATCCATATTATTAATTTAAGTTCTTCTAAAGATGTAATAGTATAACTATTAACAAGTTTTCTATTATAAACATTAGCAATTCTTAATGTATTATCCAACAAATTATTCTTTTCGTTAAAAGTAGCAATACCTAATAAATTCAGTTTTTCGTTGATAGCTAATACATCTTTCTTTAATATCTTTCCAGTTAATGTCCCATCAATGGCATAATTAATTATTTCTGAATTGAATGTAAGTAAATTGACTACATCATCAAATGAATTCAAAAAAATACAAATAATATTTTTCTTTGAGAGATCAAAATTCACAAGCAAATTATTAAAACCATGATCATCAAGTGATTCGCTATCAAAAATAATAAGTGCATTATGTTCCTGAAGTAAATCAACAACATCTTTTTCTGATAAAGACTCTTTCTCTGAAATAAAATAGCGCTGACAATTAGGATGGGCTTCAAGAATTGCGTGTGCAAGCATAGTTTTACCCACAAATCTTCTTCCTATTACAACATTAATTTTATCTTGTAACAATTTAATATTTTGAATACGTTCTGAAGAAACATAATAAAAGGGAAGTTTATTTTTATCCGGTGATAAGTCTGCTAAATAATCAAGATTTATTCTTTTTTCTTTCCCAAGTCTTTCTAATTCTATATATTTGAAATTTGTTATATTTTTTTCGATTTGCGCTTGGCTTTCTTCATAGCATTGAACCAAGAATTCATAAAAGTATTCATAGTCATCACTTGATGAAAGTTTGATTATATGTGAAATATTAAATCCTGCTAATTTATCTTTCTTAAATTCAGATAAATCATCTGATGTAACGTATATACCTCGAATATCTCGGACTTTTTTATTTCTGTTTTTATCTGCTAAAACAGAATATTTTATATCAATTTCGTCATCCAAACTACATCCAATATATAACAAATTCTTATTTCCACAATCTGCCGATAATAAATCATGAAATTGTTCACTTTGCCGAAGACTTGCAATATACTGACTTTCCGTAAGAATCATCTCATTATAGTCTGAGCTTTTGCAAAACATTGTAACATCGCCATGAATTTTATACAATATTCTACAATCCGGGTTTATTTTTCTCTCGTCAAACTTTCTATTTGGATAGAACACTTCCCATTCTTTAGGTCTTGAATCCTCAATTCCAGTATCAATATTTAAAGTATAAATATATGGCCATTTAATATCATTTAAAAAGCGTAATTGTTGCGTATTATTAATTCTAACTCCAGTGAAGTTTTTTAATAAATAATCAATAACCCCGTCTTCGGACGGATTGGGAAATGTATTCTGAAAAAATTCTGAAATTGAACTAAATGACTCCGACTCTAATTCATGCTTATTAATTTTTTTCTTCAAGGATATTTTTTCAATCATTGCATCCTTCAAGTCAGTTCCACTAGGAACGCTACCTCCCCTTCGGGTTTTTACCCCACGTGTGAATCCTGACCCTAATATTGGCACCAAAGTTTCTTCCCTAAATGCATGGATAAAGAAATCTTTTGTTTCCTTCGAGCTAATCTTAAGTTCCTCCATTTTTCTACCTCCTCTTTCTGTTGGAATGTATTCCTTACTTTCCTTACAATTTAATTATATGCAGATTTCAAGAAATTATCAATCTCTTTTTCTTGGATTCTGCCTTATCCTCTATCTCTTATCTCTTTATATCACAGCTATTCAGTGCTTTATATCTATATATTCCTACATTAGTTCTGGATCAGGCAATGCTCCAAGAGCACCTTTCCTATATTTTTCCATAACATCCGTCGTATCTCTCACTCCCTGCTGTGCAGTAAAATCAGCAAGTGAATATACATATACACCTTCTTCATCCTTATGAACGAACCAAATCTGTTCCTTTCGGAACATTCTCTTGCAATCCATAAGATTTATATCATGAACTGTAAATATCATCTGTGCACTTGTATTTAATTCATTATTAAACATGGCAACAATCGCTCTGGTGAGCTTAAAATGAATACTGCTGTCCAGCTCATCCACGACTAAAATTCTGCCCTGTTCAAGTGCTTCAATTACATAGCTGGCAATAGCTGCAATCTTCTTTGTTCCTGTGGAATCAAACATCATACTTGGTACATGAACGCCTTTATATGTGGAAACCAACCTAATTTGATCCATAATGTTCTCTGGAATATCAAGCACTTTCTCATCTGGCTTTTCGTCACCTTCACCAGTTTTCAGCTGTATCTTATCCATATCCACATATTCAAAATTATCCATATATAAATCAGCATTTTTTATGAACTCAACAACCTTTTGCTGTAACTGATTCTTATTCTTCATAAGTTCAATCGTGTGCTGCATAGGTATGTTATTCATATTGATGATATCAATTTTTTCTGCAAATCCGACAAGAATCTGCTTCATCTCGTTGATATGTTCGAATTTACTTGTATCTACCACATAGCATAACAAATTATTCTTCGATACAACTGAAATCATATTCTGAACAGATTCATCAATACACTCATATATTTCACTAACAGTATCTTTTTTCAACCAACAAACTTCCTTTTCGTTGTTGTACTGATCTTTAAATATCTCCGAAAATGACTCATATATATATTCTTCTTTTTCTGCATCATACTTAAAATCATAAGAAAACTTTCTTCCAGATGCCATAAATGTAACACCTAACTCGCATACATCATTATCAGTAAATATATTTGTCATCAGTCCATTCTTCTTATTTAAAAGTACATTTCTTATTGCTCTAATGCACTTGATTAGACATGTTTTTCCTGCATTGTTTGGTCCATATATTCCTACAGTTTTAAGCACATTAAAATTATTCTCTTTATGAACGTTTGCTCCAAATTTTTTATTTCGCATATCTGCTTTCATCGAAAATGTAATGTCATCCTCAAATGCATAACAGTTTTTCGCTCTTACTTCTATAATCATGGCTCATTCCTCCAAGTCACTTTTCTTCTTTCTTTACCATTATTATGTCACTAAATATTTTTTATGCAACTTTTTTCATAAAAAATATTTTTGACAGAATACTTTTTCTGTATTACTATATATAATACAAATAATACATTTATATCACTTACAAATTTTATCATGTTACAGCCTGCTAATAAATATCGATACATTTCAAGCAGGCTATGACATATAAACAGTAAGATACAGGAGGTTCACATGATAATAGAACTCGACATGTCAAGCAGCACCCCGATATACGTACAGCTTAGAAACCAGATTGTAAAGGGAATAGGCAAAGGTGAGCTAAAGACCGGCGAAAAGCTTCCAACCGTGCGCCAGCTGGCAAGCGATGCCGGTGTAAACACAATGACGGTCAATAAAGCCTATCAGATTTTGAAAAATGAGGGATTTATCCGCACAGACAGACGGCTCGGCGCTTTTGTGTCCGAATCCATCGCAGATGATACCGATTTCACTGAAAAGCTGGAATCAGAGCTTGAGCTTTTAAGTGCTGAAGCCTGTCTCACCGGAATGAGCCGCGAGGAATTTTTATCAATGTGCGATAAAATGTATTCACAAATGAAACCATGCACCGCTTAGCAGAGGAGGCTGACTATGGAAATTATCATGTTTATTATCTTTATAGTTACAAACCTTTTTATCATACTATGTGTGCAATTTGCGTACACACACGCCTATAAATATGAAAATGGCATGTATCTCAATGTACATATTCCATCATCTCACAAAGAAGATGCCGAAGTCACCGAAATCGTCACCACCGGAAAACGCAAAATGAAACACTTTCAGATTGCCAATGTGATTATCTCCATTGCGATATGCTTTATTGTTTTTATTAACATTGCCGTTTTTGTTCTGGTATATATTGTCTGGATGTTTGCATATATATTTGGAATCATTCATATTCCAAACAACTCCCACCGGAAAATGTATGCTCTGAAAAAACAAAACGGATGGATAATAGAAGCCCAACGCAAAAAGGTTTATATCGACACCCGCGTTTCAGCAGAAGCCGGTGCCACGACAGTCAGCTATAAATGGCACGCACTCTTTTTAATTACTGAGCTTGCAGCATATATACCATACTTTATGCTTGGTGACACCCATTACAATATCCTTATTATTTCGCTGTTTTTGTGCTCTGTTTTAATATCCACACTTTCGCTGGTATTTCATGCTTTTATAAACAAAAGCGAGCGCCACGTATACAGCATGGATTCAAAGCTCAACCTTATTGTCAACAATACTATGAAAAAATATAAAAGCATCGCAATGCTTCTCCTAAGCGGACTAAACGCTGTCGCATGGATTTATGTAGCCTTATACACAGGTATCACCGGAATACTTCCGGCATCATCCTATTATGTGTATATTTTCATTCAGTTAATAGCCGTTTTTGGATTTATTGTTCCAATTTATATGGGCTTAAACAGAAAGAAGGAACTGCTGTCTGCCAACACCTCACCAATAGATGTGGACGATGACGAATACTGGAAAACCGGCTACTACTATAATCCCGCCGACAAACATATTCTCATTGAAAACCGCATGCAGTCCGGCAATTACACGTTTAATTATGCTAAAAAAGGCGCGTGGATTTTCACAGGAATCACCTGTGCAATAACAGCCGGCTGTATCATCCTGGTGTTTGTCTGCATGCTTCCTTTGATTAATATACAAGAAAAAATCACTCTGACAAACAATAACCTTACTATTTCTGCCGGTGGCTATACAAGCGAGATTGATGTAAATGACATCACAGAGCTTAAGCTTCTAGACGAGCTGCCGTATGACGGTTTCCTGCGTACAAACGGAGCCTCTACAGACAGCTATGATATCGGCAGGTATGAAGGACGCACCCTTGGAAAATGCAGCCTGTATGTATTCGACGGATACTCTCCTATTCTCATGATAAAATCGGATGATACACTGGTGTTTGTAAATTCTAAGGAAGATGGGGAGATAGAGAGGTTGTATGAAGAATTAAGTCAATAAATTTGTTCTTTTTATGTTATACTGTAATCGTATACCTAAAAAGAAAGCAGGCAAGATCTATGAAAACACGACAAGAAGCATTAGACTACGGCTTATCATTTCCAAATGCATATCAGGAGGCCCCATTCCACGACCCAAACTGGCAGCTCATCCGCGTAAAGGACAGCAAAAAGGTTTTCCTGTGGACCTACGAGCGCAATGGTTTTATCAACTTAAATGTCAAGGTATCTCCTGCATGGCGAGACTTCTGGAGAGATGCCTTCCCATCGGTCATCCCCGGCTGGCACCAGAACAAGGACAACTGGAATACCATCATTCTCGATGGCAGCATACCGGATGATGCTATAAAAAACATGATTGCAGACAGCTATGACCTTGTCACCTATAATCCGACCCGGCTCATATATGAGGCTGTAAAAAGGATTCCAAAGGGCTGTGTTGCCACATATGCACAGGTTGCTGAGCTTGCAGGCAATAAAAAAATGTGCCGGGCTGTCGGCAATGCCCTGCACAAGAATCCCAATCCTGATGAAATTCCATGCTATAGGGTGGTAAATGCAAAAGGTGAGCTGTCAGGGGCATTTGCCTTCGGTGGAGCCGATGAACAAGCTAACCGTCTAAGAGCAGATGGCATTGAGGTCATAGACGGCAGGGTTGACCTTGATAAATATGGAATACGGATTGTAGATGATGTTATATATACAAAAACAACAGTGGAACCACTTACTTAAATAATGGTTCCACTGTTATTTTTACGCATATATTCAATGATTGCAGCTACTATACTCTCTGCATTATCAAATTGTTTTTGAGCTTCTTCTTTCGATGCAATAAAAAAATCATCGTAATCACTTTGCTCTCTTTTTTGCTTTAGTCTTGCAAGATTTCTTCCTATTTCACGATCAAATATACCTGTTGCAACATAATTTTTATTAAAATATGCTATAACATCCTTATGCCTTTTAAAATCAACACGTTCCAAGGCTAAGACTGCTCTTGCGGCATAAAAGGAAGCATAATACGCTCTATTTATAGAATCTTTAAAATGTTTGTTTTCTAAACACTCCCTGGCAACATTTAAAGTTTCCATTGACGTTTCCATTCTATATTTTGCTAAACTAATACAATTTTCCTCAAGCAATAATAATTCCCTCCTTTTGTATATTTGAATAATACGGCAAGCTGTTTACCCAATTTTTAAAGTGTTTTTCATTTTTAATATTCACACTTATCGGCACACCATACTCAAGTTCAATATCATAAGCTGCATCAAATATTTCATCCTCTATCTGTATAATCCTATCATCCGTCAGCTCCGTCAAAACCATTATATCCATATCTGAATTATCTCCATAATCTCCTCTTGCATATGAACCATATAATATCATCTGCTTTAACGAATCACCCATAATGCTTTTTGTCTTATTTCTGAACTCACATAATATCCGGTTTCTATCACTCATATTATCACTTCCTAATTCTTATAAAACAATTGTAGCTATTCATTTTCGCACCATATTTCTGATAAATATATCTTAACATCAAACCCTATTAAATACAAGAAACAGTTGCATCCTCTTATATATACAGCTTCCGAAACTGCGCCGGTGTCATCCCTGTAAGTTTCTTGAACATGACTATAAAATGGCTGGCATCTGAGTACCCCACATCAGATGCTATATCCTGCACCTTACGCCTGCTGTTTATAAGCAGTAACTCCTTGGCTTTATTGATGCGGTAGTTGGTCAGGTACTCATACACCGAGCAGTTCATAAACTCCGTAAAAACACGCGATAGATATTGCTGCGATACAAATACACCATCAGCAAGCTCCCTGGCACTGATATCGTCCATGTAGCTTTCTTCTATAGCATCTATAACGGGCTTTATAAAACGAACATAGCTTTGGTCATCATTATCGTGTGTGTGATTAGACTGGTCTGAGAGCAAAAGCATGATACCATAACAGTCGAGTGAGAGCATTTGCGTATCACTGGAACGTTCCTTAAAGTCTTCTACAGCCCTGTTAATCGCTTCCGACACCTCCATCCCCTTATTCTCATCAATCAGCCGGTATTCCTTTTCATCAAACATTTCCCTGAAAGCTGCCGCCATTGTCCCTGTAAAAGTGGCAAACTCTGTTTTCCAGGGCAGGCTATTGCCGGATGAGATGTTTTTATTGTGATAGGAGTGTGGCACGTTTGGAGCAATAAGAATTCCCTGCCCCTTTTGCAGCTCAATCGTATGACTGTTCGACAAAATATTGTCTGAAACAGCCTGATTTCTGCTGTACACTGTCACCTCACCCACACCCTCCTTCGTCTGTAAATAATGGTACAGCGGATACCCCTCCGGGCGGGTAACGCTTTCCTGCTCCCAGTCATTACCGACAGAGTCGAATTGAAACGGTTCTCTTGCGAAATTGCTTCCAAAATAAATAGGCATGCTTTCTCCTTTCAAAAACGGTTTAGTTTCAGAATGTTATATAATTTGGTTTATGATGTTATACTATTTTCCGTAAATCTATTATATGATTAGTGCATAAGGAAACACACTTATAGTTTAAGAATATCATAATATTGGGGTTAATACCATAACGGAGGTAAAAAATGCAGTCAAAATTCAAAAGAATCCTTTTCGGAGGAGATTACAATCCAAATCAGTGGCCTAAGGAAGTCTGGAAGCAGGACATGGCATACTTTAAGGATGCCCATATCAACAGTGCCACAATCAACGTTTTTTCATGGGCTAAAATACAGCCTTCTGAGAATGAGTATAATTTCACAGAGCTTGACGAGATAGTTGATATGCTCTCAAACGAAAACTACGACATCGTCATGGCAACATCCACAGCGGCACTGCCTGCATGGATGGTCAAGAAATATCCTGAGACAATGAGCACCGACTACGAGGGACGCCAGCATAAATTTGGAGCCAGACACAATTTCTGTCCGAACTCCCTGGTATATCAGAAGTACGCAAAGGCTCTTGCGACAGAGCTTGCAAAACGCTATAGCGGCAATAAAAATATTTCTGTATGGCACATCAATAATGAGTACGGCGGATACTGTTACTGTGACAACTGTCAGAAGCAGTTTCGTGTATGGCTCAAGGATAAGTACAAGACTCTTGATGCCGTAAATGATGCCTGGAACACAGAGTTCTGGGGACACACCTTCTATGACTGGGATGAGATAGTCGTACCTAACGAGCTCAGCGAGGAGGCCTGGGGTGGCATGACAAGCTTTGCCGGAATATCAACAGACTACCGGCGTTTTTACTCTGACAGCATGCTGAACTGCTATAAGCTGGAGCGCGATGCGCTAAAAGCTATCATTCCTGATGCACTTGTCACAACAAACCTGATGGGTACCTTCAAGGGTCTTGACTATTTCAAGTGGGCTAAGGAGATGGATATCGTGTCGTGGGATAATTACCCTGCATACGACACACCATGGAGCATGGTTGCGATGACTCACGATTTGATGCGAGGTCTTAAGGATGAGCCATTCATGCTCATGGAGCAGACTCCAAGCCAGCAGAACTGGCAGCACTACAATTCATTGAAGCGTCCGGGACAGATGCGTGCACAGAGCTATCAGACCATAGCCCACGGTGCAGACACTATCCAGTTCTTCCAGCTCAGACGAAGCAAGGGTGGCTGCGAGAAATTCCACGGTGCTGTAATAGCACATGTCGGAACAAACGACACAAGGGTATTTAAGGAGACTGCACAGCTTGGAGGGGAGCTTGAAAGCTTCGGCACAAGGACACTTGGCACACGCAATAAGTCAGATGTGGGAATCATCTTTGACTGGGACAATTACTGGGCACTTGAGTACACAAGCGGACCTACACAGGACCTTAAATATGTTGACCAGATTCACCACTATTATGAGTATTTTTACAACAAAAATATCTCTGTTGATATGATTCCGGTTGACGGTGATTTTTCAAAATATAAGGTAATTGCCGCACCTGTTCTGTACATGGTAAAGGAAGGCATGAAGGAAAAGCTTGAGCAGTTTGTGAAAAACGGCGGTACTCTCATCACAACATTTATGAGTGGTATTGTGGACCAGTCTGACAACGTGCATCTTGGCGGATATCCGGGACCGCTTCGCGAGATGGCAGGTGTCTGGGTTGAGGAGATTGACGCGCTCGCACCGGAGCAGTCAAACACTGTAAGCTTTTCGGATGGAAAAGAATATAAATGCAATCTGCTGTGCGACCTGATGCACCCGGAAGGTGCAGAAGTACTCGCCACATATGAAAGCGATTTCTATGCAGGAATGCCTGCTGTCACAAAAAACAGCTACGGAAAAGGCCATGTATACTATGTTGCCACACAGCTTGAGGCAGCCGGACTTGCAAGGGTGCTTGATGAAGCCACAGATGAAGTGTCTGTATCAGGTGTCATTGCTGAAGAGACAGGTCTTGAAATCACATGCCGCGAGAGCGAAAATACACGCTTTTACTTTGTGATGAATTTCACTGATGAAAAGCAGACTCTCCCTGCAAGCCTTGCAGGAATGGTTGACCTGATCACCGGAGAAGCAGCTAAAGAGAGCGATGTGATGAATAAGTGGGATGTGAAGATACTTCAGGAAGCACTATAAGAGAGTCTTATTCATTAAAACATATAGTAAAGCCACACAAAAAACCGCTGCATTTTTGTATCATTCACAACAGGCAAAATCCCGGGTTGTCCGTACACACCTTAGTGTGACAGACAACCCGGGATTTTAATTATTAAGCATAGCTATATTTTTCTGTTTTAATATTATTTCGATAATCTAAGTGTAACAACACTGCATGCCGGAAGAGTAATCTTCACACCGGTCTGTGTATTTTCATATGCTGTGAAATCCTTCTCATCCACTACC
>ENA-UOOA01005842-UOOA01005842.1-human-gut-metagenome-genome-assembly--contig:-P61old-NODE-5842-length-12380-cov-4.285436_pt1 | contig 12380 bp, 9 predicted proteins | sample MGYA00242467_ERZ724014 | MGnify/ENA metagenome assembly ERZ724014
GCTGACCGCGACGGCTACGCCGAAAGTACAGATGGACATTCAGAAGAACCTCGGTATGCTCGACGCTTCGGTATTCAAGTCGTCGTTCAACCGGCCGAATCTTTTCTACGAGATCCGTTCGAAGGCGAATGCCACGAAGGATATTATCCGTTATATCAAAAACCACGAGGGACAGTCCGGGATCATTTACTGCCTGAGTCGCAAGAAGGTCGAGGAACTGGCCGAACTGCTGGCCGCCAACAACATCAAGGTCGCTCCGTACCATGCCGGGATGGATGCAGCGACGCGGGCCGGCAACCAAGACAAGTTCCTGCACGAACAGGTCGACGTAATCGTGGCGACCATCGCGTTCGGGATGGGGATCGACAAGCCCGACGTGCGTTATGTGATCCATTACGACATTCCGAAAAGTCTCGAAGGGTATTATCAGGAGACCGGCCGCGCCGGCCGCGACGGCGGGGGCGGGCAGTGCATCGCCTTTTACAGTTACAAGGATATCCAGAAGCTCGAAAAATTCATGCAGGGCAAACCGTTGGCCGAGCAAGAGATCGGCAAGCTGCTGTTGCAGGAGACGGTCTCCTATGCCGAGAGTTCGGTGTGTCGCCGCAAGACGTTGCTGCACTATTTCGGCGAGGAGTTTCCCGAGGAGAACTGCGGTTGCTGCGACAACTGCGTCAATCCGAAGCCGCGTTTCGAAGGACGCGACCACCTGCGGTTGCTGCTGCGCGTGTTGCAAGCCATTGGCGATAAGTTCAAGGCCGACTACCTGGTCAACATGCTGGTCGGTCGCAACAACGCTCTGATCAAGTCTTACAATCACCATAAGAGCGAGTGGTTCGGCATCGGCGACGATCACAACGACCGTTTCTGGGGAGCCGTAGTGCGCCAGGCGTTGATCCTCGGGCTGGTCGACCGCAACATCGAGAATTACGGCCTGCTGTCGATCAACGAGGCGGGCGAGGAGTATATCGAGAATCCCTATTCGGTGATGATGACCGCCGACCACGAGTACGATGATACGGACGACGACGAGTCGGTTTCGCCGCCGGCCGGCAAAGGCGGGGTAGCCGACGAGGAACTTTTCGCGATGCTGAAGGACCTGCGCAAGAAGGTGGCCCGGCAGATGGAGTTGCCGCCGTTCGTGGTATTCCAGGATCCGTCGCTCGAAGACATGTCGATTCAGTACCCGGTTACGCTTGAGGAGATGCAGAACATCACGGGCGTCGGCGTCGGCAAAGCAAAGAAGTTCGGCAAGCCGTTCGTCGAACTGATTAAGAAATACGTCGATGAAAAAGACATCGTCCGTCCGCAGGACATGGTGGTCAAGAGCGTGGTCAACAAGAGCGGCAACAAGGTGTTCATCATTCAGAGCATCGACCGTCAGATGGATTTTGAAGACATTGCCAAAGCGCGCGACATGGATTTCGAAGAGCTGCTCGGCGAGATCGAAGCCATCATCCATTCCGGGACTAATCTCAATTTACGCTATTACGTGAACGAGGTGATCGACGAGGAGAAGGCCGAAGAGATCTATCTCTATTTCAAGGAGGACGCCGAGAGCGATTCGCTCGAAGAGGCGGTCAAGGAGCTCGGCCCCGATTTCACCGAAGAGGAGATCCGGCTGGTAAGGGCCAGGTTCATGAGCGAAATGGGGAACTGATCAACGGTAATACGGCGGAATGATGCCGGACTCGTCCGATACGGGTCCGGCATAACGTTAATTGCCGGGGGGCTTTCCCTGCATAATGGAGGAAAGGACGAAGCGTTGTGATTAGAAATTGTTTAAATAATCTGATTATGAATAAATTGGGTGTAATGAAGTTGCGAAAAAGGATTTGGAACGGATCGTTGTGTTTGGCCGCAGCGGTTTTTACGCTGTGCGCGTGCAGCAAAGATGAGTCGGATCCGCCGCTTGCGGCCGGAGACGTGGCTGTGGACGTGGTGCTGACGCCCCGCGGTTTCGAAGATCAGATTTACACCTCTTATCTTTACATGATTCCGTTCGTAACGGACTACCAGGGCGTGAATGTGGAAGGGTTGCTGACGAAAGATATTTTCAAGCTGTCGCTGGTGAGTCCGCGTAGCGGGGCGACGATCGAACTGAAGATGCACGAAAGCGAGCTCAACGAAGAGGTCGTCGGACAATATACGCTGCCCCGCAGCGGGGATACGTTGTGGATGCAGCCCCGCATGGTCTGGAAGTACGATGCGTTGCGCCGGTTCGACCGGACGCGCAATCTGGCGCTGCGCTGGACGATCTCGGCCGACGGCAGGGAGATTTGTACCGTCGATCGCACCTTTTCGTGCCGTTCGGTCAGTCAGTGTGTGAACGCCTTGATCGTATATCCGTACGAACGGCCGCAGGGGCTGGTCGTCAACGAGGACGATGCGGTCGAAATTCCCGAGATGTTCGCCGGTTACGTCGAAGAGGAAAATCCGGAGATCGACCGGATTATGGAGCAGGCGCTTCAGGAGGTCGCTTTGCCGTCGGGATTCAACGGTTACCAGTCGGGCGATGAAAATTACCTGTTTCAGCAGATGTGCGCGATCTGGTACGTTTTGCAGCAAACTGGGGTCAGTTACAGCAATGCGACCCAAATTCCCGGTCAGGCGGAGGATGTCAGGGTGCAAAATGTTCGTTTTTTTAGTCAGGCTTTGGCCAGCGCGCAGGCGAACTGCGTGGAGGGAACCTGCATGCTGGCTTCGATCTACCAACGGTTCGATCTGTTTCCGTACTTGATTCTGAAACCGAATCACATGTTTTTGGGCATCGGCGATGCGAACGGGGATCTGACTTATTTTCTCGAAACGACCATGATCGGTAACGTCCGGCTGGACGCTCTGACGACGGCGGAGGAGAAATGGGAGGCGAGCAAGGCCAATTTTAAAAACGCAATGGCGGTGGCGAAGGAGGAATTCGACGAGGTGAAGTCCCGTGTGGATGCCGGAGATCCGTATTATGCGGTGATCGACCTGAAAGAAGCCCGGAAAACGATCCCGTCGATCAATTACGGCAGCGTACGAACCGATTCGAAAGGCAAAGTGATGTTGGTGCGCTGATAACGTGACGGAGAGACCTATGTATGTAAAACCCAAAAAACACCTCGGTCAGCATTTCCTGACCGATTTGTCGGTCGCGAAACGGATTGCGGACAGCCTGCGGGCCGATCGTTGCTCCACGGTGCTCGAAGTGGGGTGCGGCACCGGCGTGCTGACGAAGTTCCTGCTCGAAAGGACGGATATTACGCTCTACGGCGCCGAAGTCGATACCGAGAGCGTCGCTTACTTGCACGAGCATTATCCGCAGTTCGCGCCGCGGTTGATCGAAGGCGATTTTTTGCGAATGGATCTGGCGCAGCGGTTTCCCGACGGGGTAAACGTGATCGGTAATTTCCCGTACAATATTTCGTCGCAGATTTTTTTCAAAATTCTGGAATACCGCGACCGGGTGCCCGAAGCGGTCGGGATGGTGCAGCGCGAGGTGGCCGTGCGGATAGCCGAAAAGTCCGGTACGAAAGACTACGGGATTCTGAGCGTTTTTTTGCAGGCTTTTTACGATATAGAATACCTGACTCGGTTGCGACGAGGCGCTGTTCGCCCGGGTGGTCAAGGCCGTTTTCAACCAGCGCCGCAAGACGATCCGCAATTCGCTGCGCGCCGCGTTCGGCGACCTGGGAGGAGACGAACATGCGTTTTTCCCGCTGCGTCCCGAGGTGTTGAATGTCGCTCAATTCGTCGAACTAACCGATTGGGTAGCCGGACGGCTGCCCCGAAATAACCGAACTTAATTTTAATTCATGAAAAGGATCATTTTACTTGGATTGCTGTTGGCCGGAAATATCGGCCTTCGGGCGGCCGGCACGGAGGGGCTGCGTTGCGAATACCTCGATAATCCGCTGGGGATCGACGTGACGTCGCCGCGGCTGAGTTGGAAAGTCGTTTCCGGCAAGCGCGGGGACTGCCAGACCGCTTACCGCATTCTGGTGGCCTCTTCTGCGGAACTGCTGAAAAAGGATCGGGGGGATCTTTGGGACAGCGGCCGGGTGCCTTCCGACCGGTCGATTCAGGTCGAGTATGCCGGCAAGCCGCTGGAATCCCGTATGCGCTGTTACTGGAAGGTGCAGGTGTGGGATGCCGCGGGGAAGGCGGGGCCGTGGAGCGAGCCCGCGATGTGGAGCATGGGGCTGCTGACCGAACGGGATTGGGGCGGCGCCCGTTGGATTGCCTACCGCGACGATGCGCAGTGGCGCGAGCAGTGGCAGGCTCACAAGGATCGGGAGAACAGTCACCGCGAACCGACGTGGCCGTGGTTCGTCGGAACCGGCCGGACGATTTGGGAACTGTACGATATGGCTTCTCCGCATTACGATCCGTCGCCGCTGTTTCGCAAAGAATTCGCGCTCGGGAAGAAAGTGAAGGCAGCTACGCTGTACGTGACCGGGGTGGGGTATTACGAAGCCTTTCTGAACGGGGAAAAAATCGGCGATCACGTCCTCGATCCTGCCTGGACGAATTTTCATAAACGGACGTTTTACGTAACCTACGATGTGACCGCCGATGTCCGGCGCGGGGACAACGCGCTGGGGATCATGGTCGGACGCGGACAGTACAACCCGTTGTGCAACGATATCTGGCGATTGGGCAGCTCCCTGTGGGTCGGACAGCCGAAGGCGATCGCGTTGCTCAGCGTCGAATACGCCGACGGGACGACTGCTGATATAGTGACCGACGGCAGTTGGACGACCGCCGGCGGTCCGATTCTTTACGACGATACCCGGCACGGGGAGTTGTACGACGCCCGCGAAGAGAAAGCCGGGTGGAACCGGCCGGGATTCGTCGCGGACGGCTGGAGGCCCGCGGCCGTGGTCGACGGCAGCGGGCCGCTGTATGCCCAGATGATGCCGCCGGTACGTTGTTTCGCTCCGATCGCCCCGGTCAAAACCTTCGATAAAGGGAACGGACGTACGGCTTACGATATCGGCCGGAACATCGCCGGGTGGGCGCGGGTGCGCGTCAGCGGTCCGGCCGGAGCGCGGGTGCTCGTGGAGTACTGCGAACTGCCATCCGATCCGGAACTCGTGCCGGATATCCATCCGTCGAAAATGAAATTCAAAATCGGCGATCCCGATTACGCGTCGTTTTACGACAAGTCGATCAATATCCGGCAGCAGAACGGTTACATTCTTAAAGGCGGCGGGCCGGAGACGTTCGAATGTCGTTTTTCGTACAAAGGCTTCCAGTATATCCGCGTGACTGCGGACGAGGGGGTTACCGTCGAGCGGGTCGAAGGCGTTCCGGTGCATACCGACGTGGCCGACGCCGGATCGTTCGTCTGTTCGAACGAGACGGTCAACCGTTTGCAGCAGATGTCGCGCGCGACGCTGCTGAACAATATCCACAGCATCCCGACCGACTGTCCGCACCGCGAGAAGCAGGGCTGGACGGCCGATACCTATATGACCGACCAGACGGCGATCTACAATTTCGATATGGCGGCTTTCTATGCGAAATGGGCGACCGACCTGGCCGGTACGGCCGACCGGAACGGCGGACTGTGCACCGTGGCGCCGTCGACCGGGTACGACCAGAGCATTTCGACCGTGTGGCCGGCCGCCATCGTGTTCGTGCCGTGGGATCTGCTGTGCTATTACGGCGACCGCCGCGTGGTGGAGCGGCATTACGAAACGATGAAGCGTTTCGCCGAAAGCAGCCTGCTGCGTCAGGCGGACGGCAAGCCGGAGATCATCCGCGAGGTGCTCGGCGATTGGGTGTCGCCGCACATGACGCTGTCCGATACGCTGCAATCTTATGAGATGGCGCCGCCCGAAGGGCTGACTCTTTACGGGACGGCTTCGCACTACCGCGTCGTGAAATACCTCGCCGGGATCGCGCGTTACCTGGATCGCCCGCAGGAAGCCGAGCGGATGGACGCCTGGGCCGCGCGGATCGCCGAGAGTTTCAACCGCGAGTTTTTCGATCCGGCTACGAAGACCTATCACGGGGATAAGCCGACTCCGTACCGCCAGGCGGCGAACGTCGTTCCGCTCAAGTACGGGATCGTTCCTCAGAGCGACCGGGACGCGGTACAGCGGAACCTGATTTCCGATCTGCAGAAGTACGACGGCCGCATCGGAACCGGCTTCGTCGGCACGATGGCCCTGATGGATCTGTTGCCGCAAGTCGATCCGGAACTGGCTTACCGGCTGGCGACCCAGCCCGCCTATCCGGGGTGGGGCTTTATGGTGGCCAACGGAGCCAATACGATGTGGGAAACGTGGGACGGCTCGGCTTCGCGCAACCATCCGCCGTTCTGCCTGATCAGCGGTTATTTCTACAAGTACTTGGCCGGGATCCGTTGCGTTTCGGAATATCCCGGATTCAAACGTTTCGTGATCGACCCGTCGGTGGTCGGCGATCTGACTTTCGTCGAGGCGTGGCACGATTCGATGTACGGTCGGATCGAAAGCGGCTGGAAGCGCGACGGCGAGCGGTTGACGCTCGACGTGACGGTGCCGGTCAATACGTCGGCGGTCGTTCACGTGCCGGCTGCGTCGGCGGAAGGGATCACCGAATCGGGCCGTCCGGCGGCGGAGGCCCCGGGCGTTCGGTTCTTGCGGATGGAGAACGGCAAGGCGTTGTACGAAGTGGTTTCGGGCACTTATCGTTTTCAAAGTTCTATTTAAATAAAAAGTGTGTCGGATCGTGCGTATTTGCCGGTTCGACACATTTTTTTGTCAAATAAAGCTATCTTTGTGTAACGAATTGAAAAAAATATAGTTTTATGAAAGGTATTGTGTTGGCGGGGGGCAGCGGTACCCGGCTCTACCCGATTACCAAGGGGGTGTCCAAACAGTTGCTTCCGATCTATGACAAGCCGATGATCTACTATCCCATATCGGTGCTGATGCTGGCCGGTATCCGGGATATCCTGATTATTTCGACGCCCGAAGACCTGCCGATGTTCCGGCGGCTGCTCGGCGACGGTTCGGATTACGGCGTGCGTTTCGCGTATGCCGAACAACCTTCTCCGGACGGATTGGCACAGGCGTTCCTAATTGGCGAGGAGTTTATCGGCGGGGACGACGTTTGTCTCGTGCTGGGCGATAACATATTTTACGGACAGAGTTTTACGAAGATGCTCGGCGAGGCGGTCGCACAGGCCGGAGAGCAGGGGAATGCGACCGTATTCGGTTATTATGTCAACGATCCGGAGCGGTACGGCGTTGCCGAGTTCGACGCCGCGGGCAACGTGCTTTCGATCGAGGAAAAGCCTGTGCAGCCGAAATCCAATTATGCGGTAGTCGGACTCTATTTTTATCCGAACCGGGTGGTCGAGGTCGCCCGGACGATCAAACCGTCGGCGCGCGGAGAACTGGAGATTACGACGGTCAACCAGCGGTTCCTACAAGAAAAAGCGCTGAAGGTGCAGTTGCTGGGTCGAGGATTCGCCATCGAAGTGATCGAGAAACGACAGGGGTTGAAAGTAGCCTGTCTCGAAGAGATCGCTTTTAACAAGGGATGGATCACGCGGGAAAAGCTCCGGGAATTGGCAAAGCCGATGTTGAAAAACGGATACGGCCGATATCTGTCCGGGCTGTTGTAGTCCGGTTTGTCGAAGACGGTATGAATTTAAATATGAAAGAACGGATATGCATGTTATAGAAACCGATTTACAGGGCGTCGTGATTCTCGAACCGCAAATCTTCGGGGATCACCGGGGCTATTTTTTCGAAAGTTTTTCGCAGCGGGAGTTTGCCGAAAAGGTGTGCGAGACGGTGTTCGTGCAGGACAACGAATCGAAATCGAGCTATGGAGTATTACGCGGACTGCATTATCAACTGCCGCCCCACGCACAGAGCAAGCTGGTACGGGTGATCCGCGGAACGGTGATCGACGTGGCAGTCGATATCCGCAAGGAATCGCCTACGTTCGGTCGGCATGTGGCGGTGGAACTGACCGGCGAAAACCATCGCCAGCTTTTTATTCCGAGGGGATTCGCGCACGGATTCGTCGTATTGAGCGACGAAGCGCTGTTCCAGTATAAGTGCGATAATTTCTACGCGCCGCAATGCGAGGGAGCGATCGCTTACGACGATCCGGCTTTGGGAATCGATTGGCGGCTGCCGGCGTCGGATATCGTCGTTTCTGAGAAAGACCGGCATCATCCGCTGTTGCGCGATGCCGTATTGTTTAATGGTGTATTATATTAAACTATGAATATATTGGTTACCGGCGGAAATGGACAGTTGGGTTGTTCGTTGCGGAAAATCGCCGGAATGTACCCGCAGCACCGGTTCGTATTTACCGATGTCCCGGAGGCGGATATCACGGATCGGGCGTGTATTGCAGCTCTGGCGGAGAAACATGCGATCGACCTGATCGTCAACTGTGCGGCCTATACGGCGGTGGACAGGGCCGAAAGCGATGCCGAAACGGCGGCGAAAATCAACGTGCAGGGCCCGGAAGTGCTGGCCGGCGTCGCCCGGGAGCGCGGGATCGGTCTGATCCATATTTCGACCGATTACGTGTTCGACGGGGAGAGTTGTCATCCGCTGAAGGAAGACCGTCCGACCGCGCCGCAGGGCGTTTACGGCCGCACGAAACTGGCCGGAGAGCAGGCGATCGAAGCGAGCAGGTGCAATGCCTGCGTGATTCGTACCGCATGGCTTTACTCGGAGTACGGGAATAATTTCGTTAAGACGATGCTGAGGCTGGGCCGCGAACGCGATGAGCTGAACGTGGTGTACGACCAGGTCGGAACGCCGACTTATGCGACCGATCTGGCGCATGCGATCCTGCGGCTTGCCGAACGCGGCGTATCCGGTTTCGAAGTGTACCATTTCAGCGACGAGGGGGCGATCTCGTGGTACGATTTTGCGAAAGCGGTATTTGCGCTGGCGGGGATCGATATCCGCGTCGGAGCGATCGAGACGGCGGCTTATCCGACTCCGGCCCGTCGTCCGGCTTACAGCGTGCTTGCAAAAGATAAAATCAGGGAGGCCGGCGTCCGTGTTCCCTACTGGCTAGATTCGCTGCGGGAATGCATGGCGATCCTGTCCGTCCCGACCGAAAAATAAAGACAAAAAGCGATGAAAAAGAACATTCTGATTACCGGAGGAGCCGGGTTTATCGGCTCGCATGTCGTCCGGCTGTTTGTAAATAAATATCCCGATTACCGAATCGTCAACCTGCGGGATGTCGAAAATGCGCCGAATTATACGTTCGTAAAAGAAGATATTTGCCGCTATGAAAAGATGCAAGAGATCTTCCGGACGTATTCGATCGACGGGGTGATCCATCTGGCGGCCGAGAGCCATGTGGACCGCAGTATCAAGGATCCGTTCACCTTTGTGAAAACCAACGTGCTGGGGACGCTTTCGCTGCTTCAGGCCGCGCGTGAGTATTGGGACGGCGATTATGACGGCCGGCGTTTTTACCACGTTTCGACCGACGAAGTTTACGGCGCGCTGGGATTCGACGGGACGCTGTTCACCGAAACGACCAAGTACGACCCGCACAGTCCCTATTCGGCTTCGAAGGCGGGCAGCGATCATTTCGTGCGGGCGTTTCACGATACTTACGGACTGCCTACCGTGATTACCAACTGTTCGAACAACTATGGGCCTTATCAGTTTCCCGAGAAACTGATCCCGCTGTTTATCAATAATATTCGTCATGACAAGCCGCTGCCCGTCTACGGCAGGGGCGAGAACGTGCGGGACTGGCTCTATGTGGAAGATCACGCGCGGGCGATCGACGCGGTTTACCATCGGGGCCGAATCGCCGAAACCTACAACATCGGCGGTTTCAACGAATGGAAAAACATTGACTTGATCCGGGTGGTCATCCGGACGGTCGATCGTTTGCTGGGGCGTCCGGAGGGAGCGGGCGAAAAGCTGATCGCTTACGTGACCGATCGGGCGGGGCACGATCTGCGCTATGCCATTGATTCGACGAAGCTGAAAAACGAACTGGGGTGGGAACCGAGCCTGCAGTTCGAGGAAGGTATCGAAAAAACCGTGCGCTGGTACTTGGACAATCAGGCGTGGCTCGACAGCGTGACCAGCGGCGAGTACGGAAAGTATTACGAGAAGATGTACGGGCGGCGGTAAGCCTGGGCGATGTATTTTGTCCGGGGAGGTTGAATTGAGTTGATAACCGATCGTTTAAACGTTCAGCATATGTTGGTGGATGATATTGCATTGACGCTGTATCCCGGAGTGGGATCCAGGACGGCGATCCATCTGATCGCCTGTTTCGGTTCGGCGGAACGGCTATTCGCCGCGACTGCCGATGAAATCGTCGAACGGGCCGAACTGAGACCCGACCTGGCGCAGCGAATCAGCCGCCGGGAGTATCACGAACGGGCTGCGAAAGAGGTCGATTCGATCCGTCGCAACGGGATCCGGGCTATCGATTCGTTGTCGCCCGACTACCCGCAGCGGCTTCGGGAGTGTTCTGATTATCCGCATGTGCTCTATGTCAGCGGGGATATCGATCTGAACCGGGGACGTTGGCTCACGGTCGTCGGCACGCGCGATTGCACGGTGTACGGGGCCGGCGTATGCGAACGGATTATCCGCGAAGTGGCCGGCCTGTGTCCCGATACCGTGGTGGTGAGCGGATTGGCTTTTGGGATCGACATTGCGGCGCACAGGGCTGCCATGCAGGCCGGACTCGCTACGGTCGGGGTCGTCGCGCATCCGCTGGATCGCATCTATCCGAGAGAACATACGCGGGATGCCCGCCGCATGGTGCACGAAGGCGGCGCCGTGGTGACCGAGTTTTGCAGTGGGTATAAGACCGAACGCTCTTCGTTCATTTGCCGGAACCGGATTATCGCCGGCCTGAGCGACGGGACGTTGGTCGTCGAATCGCACCGTCGCGGCGGCTCGCTGGTGACCGCGGGGATGGCCGACGGTTATCACCGGACCGTTATGGCCGTTCCGGGGCGCGTCTCCGACTCGTCGTCGGACGGGACGAACGGCCTGATCAAGAGCCTGAAAGCCCAGATGGTATGCTGCGGACAGGATGTGGTCGAGGCGCTGAACTGGCAGCCTGCCGATTCGGTTGAACCGGTGCGGAAACCGGCGAGGCAATCGCCGATCGATATACTTGCCGGTTCGCCGGAAGAAGCGGTATTGCAGTTGATCGGCACCGACGTTCCCGTATCGTCGGAGGAATTGAGCCTGCGCAGCGGGATTGCGCCGCAGGAATTGTCGCCGCTGCTGTTGGAACTCGAATTTTCAGGATTGATCCGCTCGTTGCGGGGTAGTTTTTACGTCAGATGTTGATCGATACGCATAGCCATATGTACGACGTCGCTTTCGACGACGACCGGGACGAAGCGATCGCGCGCGCGCAGGCCGCCGGAGTGGGGAAGATGCTATTGCCCGCCGTCGACCGCGAGTCCTACGATGCGATGTTCGCCCTGTCGAGGCGTTATCCGGCGTATTGCCGCCCGATGATGGGGCTGCACCCGACTTCTGTGAATGGCAATCCGGACTACCGGGCCGATCTCGACCGCGTGGCGGAGTACTTGCAGGAGCCTCCCGCGGGGATTCGTTTCTGCGGTGTCGGCGAGATCGGACTCGATTTCTACTGGAGCCGCGATTTCCGGGAACAGCAGATGCAGGCGTTGCGCTTCCAAATCGAACTGGCGCTAGCTTACGACCTGCCGGTCGCCATCCATACGCGGGATGCCTGGGACGAGATGTGCGGATTGCTGGAGGATTTCGGCGGACGGGGTTTGCGCGGGGTGATGCACAGTTTTTGCGGAACGGCCGAACATTACCGGCGGATTCGGGCGGTCGGGACGTTCTGTTTCGGGATCGGCGGTCCGGTCACGTATAAAAAATCGGCCGTGGCCGAAGTGCTGCCGGCCATGCGGCTCGACGAGCTGCTTCTCGAAACCGATTCTCCATACCTGCCTCCGGTGCCGTACCGCGGCAAACGGAACGAAAGCGGTTACCTGCCGCTGATCTGCGAACGGATCGCCGCGATTTACGGTATTTCGCCGGACGAAGTGGCGGAGACGACCGCCCGGAGCGTCCGGAAGATATTCGGCGACGCGTTCTTCTGACGTTTTCCACTCCCGGAGCGGGCCGGTAAACGTTACGACGGAATATCTTTTGCGATAAAATGCCGTCCGGTTTTAATAATTCAGGATTTTTTCGTACATTGCTGCGCTTTTTGAGCCGAACACTACTTCGACCCCGGCTCGGAAGTTTCAGTAAAAGTTTTTAGGAGAAGTGTCCGAGCGGTCGAAGGAGCACGCCTGGAAAGTGTGTATACCTCAAAAGGGTATCGCGGGTTCGAATCCCGCCTTCTCCGCTGAACTTCCGGACAAATCCGGATAGAATTCAGACAAAAGCCTATAA
>ENA-UOOA01005846-UOOA01005846.1-human-gut-metagenome-genome-assembly--contig:-P61old-NODE-5846-length-12375-cov-87.605925_pt1 | contig 12375 bp, 9 predicted proteins | sample MGYA00242467_ERZ724014 | MGnify/ENA metagenome assembly ERZ724014
CAACTACTGCACAACGCGGTGCTCTGGACTGGATGACTCCGTTCCACGATGCTATTAAGCCGGTAGTACAGAAATTGTATGCAAGCGTTAAGTCTGGTAATGAAGCTCAGATCTCTATCGATAGCAATTCTCAACCTGATTATCGTGAGAAACTGAACGAAGAACTTCGTCAGTTGCGCGAAAGCGAAATGTGGCAGACTGCTGTTACGGTTCGTCAGTTGCGTCCGGAAAACAACTAATCCTTCTTGGGGATTAAGAATAAAAATGCCCGAATACTTGATTTCGGTGTTTTAATGTAGTATATTTGTAACCGTAATCCTGATTTAAGTTCGGGAAGAAGACAATGGGAGGAGTAACGTAAGTTGCTCCTCTTTTTTTTATAACAAAGCATGAAGTTACCGGGGCCTTCATAAATCTATTATTGACAAAAAAGGATTAGCCGAAATATCCGGTGTTTACATTAAGTTTTCCGATTTCTATAGTTGAATTTAAAGCAAGCCTATTTTTACCCAGTTGAGAAAATATATTTCTCTAACTGGGAAAATATATTATCTCAACTGGGAAAAAGATATTTCAGTATAAGTCGATGAGTTTTTCTTTCGGCGAGTCTATGTGATGGTATGGATGTATTCAATGAGTTCCTTATAGAACTTGTGGCGTTTCATTGTTTCCGCTTCGCCCAATATCACCAGCTTCATGCGGGCACGGGTGATGGCTACGTTCATTCTTCGCAAGTCATTCAAGAAACCTATCTGTCCGTCTTCATTGGCACGGACCAAGCTGATGAAAATGACATCACGTTCCTGTCCTTGGAAGCCGTCTACGGTGTTAACGGTGAGTAGACTCTGGTAGGGCTTAAGTGAGCCGCTTGCTTTAATCTTATTGCGAAGATATTGTACCTGGGCTTTGTAAGGGGAAATTATACCGAAATCGATCCGCTCTTCTAACACGCGTTTTCCACCGATGCGGTCGATATAAGCTTTTAATTCTTGAAGAAGTAAATCTGCTTCTGCTTTATTGATACGCCCGAATGTTTCTCCTATAAACTCTTCTTTAAAATCCATGTCAGAAGTATCTATCCAGTTGATAGGAGTGTCCCAGTCGAGAATACCGCGGTATCGTATCTCAGGAGCCGCTTGTAGTTCTCCATTATAAAACCACTGAGAGGGAAATTTCATGATATCCTCGTGCATACGATATTGTACTTTCAATAGGGAGACGGTGCTGGGTTTATTGGCAACCACTCTTTCCATCAATGTACATTCGAGGCCTCCACGGGCAGCTTCGTAACATTTTATAGTAGGCGGAAGCTGGCAATGATCGCCTGCCAGTACTACACGGTCGGCTTTGCGAATAGCTATCCAACAGGCGGCTTCCAGGGCTTGGGCAGCTTCATCAATAAAAAGTGTACCGAAGTGACGCCCGTTCAGTATACGGTGATTGCTGCTGACAAGGGTGGAGGCTATGACATGGGCATTGTCAAAAAGATCGGCATTGATTTGTATTTCCAATTGTGTGGCACGATCACGCAGGCGACTCATACGATTGCGGGCGCTTTCACGCTCCTCATAGCTGCCTCGATGTTTGCCACCCATTTCACGCATGGCTTTGCGGATACTCCATAATTCAGAATAGGCCGGATGTCCTTCGAAACGGCGCTCATAAGTGAAAGAAAGCATTTTGTCGTTTACCCGGGTGGGATTACCAATCCGCAGGACATTTACACCACGATCTACGAGTTTTTCACTGATCCAGTCGACAGCTGTATTGCTTTGGGCGCAAACCAGTACTTGGGGTTCACGGTGTAATGTTTCATAGATAGCTTCTACGAGAGTAGTTGTTTTCCCTGTTCCCGGAGGCCCGTGTACAATAGAAACATCGCGGGAATACAACACTTTGTTCACTGCATTTTCCTGTGTAGAATTCAGCCAGGGGAAACGAACGGGGTAGAGCTCACGGAATCCGGGTTTTAAAGTTCCCAGCATGATATCCCTCAATTCTGCTAATCGATTACCCTTGGCACGAATTACATCGGAGAGGGCTTCGAACATAGTGCGGTAGGACGTTTCATCAAAATAAAGCTGCACTCCGAGGTTTTTGGCAGATTGCACTTCCAGTATAGCACCTGCACCGGGCATTACAACAACCATGCGTGTTTCGTTGGCATAACTGATAGTACCAATGGAATTGAAATATGTGATTTTATCATCGTATCCTTTGCGGAAAAAACAGACGGGACGCCCAAATTCGAAATTATGTTCTATATCAGTATCTTCCGTATGTGTAATTTCTATTACTAATTGATTCAGTGAATTGTAGTAACTTCGTCCGGGAGTGGCAGGATACCAACAGAGTCCCCGTTTTACCTTACGGGCGATGCCCATGGTTTCAGTCTGTCTTTTGAATTCTTCCTTTTCGAATTCATATTCCATACGCAGGAGCAGTTCTTGTCGCTGAAGATGGTCTGTTGGAGAAAGGAGGTTATTGCTCATATAAACTAATGATGAATAATGATAAATGATAATTTACCAGCGTAGCGCTGGAGCAAGGTTCTCCTTCGGCGTGCAAGTAATCTTTCAGACACGGATGACACGGATGACGCGGATTCTTTTTTCCTTCGGTGTGATATGCCGGTATGTATAGCGCAGCTTTAAAAATCCGCGTCATCCGTGTCATCCGCGTCTAAAAGATTAAAGTCCGCGTTCGTCCGCCTTATCCGCGTAGTCCGCGTACCCATTCCCTCGCCGCTAAATTATCATTTATCGCATAGTTTTTTCGCAAAGGTAATCATTCTTCGCTTTTGCACGAAGAAAAGCTTTAATTTGTTAAACCTTTAACGATTTTAGTTTGTTTATTATATTAATTTGTAATCTTTACAATATTGAAAAACTAAAAAATAAATGTGATTATGGTGTATGACGTAACTATGTTAAAGGCCTTTTATGCTTCTTATAAGGGGAAAATGGAACACGTGCGGGCGGTACTGCAACGTCCGCTGACATTAGCAGAAAAGATTTTGTATGCTCATCTGTTTGGTGAGAAGGGAGTAAAAGACTACAAAAGGGGAGAAGATTATGTAAACTTCCGCCCTGACCGTGTAGCAATGCAGGATGCAACCGCCCAAATGGCATTGCTGCAATTTATGAATGCAGGTCGCGAACAAGTTGCCGTACCTTCGACAGTACATTGCGACCATCTGATACAGGCCTATAGGGGAGCCCGGGAAGATATTGCCACTGCTACCAAGACAAATGAAGAAGTATACGATTTCTTGCGTGATGTTTCTTCCCGGTACGGTATAGGTTTCTGGCAACCGGGTGCGGGTATTATTCATCAGGTGGTATTGGAAAATTATGCCTTTCCTGGTGGAATGATGGTAGGAACGGACTCGCATACGCCCAATGCAGGCGGTCTAGGTATGGTTGCCATCGGCGTCGGTGGTGCTGATGCGGTGGATGTGATGACCGGTATGGAATGGGAATTGAAAATGCCTCGCTTGATTGGTGTACATCTGAAAGGTGAACTGAATGGTTGGGCGGCTCCAAAAGATGTGATTCTGAAGTTGGCAGGTATCCTGACGGTTAAAGGCGGTACAAATGCAATCATTGAATATTTTGGACCGGGCACGGCTTCTTTGTCCGCTACCGGTAAGGCAACTATTTGTAATATGGGTGCCGAAGTCGGTGCCACCACGTCACTTTTCCCTTATGATGATCGTATGGCTACTTATCTGAAAGCTACCGGAAGAGAAGAAGTGGCAGAGATGGCTGATTCTGTGGCGGGGGATCTTCGTGCAGATGCCGACATCATGATTGCTCCGGAGAAGTATTACGACCGGGTAATTGAGATTGACCTTTCCAGGCTGGAACCTTATATTAATGGTCCCTTTACTCCCGATGCCGCTACGCCTATTTCTGAATTTGCAGAAAAAGTACTGGTTAACGGTTATCCACGCAAGATGGAAGTCGGATTGATAGGTTCATGCACCAATTCATCCTATCAGGATTTAAGTCGTGCCGTTTCCCTGGCCCGTCAGATTGAAGAGAAGCACCTGAAAGTAGCCGCTCCCCTGATTGTGAACCCCGGTTCCGAACGGATACGGGCTACGGCAGAGCGTGACGGAATGATAGGAACTTTTGAGAAAGTCGGTGCTACAATTATGGCAAATGCCTGCGGTCCCTGTATTGGTCAGTGGAAACGTGAGACAGATAACCCTACTCGCAAGAATTCTATCGTAACCTCTTTCAACCGTAATTTTGCCAAACGTGCAGACGGTAATCCGAATACGTATGCCTTTGTCGCGTCTCCCGAATTGACTATGGCACTGACGATTGCCGGAGACCTTTGTTTCAATCCGCTGACAGATGTATTGGTGAATCGTGAAGGTGAAAAAGTAAAACTCTCCGAACCTGTGGGTGAAGAATTGCCGCCGAAAGGATTTGCCGAAGGTAGTGAAGGGTATATGGCTCCCAGCTGTGAGAAGACGGAAATCAATGTGAACCCTCATTCGCAACGACTCCAATTGCTACAACCATTCCCTGCCTGGGAAGGAACTGATTTGCTTAATATGCCATTACTGATTAAGGCACAGGGCAAATGTACTACAGATCATATCTCAATGGCAGGTCCGTGGCTTCGTTTCCGTGGACATCTGGAGAATATCTCAGACAATATGCTGATGGGTGCTGTGAATGCTTTCAATGGAGAAACTAATAGTGTATGGAATCGCTCTACCAATACATACGGTCCGGTTTCCGGTACGGCAAAGATGTATAAGTCTGAAGGGATCTCTTCCGTTGTAGTAGCCGAAGAAAATTATGGTGAAGGTTCCAGTCGTGAACATGCCGCTATGGAGCCCCGTTTCCTGAATGTTCGTGTGATCTTGGCAAAGAGTTTTGCCAGGATCCATGAAACGAACCTAAAGAAACAAGGTATGCTGGCATTGACTTTTGTGGATAAAGCCGATTATGATAAGATTCAGGAACATGATTTAATTTCGGTAATCGGATTGATGGATTTTGCTCCCCGCCGTAATCTTAAGATTGTCCTTCACCACGAAGATGGTACGAAGGATAGCTTCGAAGCTCAACATACGTATAATGAACAGCAGATAGGCTGGTTCCGTGCCGGTTCTGCTCTTAATGCAAGATAGAAAGATGGATAAAATTACAGTACCTTTTATTACAGGTGATGGGGTAGGAGTTGAAATTACTCCTTCTATGCAAGCTATTGTGAATGCTGCCGTGCAGAAAGCATATAGTGGACAACGGCAAATTGAATGGATGGAAGTGTGGGCGGGCGAACGGGCTTTTGAAAAATGTGGCCTGTGGTTACCTGATGAAACGATGGAAGCTTTCCGTGATTACAAAGTGGGTATCAAAGGTCCGCTGACGACTCCTGTTGGCGGGGGGATTCGTTCTCTGAATGTGGCATTACGCCAAACGCTGGATTTGTATGTATGCCTGCGTCCGGTTCGTTGGTATCAGGGGATTCACTCTCCGGTTCGTCATCCGGAGAAGGTGAACATGTGTGTATTCCGTGAAAATACGGAAGATATTTATGCCGGTATCGAGTGGGAAGCCGGTACACCGGAGGCTGAGAAGTTCTATAAGTTTCTGCACGATGAGATGGGGGTGAAGAAAGTACGGTTCCCCGAGACATCTTCTTTCGGTGTGAAACCTGTTTCAAAAGAAGGAACGGAACGATTGGTGCGGGCTGCCTGTCGGTATGCACTTGAGAATAACCTGCCTTCCGTGACATTGGTGCACAAGGGAAATATTATGAAGTTTACCGAAGGTGGTTTCAAAAAGTGGGGCTACGAATTGGCTGAACGTGAATTTGGAGAAGCATTGGCTGACGGAAAGCTGGTGATAAAAGATTGCATTGCGGATGCTTTCCTGCAAAATACCTTGTTGATTCCTGAAGAATACTCTGTGATTGCTACCCTTAACCTGAATGGAGATTATATTTCCGATCAGTTGGCTGCCATGGTGGGCGGTATCGGCATTGCTCCCGGAGCAAATATCAACTACCAGACCGGACATGCCATCTTTGAAGCCACCCATGGTACGGCACCGAATATTGCAGGTAAAGATATTGTGAATCCCTGTTCCATCATTCTGTCTGCCGTAATGATGCTCGAATACTTCGGTTGGAAAGAATCTGCTTCCTTGATAGAACATGCCCTGGAACAAAGTTTCCTTGATGCCCGTGCTACCGCTGACTTGGCGCGCTTCATGCCCGGCGGTGTCTCTTTGTCCACTTCTGCCTTTACCCGGGAGATAGTGGAAAGAATTGAAAAATAATACTAACGATTAAAACGATACGAAAATGAAGAAGGAATATTTAGTTTATAAGCTTTCCGAGGATATGAAGGAAGCGGTTCGGATTGATACCGAATTGTTCTCCAAATTTGATGTGAAGCGCGGTTTGCGCAATGAAGACGGCACAGGTGTGTTGGTCGGGCTCACCAGAATTGGTAATGTAGTGGGGTATGAACGTGTTCCGGGCGGTGGCTTGAAACCTATCCCGGGTAAGTTGTTCTACCGTGGTTATGATGTAGAGGATATTGTTCATGCTTTTGTTAAAGAGAAGCGTTTCGGATTCGAGGAAGTGGCTTATCTGTTGTTGTCCGGCAATCTGCCTGATAAAGAAGAACTGGCTTCTTTCCGTGAACTTATCAATGACAACATGCCGTTGGAACAGAAAACCAAGATGAATATTATCGAACTGGAAGGAAATAATATTATGAATATCCTGGCACGCAGTGTACTCGAGATGTACCGTTTTGACCCTGCTGCCGATGATACTTCCCGTGACAATCTGATGCGCCAGAGCATTGATTTGATTTCCAAGTTCCCGACCATTATTGCGTATGCATATAATATGTTGCGCCATGCCACTTTCGGTCGTTCATTGCATATTCGCCATCCGCAGGAAAATCTTTCTATTGCCGAAAATTTCCTCTATATGCTGAAACGCAATTATACGCAGTTGGAGGCTCGTACGCTCGACCTTTTGTTGGTGCTTCAGGCAGAGCATGGTGGTGGTAATAACTCCACTTTCACGGTTCGTGTTACTTCTTCTACCGGAACGGATACATACTCATCCATTGCCGCAGGTATCGGCTCGTTGAAAGGTCCGCTTCATGGCGGTGCAAATATTCAGGTGGCTGATATGTTCCATCACTTACAGGAGAATATTCAGGACTGGACAAGTGTGGATGAGATCGACACTTACTTCACCCGGATGCTGAATAAGGAAGTTTATAACAAGACCGGATTGATTTATGGTATCGGACATGCTGTTTATACGATTTCCGATCCACGTGCTATCTTACTAAAAGAACTGGCTCGTGATCTTGCCCGGGAAAAGGGTAAAGAGCGCGAATTTGCTTTCCTTGAACTCTTGGAAGAACGCGCTATCGAAACTTTCGGTCGCGTGAAGAATAATGGAAAGACGGTATCGAGCAACGTTGATTTCTATTCCGGCTTTGTTTATGAAATGATTGGATTACCGCAGGAAATTTTTACACCGTTGTTTGCTATGGCTCGTATTGTCGGTTGGTGTGCACACCGTAATGAAGAATTGAACTTTGAAGGTAAGCGTATCATTCGTCCGGCATACAAAAATGTACTCGAAGATACGACTTATGTACCTATCAAGAAGCGATAAATAGGAGTAAAACGGAAAAGTAATGAGTTTTCACCACAGAGTAACACAGAGTTTCACGGAGTTCTATTCTTTTGATTTCAAATTGATTAAACTCTGTGAAACTCTGTGTTACTCTGTGGTGAATTCATTCATAACCCATCAGTAATGAGACCGTTTTTTCTAAACTGTTTGTTCTGATTTATTGATTCTAAAAGCGGTTTTGTAACTAGTTGACTATTAGAGGCGTATAATAACCCTATCTCAGTATGCGACTGAGGTACCCTAAGTATCATACTGAGATACCCTAAGTATGGGACTGAGATACCCTAAATATACGACTATGTCTCATCCTGTTTCCTTTTGTAAGTAACTTTGTACTTATTTCTGACGTAAATTGCGAACTTATCACTTTGATTTAAAGTTCATTGTTTTTGAAATAATTCGCTAACGTCTTTGTAAACTAATTAAGGGGAGGAAGTTTTCTTTTTCCTCCTTTTTATATATCTTTGCCCGTACTTAAATCGAAACAAGTATGGAACAAGGGACTTTTCAGCTATTTCTTGGTGCCATGAGCATCATCGCACTGTTTGTATTTATCGCACTTTATTTTGTCAAAGCGGGATATGGAATGTTTCGCACTGCATCTTGGGGCATTTCCATTAATAATAAATTGGCATGGATGTTGATGGAGGCACCTGTATTTATTGTGATGTTATTACTTTGGTGGAATTCAGCACGATATAATTCAATTGCTCCCCTAATTTTTTTTCTCTTATTTCAATTACATTATTTCCAGCGCGCCTTTGTGTTTCCTTTCCTGCTGAAGGGAAAGAGTCGTATGCCGCTTGTCATTATGATGATGGGAATGCTGTTTAACCTCCTGAATGGCTTTATGCAAGGAGAATGGCTTTTTTATCTGGCTCCTGAACTTTTTTATACACCGGAGTGGTTGATGACTCCTCAGTTTATTATTGGAGTGTTGCTATTCTTTATCGGAATGGGGATCAACTGGTATTCGGATTATGTAATCCGCCATCTTCGTAAACCGGGAGATACGCGGCATTACCTTCCATCGCAGGGGATGTATCGTTATGTCACCTCTGCCAATTACTTTGGTGAAATCATAGAATGGGCAGGATGGGCTATATTGACCTGGTCGCTCTCCGGACTGGTTTTCCTGTGGTGGACAGTGGCTAATCTGGTTCCTCGTGCCAATGCCATCTGGCATCGTTATAAAGAAGAATTTGGAGATGCGGTGGGAAACCGAAAACGTGTTTTTCCGTTCCTTTATTAATCTCTCGCTTATAAATCACAAATCATAAATAATACTCATGAGCAAGTTATTTACTCCTGTAACTTTAGGGCCGCTGACTTTACGGAATCGTACTATCCGTTCGGCGGCATTTGAAAGTATGTGTCCGGGTAATGCCCCTTCGCAAATGTTGCTTGACTATCACCGTTCAGTTGCGGCTGGAGGTGTTGGAATGACTACTGTGGCCTATGCAGCTGTCACCCAAAGTGGTTTGTCGTTCGACCGCCAATTGTGGATGCGGTCTGAAATTATCCCCGGATTAAAAGAACTGACTGATGCTGTACATGCCGAAGGTGCAGCAGCAGCTATCCAGTTGGGACATTGTGGCAATATGTCACATAAAAGTATCTGTGGTGTTACTCCTGTCGGAGCTTCCACCGGTTTCAATCTTTACTCACCTACTTTTGTTCGTGGCTTGAAAAAAGAGGAATTGCCGGAGATGGCACGTGCGTACGGCCATGCTGTGAATTTGGCCCGTGAGGCAGGCTTTGATGCTGTTGAAATACATGCCGGACATGGATATTTGATTTCTCAGTTCCTTTCTCCTTACACGAATCGCCGTAAGGATTGCTTTGGTGGTTCTTTGGAAAATCGGATGCGTTTTATGGATATGGTAATGGAGGAGGTGATGAAAGCTGCCGGAACGGACATGGCTGTATTGGTGAAAATGAATATGCGTGATGGTTTCCGTGGCGGGATGGAAATGGATGAAACTATGCAGGTGGCAAAACGCTTGGAACAATCAGGAGTTCATGCATTAGTATTAAGTGGAGGCTTTGTTAGTAAAGCTCCTATGTATGTGATGCGTGGTCGGATGCCTATCCGTACTATGACTCATTATATGAATTGCTGGTGGTTGAAGTATGGAGTGCGAATGGTAGGAAAGTGGATGATACCGACCGTTCCTTTCAAGGAGGCTTACTTTTTGGAAGATGCGTTGAAGTTCCGGGCAGAAATTAAGATGCCATTGGTGTATGTGGGTGGCTTAGTTTCGCGTGAGAAAATAGATGAGGTGCTGGATGATGGTTTTGAAGCTGTGCAGATGGCACGTGCCCTGCTTAATGAACCGGGTTTTGTTAACCGCATGCGTGAAGAAGAGAAAGCGCGCTGTAATTGTAAACATAGTAATTATTGTATTGCACGGATGTATTCCATCGAGATGGCATGTCATCAGCATTTGAATGAAGAACTTCCGGCCGGTTTGAAACGGGAAATTACAAAAATAGAAGCAAAAGGATAATGAAACAGAAACTTGCAGTTATAACTGGAGCAGATGGTGGCATGGGAATGGAGATTACATGCGCTGTTGCCACCGCCGGATATAAAGTCATTATGGCGTGTCGTGATCCTGAAATCGCAGAAGAGAAGCGTCAGTTAATAATGCGGGAAACAAGAAATATAGCATTGGAAATAGTACCGGTCAATCTTGCTTCTTTATCTTCTACGGCTTCTTTTGCCAATGAACTTCTTCAGCGTGGAGAAGCTATCACCTTGTTAATGAACAATGCCGGCACTATGGAAACGAAACGTCGTATTACCGAAGATGGATTGGAACGTACAGTGAGTGTCAATTATGTAGCTCCTTATTTATTGACTCGTAAATTGTTGCCACTGATGGGGGAGGGAAGCCGGATTGTAAACATGGTGTCCTGCACTTATGCCATCGGTAAACTGAATTTTCCTGACTTCTTTTTGCGTGGAAAGAAAGGCGCTTTCTGGCGTATTCCGATTTATAGTAATACGAAATTGGCATTAACTTTGTTTACAATAGCTCTATCGGAGAAGGTGAAAGAAAAAGGAATTGTTGTCAATGCTGCCGATCCGGGTATTGTTTCCACCCCAATCATTACGATGCATATGTGGTTTGATCCGTTGACGGATATCTTTTTCCGCCCTTTCATACGTACGCCTCGCCAAGGAGCAGCGACGGCCATCAGTTTGTTGCTGGATGAAGATGCGGGAAAACGTACCGGAACGTTGAATGTAAGTTGCCATCCTAAACAGCTTGCAGAGAAATTCTTTCATCATGTACAGATGAAGGAACTATGGGATAGGACAGAAGAAATTGTAGCAAAATGGCTATAATGCAAAAGCGCGGATGAATTTCATCCGCGCTTTTGCATATTTCACTATATTCTAATTAAATAGAGAGTTCTCTCAATACATTTACCAAGTCTTTCTTGATTGGCTTATCATTCTTGATAGCTTTTGTGAAAGGAACGTATACTACTTCATCATGTTCGATACCAATCATCACGTTCCGTTGTCCTTCCATGATGGCATCGATAGCTGCTGCACCGAGTCGGCTGGCAAGGATACGGTCGTGAGCAGTAGGGCTTCCACCGCGCTGCAAGTGGCCAAGGATGGTAACACGTACATCGTATTGAGGATATTCATTCTTCACACGCTCTGCAAAGTGCATGGCTCCACCTGTCAGTTCGCTTTCCGCAACAATTACAATACTACTGTTTTTGGATTTGCGGAAACCATTCTTGATGAATTCTTCCAGTTGATCGACTTCCGTACTGAACTCCGGAATGATAGCGGCCTCTGCACCTGAGGCGATGGCACCGTTCAATGCAAGGAAACCAGCGTCACGTCCCATTACTTCCACGAAAAACAAACGCTCATGAGAAGTAGCGGTATCGCGGATTTTATCCACTGCATCCAGAATGGTATTCAAAGCTGTATCATAACCGATAGTCGTATCTGTTCCGTACAAGTCATTATCGATAGTACCCGGCAATCCTATACAAGGTACATCGAACTCTTGTGCGAAAATACGTGCACCTGTCAATGAACCGTCACCACCAATGATAACCAAGGCATCAATGCCTTCCTTTTTCATATTATCATACGCAATCTGGCGTCCTTCGGGAGTAGTGAATTCCTGACAACGAGCTGTTTTCAGGATAGTACCACCTAATTGTATGATATTACTTACGTTCTGGCTTTTGAATTCTTTGATTTCGCCGGTTACCAGACCTCTGTAACCTCTATATATACCTTTTACTTGTAATCCGTTGTAAATAGCAGCACGTGTTACTGCACGAATAGCAGCGTTCATTCCCGGTGCATCACCACCGGATGTCAAAATACCTATGCACTTAACTGTTCCCATAACAATCTTTTAGTTTGGTTTAAATAATTGCCGCAAAAATAGTGCAAGTTGAGAGCAAAAGCAAAATGTTTTTTTTGATTTTGCCGAAACGCAGCCTATTTTCGCTCGGCAAAGATAGCAAAAAGCTGAGGGTGTGATTCATATTTAACGTTAATTTGTTGTTTCAAAACGATGACTTATTGTCCTGTAAGTCGTGATTGGATGGCCTTAGAAATTTCTTCCATCAGCCATTTGGGAGTGGAGGTTGCTCCACATACTCCGATAGAGGAAGCTCCGGTAAGCAGAGAAC
>ENA-UOOA01005855-UOOA01005855.1-human-gut-metagenome-genome-assembly--contig:-P61old-NODE-5855-length-12363-cov-7.248050_pt1 | contig 12363 bp, 10 predicted proteins | sample MGYA00242467_ERZ724014 | MGnify/ENA metagenome assembly ERZ724014
CAAACAGCCCCTACCAGCCTATGAGTGACCGAGGACTGATGAAGGTGAAGCACCGTACCAGGTCCCTCAACGGGATGCCCTGCACACAAGGGTATTTCACGCCGAAAGGGATTGAGGCACTGAGGAAATTATTGAAGGCATAGATGCAACGCGACATCCTGCAAAGCAGCCATAAAACCAAAGCCGGGAAGGACTATTCCAACCCGGCTTTTCTTTTACCCTTTGAACACATCATCAAAGGATGAAACGCATGTACGATGAAGATAACGATTATTCCGTACCGTTCCCCGATGGGACAGTATCAGAAATTATTGAAGCCTCAGCAAAACTCATAGAAGGTAATTATTATGAAGCAGGTTATTGATAACAAGAAAAAGAAGTCTCTCCCCAAAGGTATTCGCCATCTTGCATCGGGTAAGTTTATTGCGGATGTCTGCATTAATGGAAAGCGTAAGACAAAAACGGTTGATACACTGGAAGAGGCTATTATTGAACGTCAGAAGATGTTGAATAATGATGTACCAACATCCTTTACCAAAGATCCCGATGACACCAGCGGCTGGACATTAAAACAGGCGTATGACCGTACCAAAAGCCTTTATTGGGAAGACTCGGCGTGGTCTTATAAGGTTGCCTCAAACTTCAAGAGCATTTCCACATATTTTGGCGAAACAATGCCCATAGCGAAGATCACCCTTGATGACATAGATGATTACGTCAACACTCTGCTCACCAAAGGGAACAGCAACGGTACGATCAACCGCAAACTCGCAATATTATCCCGTATATTCAGAACCGCCGTAGAGAGGGGCAAACTAGAAGTGGTGCCTAAAATCCCCCTCAGAAAAGAGGCTCACCATCGGGTACGCTTCCTGACGCAGGAAGAAGAAAATGCCTTTGTCAAAGCATTCATCCAGAACGGATATAACACCCATGCGGAAGTCTTTCTCATCCTTCTCTATACGGGGTTCCGCCTTGGAGAATGCTGGCGCATCGAATGCAGAGATATCAACCTTGAACTTGGAACAATCACGGCTTGGAAAACCAAGAACGGACATCCCCGAACAATACCCATTGTTGACAAGATCCGTCCCATTCTCGAACGAAAAATCTTCGAGGCGGGTGAAAACGGAAAACTCTTCCCCACCGCTGATAATCGCTGGTTCGAGAGCGCATGGAATCGCATCAAAAGGCTGTTGGGGCTTGAGAAGGATGTACAACTTGTTCCACATGCACTACGCCACACCTGCGCCTCCCGGCTGGCCCAACGAGGCGTCAGCATGATGGTCATTAAGGAATGGATGGGGCATAGCAACATCAAGACCACAATGCGCTATACACACCTCTCTCCCAAGGATCTTCAAGAAGCAGCAAAAATTCTTTCATTATAATGAGATACGTATTTTTTGCAATATTTGTATTTCAACTTGCTATTCGCATTTTCTTAAAGAATAATACTTGTTATTCCACATACTAATGTAAATAGGTTCGGACGGGATATCCGAAAAAACCGCGCCGAGCAGCCCCTCCTCACGCAAGGACTGGAGCACAGGTTCCACAACGCCTGAACGCCGCAGGAACGGCCCCGTGATCACGAGCGCCCGGCCCCTCCCCCACTGCCTGGCGAACAAACCCGTTGAAGCGGCTTTTCCCTCCCCAAAGACGATGCCTTTCGGCGAGAACCAGTTCCACATATTTCCCCCGTTTTCATGCCGCGGCCCTGACGTGCGGCACCGTTGTGCGAAGGGCTTCTCAGTGCTCGTGCGGTTTGTTGCCGAGAGGATGCACATGCATATGGGCGTGAGCGTGCGACGGCGCGGCGTCCGTGAAATGCTGCCCCTCAACCGTCAGGTATTCGGAAGAGGTCTCCGCCAGGAAGTCCCAGTCGTGGGAAATGATGATACGGGCCGTGGGAAGGGTTTTCAAGACGCCGATGATCCGCTGCCGGGCTTCCGGGTCCAGCCCGTTGGTGGGCTCGTCGAGCAGCAGGGCTTCCGGCTCCATCACAAGGACCGTAGCCAGCGAAACCAGTTTCTTCTCGCCCCCGGACAGGCGGTGCGTCAGCCGGTTTTCGAACCCGGCCAGCCCGAGCCGCTCCAGCGTGGACGCCGCACGATCCCGGGCTTCGTCCTGAGTGCAGCCAAGATTCAGCGGCCCAAAGGCCACGTCTTCCAACACCGTGGGACAGAAAAGCTGATCCTCGGCGTGCTGGAGGACCAAGCCCACCTTGCAGCGCAATTCCCGAAAGTCCTTTTCCGTTTCCAGCGGACGCCCGTGAAAGAGGATACGGCCTTCCTGCGGTGCCGCCAGCCCCATGATCAACCGGAAAAACGTCGTCTTGCCGCTTCCGTTCGGACCGTACAAGCCGATCTTCCGGTCAGGGTACAGGGCAAAATCCATATCCCGGAAGACCTGCCGTCCTCCGGGATATGTGAACGAAATATGCTCCAGCGCGAAAATGGGCTCAGCCACGGGGAAACTCCAGATACAGATCAAAGGCCACGAGGCAAACCATGCACGCGAACGCCGCCACGGCGAACACGGCATCGCGGGATGTGGCCCGGAAAGCGGCCACGGACTGAAAACGCCCGGAAAAGCCGCGCAGGATCATGGCTTCGTAGACCCGCACGGAACGGTCGAAGCTGTGCACAAAGACCATGCCGAGCATGTTGCCGAAGGTACGGTACGTATGCATGTTGGTCTTGGGCGCGAACCCGCGCAGCCGCGCCGCGCCGTGCAGCTTGTGCCATTCATCGGCGATCACATGCAGATAACGGTACGTGAACAGAAACAGGAAAACCAGCTTGGACGGGAAGCGCAGCCGCTCCAGCGCATAGCCGATGGTCGGGGAATCCATCGTCGCCACCAGCGCGAGGAACGTCATGACGATGGCATTGGACTTGATGGTTACGAGCAGGGTCAGCAGCACCCCCGCGCGGCTGACCTCCAGCGGCCCCCACGCGGCGATAACGTCTCCGCCCGAGGTCAGGGGGACCGTCAGCCAAAGGAACGCAATGAACACATTGACCACGGCCAGCCGCCGGAGCACGGGCCGCATCGGCGGCCTGCTGAGGGCAAGGAGCAGCGCGGCCATGCCGAACCCGAACCATGCCGCCTCGGGAGTCCGCACCACGGCCAGGCACACGGCGCACACGAACGCCGCCACCAGACGGAATCTGGGGTCGACGGCGTGCACCAAAGAGCGCCCGTGGGCAAAGGGTTCGTCAAACATCAGGGCCGGCGCCTGAAATACGCCGCAACGCCGATCAGCCCGAAAATCCAGCCGATGCCCCCGATGATGTCCCGGAGGTTCGGACCGGCTTCCGCCTGTTCCGCAAGCATACGTTTGATGGGGGACAGTTTGGCGTCCAGTGCGGCGTCGACGATGCGCTCGATCTCGGCGGGCGTCGCGCCGCCGGAAACCGCCGCAACCGGAGCGGCGGCAGAAGGCGCGGCCTGTCCGGCGACAAGGGAGGCCGGGGTAGCCGGGACTTCCGCAGCGGCAACAGCGACGGCCTTCGGGGTTCCCGAAGAAGCCAGCTCGTCGGCGGCCACGGTCCAGTCGTTCTGGTGCCCTTCCCCGGCGATGATCCGGATGTTGAGATCGTGCCCGGCCTCGCGGAGCTCCGCCGTCACCGGGAACCGGAACACCCCGTTATCATCGGTGGTTCCCTGCAACAGCAGCGCGCCGGTCGTTGCGTCAAAGACCTCCACGGTCCCCTGCTTGACCTTCTGGCTTCTGTTGAACCCACACTCGACCTGTACGGCATCCCCATCCACAAAGGCGAAGATATTCACGCGGTGCGCCGAAGCGAACGAGGCTCCGGCGAATACGAGGCACAACGCCATGCACCAAAGGCGAAACATACGCATATCGCTATTCCTTGGAAAATTGCAGGATTTCCGGGCGGACCTTGGCAATGAACGAAACCGCCAGCGCGGTGATCACGCCTTCCACGATCATGACGGGGATGTGCGCCAGAAACAAGATCTGTGCGGTACGGAGAAAGCCTTCAGCGCTGAAACTCAGCGACAGCGCCGTCAGCAGCCCGGCCCCGGCGACGGAGAGAGCCCCGCAGCAGAATGCGCCGACAATCCGCTGACGTGCGGATTTCAACAGCATGGGGCGGAACGCGTAGTAGCAGACGACCGCCGGAAAAGCCATATTGAAGGTATTCACGCCAAGTACGGTGATGCCGCCGTACTGGAACAGGATCGCCTGAAGCATGAGCGCCACAAAAATGGACGGGAACGCCGCCCAGCCGAGCAGCATCCCGAGGAGCCCGTTCAGGATGAGGTGCACGCTGCTCGGGCCTATGGGCACATGGATGAGTGAGCCCACAAAAAAGGCCGCGGCCAGAATCGCCACCGTCATCAGCCTGTCGTAGTCCAGTTTCCGCAGCCCAATGACAATACCGGCCGCCGCCAGCACGGCTCCTGCCCCAAGGACCGCCGGGGAAAGCACCCCTTCCGAAATATGCATGGTTCACCTTCGATTTGTTTTACCGAGGAAGGAATTTGGGGAAAGGAGATGAAAACTTTCCGGAAAAAGTTTTACCCTCCCTTCCCCAAACCTGCCAGCGCAGAGCCCGGCCTTCCCTCTTCAAAAACGCTCGTCTTTACGAATCCCTGTTCCAGGCTTTCCCGAGTTCTCGAAGCAGCGGAACGCCTGTTCCTCCCCTCCTGCGCAATCCCTGCAGGCAGGGTGAATCGGAGAGCATGCCGGCAGGCGTTCACCACACCCACTGCGGCACCCTCCCGCTTGTCTTTTTTTACTTCTTCACCGGGTCGACGAACTCGGCCCACAGCACGGCTCCAAGCTCGACATTCTTGGGCGTGCCGTCGTGATCAAGCTTCTCATCGGCGGTATTCAGCGCGGCGAAGCCCCACCAGCCCGCAAAAGGCACGGCATAGGTGAAGACGCCGTTGGCGTCGGCCTTCACGACCTGCGTCACCATATACTCGTTGGGCGCTTCGTACTTCTTATCCTTGTTGTACAGCTCGACTTCCACATCGGCGCCGGGCACGGGCTTGCCGTTCAACAGCACCTGCCCCTGAAACACATTGCCAGCATAATTGCCGAAGGGGCGGGTCAGGGGAACGATTTCCGTCTTGAGCCCGGCGGGCTCATCCCAGCCTTCCTCTTCGCCGAACGCCGCCACATACGCCTTGGTGTAATGGACGATGTAGCAATCCTCGGCGGGCTCCCAGTACGGCTGCGGCTCCATGACGAACTGATAGACGCCGGGCCGCTTGATCGCATACTGCGCGGTCCAGCCGTCGTGATCCACGATTTTTTTGGCTTTGAGGCTGGGTTTCAGATCTTCAGTCTTGCCATTCGCAATGACCTGCACCGCTTTCGGCTTGGCCAGCGGCATACCCTGCATTTCCATAGGATGGGTAAAGGACAGGTCCAGCGTGACGTCGGCGTCCTTCTTGTCCGTCACCGTGCCCGCAGAAGGGATGACCATGCCGAAGTGCGCAAGCGCAACGCCGGAAACGGACAGCATCATGATGCAACTCATCAGAAACGTTTTCCACATAACCGAATCTCCTTGTGTCGGGCCGACGGCAGCCAAAAGGGCACGCCTCACGCCGTAAAACCATGAGTAACACAATACAAAGAAAAGTAACAACAGAGAATCGATGATTTTCGTCCTATATTTGTTTCACTTTGAATTGTATAAGAATCCATGAGCCAATCTGGGCTCGGAAACATCGTCTCCAAGACACATGCGCACCATGCGCAAAGCCATAGCCCCCAATCCGCTCACGGAAACGGCTTCATGCCCATGCAGGCGCTCCCGCCGCCTTCGCTGCCCCGTTCCATGCCCTCGTACCCGCCGGAAAGAAAAAGAGAGGACCTTCCCAGATCCTCTCTTGATGACAATGCCTTTTGAAGTGCCTACTCGGGCTTCTTGGAGGGCCGGATGGTCATCACGGGGCACTTGGCGGACTTCACCACCTCATTGGCCACGGAGCCGAAGAACAGCCGATCCAACCCTTCGCGGGCGTGGGTTCCCATGACGATCATGTCGACGCCGAGTTCCTTGGCGATCTCCACAATCTTCTCGGCCGGGCGCCCTTCATAGATGAGCCCGTTGACGTCCATGCCGGGGAACTGCTTCTCCACGAAAGCATCCATATCCCCCCGGGCACGGGACCAGATGCTTCGCATCCCCTTGGCGATGTCCTCCACGGGGACTTGCAGGTTCTCATAAGCCGAACGCGACGAGACGACATAAATAGCCGAGATCGAAGCCCCCGAAAGTTCCGAGAGCATCTTCGCATATTCCACGGCAGGGTTGACGCTGTCCTTCAGGTCGACTGCGCAAAGGATCTTCTTCAGTTCCATGAGACGCCTCCAGCGTAACGAGTTGGACAATACAGGATTATCTTTACAGTACCTCCTGTTGCGCCAAAGTCAAGCCGGACGGATTTTCTAACGCTTCCCCTTCGGAACGGCGGTTCCCCGGCCTTCCCGAGCCTTCCGGTTGAACAGGCGGAAGACCAAGACGAAAAAGACCGGGACAAAGAAAATCCCAAGAGCCGTTGCCGCGAACGTGCCGCCCATGACGCCGGTCCCGATGGCATTCTGGCTTCCCGAACCCGCCCCGGTACTTATCGCCAGCGGCAATACGCCGATGAGGAAGGCCAAAGAAGTCATGAGGATGGGCCGCAAGCGCAACCGGGCCGCTTCCATCGCGGCGTCCGCGAGGCTCGCGCCCTGCTGGAACAACTCCCGCGCGAACTCCACGATCAGAATGGCGTTCTTCGCCGCGAGCCCGATGGTCGCCAACAGGCCGATCTGGAAATACACATCGTTGGACAGCCCGCGCGCGCTGGTCGCGACCAAGGCACCCAGCACGCCGAGGGGCACGACCAAAATGACCGACAGCGGAATGCTCCAGCTCTCGTACAGCGCGGCGAGGCAGAGGAACACCACCAAGATGGACAAGGCATAGAGGAACGGCGCCTGCGAACCGGAAAGGCGCTCCTGAAAGGACATCCCCGTCCACTGGTATCCGATGCCTTCGGGAAGTTCCCCCATCAGCCGTTCCATCTCCAGCATGGCCGTACCCGAACTCATCCCGGCTGCGGCGCGGCCCTGTATCCGCACGGCGGACACGCCGTTGTAGCGCTCAAGCTGCATGGGGCCGTACGTCCAGCGGGCCTCGCCGATGGACGTGAACGGCACCATCTCGCCCTTGTCGTTGCGGAAGTACCATCTGTTGAAATCTTCGGGCTTCATGCGGAACGGCGCATCGGCCTGCACATACACCTTTTTGACGCGGCTGCGGTCCACGAAGTCATTGACGTACTTCCCGCCCCACGCCGCCGAAAGATCCGTGTTGATGGCGTCGAGGGGCAAGCCGAACGCCCCGGCCTTTTCCTGATCGATGTCAACTTCCAGCTGCGGGCTGTCGTCCTGCCCGAAAGTTCGGACGTTCCGCAGCAGGGGGCTGCGCCGCGCCAGCTCCATCAGCTGATCCCGCGCCGCGATGAGGGCTTCATGCCCAAGCCCCGCCTGATCCTGCAACTCGAAGTCAAAGCCGGTGGCGTTGCCGAGCGAGCGGATCGCCGGGGGCGCGGAGACGAATACACGGGCATTGATGATTGAGGAAAAAGCCTGATTCGCCCGGTCGATGATGGCCTGCGCGCGCCGCTCAGGATCTTTGCGCTCGCTCCAGTCGCGGAGGCGGATGTTCCCGCGCGCGGTGCTTTGCCCCTTGCCGCCCGATGCGCGCCCAAGGGTCAGCATCATGCCATGCACGTTTTCCTTTTCATTCTCAAGGAAATGGCGCTCCACCTGTTCCACGATCTTCAGGGTTTCCGTTTCCGTCGATCCCGGGCCGAGCTGGATTTCCACGGTCAGGATGCCTTGATCCTCGTTGGGCAGAAACGACGTGGGCATACGCCACAAGATCCAGCCCGCGCACACGAGCATGGCCAAATATATGACCATCATCCTGCCGCCGACCTTGATGATCCTGCCGACGGCCCCCCTGTAGGCCGTGGTCGCCCGGTCGAAACTCCGGTTGAACCAGCCGAAGAAGCCGTGCTGCGAGGCCATGTGGCCGGGCTTCAGAAAGGTGGAGCACAATACGGGCGTCAGCACCACCGCCACGACGACGGAAAGGATCATGGCCGACACGATGGTCAGCGAGAACTGGCGGTAGATGGCGCCGACGGTGCCGCCGAAAAAGGCCATCGGCACGAACACGGCGGACAGCACCGCCGCCACGCCGATGAGCGCGCCGGTGATCTGGCCCATCGTCTTGATGGTGGCCTCGCGCGGAGGCAGCCCGTCCTCTTCCATGACGCGGGCCACGTTTTCGACCACGACGATGGCATCGTCCACAAGCAGGCCGATTGCCAGCACCATGCCGAACATCGTCAGCGTATTGATGCTGAACCCGAACGCCGCCATGACGCCGAACGTACCGAGCAGAACCACGGGAACCGCCAACGATGGGATGATTGTGGCCCGGAAGTTCTGGAGGAACAGGTAGATGACCGCGAACACCAGCACGATGGCCTCAAGCAGGGTCTTGACCACCTCGATGATGGAAATCTTGATGAACGGAACGGTATCATAGGGCGACACCACTTCCACGCCGTGCGGGAAATAGGGGCGCATGTCCTCAATGAAGGCCGCCACCGCATTTGACGTGTTCAGAGCGTTGGCGTCCGAAGCCAGCTTGATGCCCACGCCCGCCGCGGGCTTGCCGTTGTAGCGGGCCGACGATGTGTAGCTTTCCTGCCCCAGTTCCACACGGGCCACGTCCCGGAGGCGTACGGCGGAGCCATCGGGATTGACGCGCAGCAGGATGCGCTCGAATTCCGGAACGGACGTGAGCTGTTTCTGCGCCTTGATGGTGACGTTCATCTGCTGCCCGTCCCGGATGGGCTTGCCGCCGACTTCCCCGAGCGAAACCTGTTTGTTCTGGGCCTTCACCGCATTGATCACGTCGGACGGCGTCAGGCTGTATGAGAGGAGCTTCGAGGGGTTGAGCCAGATTCGCATGGCATAGGGCGCGCCGAACAGGGACACTTCGCCCACGCCGTCCACACGGCTCAGGGGGTCAAGGATGGTGGAGCCCACAAAATCGCACAGGTCCGCCGCGCTCATGGAATCGTCGGACGACACGAACGCATACATCTGAAGGAAGCTGTCCGCCACCTTGGTTACGGTGATGCCCTGCCGCGTCACTTCTTCCGGCAGGGACGAAGTGGCGAGCTGGAGCTTGTTCTGCACCTGCATCTGCGCCACGTCGGGATTGGTATCGGGATCGAAGGTGAGCCGGATGGAGACCTGCCCGGCGGCGTCGCTGGTGGAGTTGATATACAGCAGGCCGTCGATGCCGTTCAGTTTTTGTTCGATGACCTGCGCGACCGTGTCCTCAAGCGTCTGAGCCGAGGCCCCGGAATATTTAGCCGTGATGGTGACCACCGGAGGCGCGATGCGCGGATACTGCTCCACGGGCAGGCGGAATATCGAAATCCCCCCAGCCATCATGATCAGGATGGCGATAACCCACGCGAACACCGGGCGGTCTATAAAAAAACGTGCCATAAGTTCTCTATGAAGTTATATGGTTACATACGGGACTTTTTCAAAAAAGAGGATAGGCGCTCTCAAAAGCCTTCTGGTGGCCTTCTCTTTTCCTCAAGGGAAGCTTTCATCCTCTGCTGGCCGAAAAAAGGCCGTTAAGGGAAACCACCGGGAAACGCCTGCCGACGGGAGGTTCCCCGTATCACCAGACTGTTATTGATTGTTCAAAAACCGTTGGCGGCGGGAAGATACGCGGAACGGGAGTCAAGTCACAGCCGACCCTCCAGAACCCCAGAGGCCCACGAATAGGACAACCAGCCCTTTCCCGGCCCCCTCCGACTTCCCCGCTATCCTTCGCCCCTGATCTTCACGCTCATGCCGGGACGGACGTTCTGCCCGCCTTCAACAATGACGCGGTCTCCGGGCTTCAAGCCGGAAAGCACCTGCCACGAATCGCCCACGGTACGGCCCACGTCGACAAGCCGGACGTCCACCTTGCCGCCGCCGTCCACAAGGAGCACGGAAGCCTGCCCCTTCGGATCGCGCCGCAGCGCCCGCTGCGGGACCAGCAAGGCGTTTTCGTCCACGCCCTCGGCGATGACCGCGCGCACGTACATGCCGGGCAACAAAATATGTTCGGGATTGGGGAACAGGGCGCGCAGGGACACCATGCCGGTGCTTTCGTCCACGCTGACGTCCGTGAACTGCAAGCGGCCCTCATGCGGATACATGGCGCCGTTTTCGAGTTTCAGGCGGACAGGCGCCTCCTCGGCGGCGGAACGCAATTCCCCATTGGTGAATTGAGCGCGCAGCCGCAGCAAATCCTGACTGGACTGGGTGATATCCACATACACCGGATCAAGCTGGCGCACGGAGGTCAGCGCCTGCGCCTGATTAGCGGTCACCAGCGCGCCGGGCGTGAACGCCGACTTGCCGATGCGCCCTGAAATGGGGGAACGGACTTTGGTGTATTCCAGATTGATGCGGGCGGTCTTCACGGCGGCGCGGTTCACCGCCACGTCCGCCTCGGCCTGCTTGAACGCGGCCTGCGCGTCGTCATACTCCTGCTTGCTCACCGCCTTGATCGCCAGCAGTTCACGGAAACGCTCCGCCTTCAGCCGCGCCGGGGTGACGTTGGCTTCGGCCTTCATGAGCGCGGCCTGCGCGCTGTCCAAGGCGGCCTCATACGTGGCGGGATCGATCTGATACAGGGCCTGCCCCGCCTTCACGTCGGCGCCCTCGGTAAACAGACGCTGCTGAAGGATGCCGCCGACCTGCGGCCTGACTTCCGCCACCTGAAACGACGCGATGCGCCCGGCAAGGGCCGTCGTGTAGACTTCCCGCCGGGGCTCCAGTTTGATTATCACGACTTCGCGCGGACCGGAGGAACCCGGGGCACCCTTGCCCCCTTCCTCACAGGCCAACAGCGTCAAAGACAACAACATACACAGAACGGCCCTCGTCAGGGCTCTCGGGTAGCTCATAAAAAGGCTCCTCGGCATCCTGCCGATGTACGGCACGGCAAGTTACGGGGTTCTCCAGGGTCCCGTTTTTCGTCGGGACGGGGGTAGTGTAGCAAGAGACGCAACAATGAAAAAGCCCACAATCCCGGGGGGTCCCGGAAAAATGTGGGGCTTTTTCCACCCCGGGGGCCCACGGGTCAGCGATTCCGGACCGTTGCGCCCTGTTTTCTTCCCGATCCGTGCCGCAAAAAAAAGATGACGCGGAATCGCCCGCGCCATCTTTAGCTTACCCGTTTGTCTTTTTCATGAAATCGATCACGGCGTATCGAAAAAGACCGCCAGCTCGTCACGGCCCGACGCCACGCCAAGGGCCAGCATAAGCTTGAGCCGGGCCTTGGGCCCGCTGGTCTCGCCGCCGAGAATCCCTCCGGCCTCCAGCACGGTTTTGGCCCCGCCCTCGTAGCCGTACACGTCGAGCACGCGCCCGGCTATGGTCCGGGTGGTGATGACCACCGGAATCCCTTTCTCCACGGCACGGCGGATGCCCGGCAATGCGGCGGGCGGCACGTTGCCCCGGCCGAAAGCCTCAAGCACGAGCCCTCTGACGTTCCGCTCCACCAGAAAATCGATCAGCAGCGAATCCGAGCCGCTCGCCAACTTGATCAAGTGTACGTCCTCCACCAGCTCCGGCGGACGGATGGATTGCCTGCCGAGCGTATTGCGGCGGAAGACCACGCGGTCGGGGTCCACATAGCCGAGCGGCCCCCAGAACGGCGAAACGAAAGTTTCCGTATTCGCGGAGTGGGATTTCACGACCTCGCGTGCGGCGTGGATTTCCTCGTTCATGACTACAAGCACGCCCTTGCCCCGGGCTTCGGAACTCGCCGCCGTGCGCACGGCGCACAACAGGTTCACCGGTCCGTCCGGGCTGATCTCCGCCGCCGATCGCATTGCTCCGGTCAGACAGACCGGCTTCTCGCTGTTGTGCACGAGATCCAGCAGATACGCGGTTTCCTCCAGCGTATCCGTGCCGTGCGTGATCACGACGCCCAGAATGTCCTCATGGCGGAGCAGTTCCTCCACCTTGTTGCCGAGTTCGAACATCCGTTTCGGCGTCATGTGCGGGCTTGGGATATTGGAAAATTCCATGACCTCAATGGGGCACGCCTCGCGCAGCCCCGGGACGGAAGCCACCAGATCCTCGCCGCTCACCGCGGGCACGATGCCGTGCGCCGGGTCAAGCTTCATGGCGATGGTTCCGCCCGTCGTCAGTACGATTACTTTTTTATTATCCATGTCGCTCTTCTTGGAAGGCGAAAAAGGAAGGGATACTTGGAGGAGGGA
>ENA-UOOA01005856-UOOA01005856.1-human-gut-metagenome-genome-assembly--contig:-P61old-NODE-5856-length-12361-cov-9.535349_pt1 | contig 12361 bp, 21 predicted proteins | sample MGYA00242467_ERZ724014 | MGnify/ENA metagenome assembly ERZ724014
CGACCTCCTGGTCCCAAACCAGGCGCTCTAGCCAAGCTGAGCCACACCCCGATATACTGTTTTGCCGTTTCGTTTTTGTTGCCTCACCGAAGCGACTTCGATATAATATCACCCTATTCCATACTTGTCAACACTTTTTTACATTTTTTTAAATTAATTTTTCAAATACGATATATCCTGCGTTTTTACGATGTTTTCGATAACCTGAAATAACAGTTTTACTGACTCCTTAAATGATTTATTAACCGCACTTTCTGCTGTAGGAAATCGGGCAAGAAAAAAGGCGGTTTTATCGCAAACCGCCTTTTAGTGGACTAGACGGGAGTCGAACCTATTATTTTTCTCCCAAATTATCAGTATTCATGCATGGTGTAATGATTTTGGGGAAATTTTGGGGAAATTTCTAATTATATTTTATTCTTTATATATAGGAAGGTTCATCCAAAGTTTCCCGTTTTAAGACTCTGAATCTTCGATTATTGTATACTCCACCTCCATTCCATCAGCTTTGTGCTCAAGAAATTCATTTAAATCGAACAGATCTTCTATCTCTTCCCACTCTTTGTGTAAATCCTCGAACTCTTCGTTAGGCTCAAAGAAATCCTTCAACTCTTCAAAGCTGTATGATTTTAACTCTTCTCTTGCGTTTCTGTTGTGCTTTTCTATTATATGGTACTTCGCTCCGTTGACCTCCTTAGCAAAGCTCTTCATCATTGTTGTAAGCTGTCCTGCGGCGCTTACTCCTGCTCTCTTGCAGGCCTGTGTATATTCGTCAACTACATCTTTTTTGAGTTTGTAGCTTTTGGATATCCAGCCTGCCTTTTTTGCATATTTCTCTGTTGCTATTGTCTGTGGTTTTGGGTTTCCTGTTGGCATGTTAATTGTCACCTCTTTTCAGATATATAATGTCTAATATTCCGCTTAGCGCGCTTGTCAGTATGGCAACTCCTATGAATATGTCTAATCCATTTTTAATTGCCAGGTAACATAAACATATGAATGTCACCCATGTTGAAATTGTTATTGTTTTAATCATAGACATTTTTAAACAGATGCTGTAAAATAGACGGTGAGCAGTGGGATTTACCCACCGCCTTAGTGCTTACTTAAAGAATGTTTCGTATATCATGCATATCGTTGCCGCCAAGCTTTGAATTATGCTGAATACTAAGACCACATCTTTGAGTTTGCACTTTTTCTTTTTTCTTTTCTTACTCATCTGTCTTTACCTCCTTACAAGTATATAATATCATATGGTGCACCATATGTCAAGTATTGTTTAAAATTTCTTTTAATTTTTCATAAAAATAAAGGTATCCGCCATTCTGACAGATACCTTTATTTTTGTGTTGTAATTATTTAATTTGCCGAATCCATTGGAAGCTCATTGGTATACTTTGATAGCGCCTTTTTGACCGTGCGCCATACCTTTTTGACCGGTAATCCGCATAATGACATATTCTTTAATATACTGACTATCTCGTATGCAATATATAACAGTGCGAAAAACTCCATTGTTCCGACTGTCTGTCCCGGAAGATATGTTCTTGCACCGGCCGGGATGAATCCGATGAGGTTCAATCTTATGATTGAGTCGACCAGAGCCAGGAGCACAAGAGAAATCAACATACCGACCTTTCTGATTGCTCCATTGATTCCAAAGTTTGAATTGAACTTTTTCTCCTTGATTGCTCGTAATACTCCGAAGATAGTGTCCATCACTATACAAATAACTACTATCTCCATAATTTTGTTGCTTGCTGTTGTTGCAAAAAATCTTGTAATATCATTCATCATTTTTTTCCTTATCCTTTCAAAAGTCTGTATGTTGTGAGAAGTCCGACACATGCATCCTGTGTCAGTCCTCTATTTTTTTGGAATACCATCACACATTTCGAGAGGTAGTCGCTCCATTCTTTATAGTCTGTATCTAGCTTAGTAAAGCTATATACATTATGTAGCGTTTTCCTCAGCCACTTGATTGCTGTCGGACAGTAATGTTTCTGGCCGCTCCACAGGTTGTGGCTCTTTGCGAATGCCTGCGAGTCTGCTCCAAATTTACCATCCTCTTTCAGTGCATCAGCTCCTTTAAGGTCGAAGCCTACATTCATAGCATGCTGCCATTTTCTGACTTCTTCGTTTTCCAGATAGTAATCAATGTCGCCCTTCCAGCTCTCATTGCTTGGCTTGACTGGCGCAGATGCAGGCTGGCTTGTTGCTGTTGCATCATTTGCTCCAAGTTCCACGTATAAGAGGCTTGCATCCGTGCTGTTATTGAGTCCGGAGCAGGTGAATGCGCTGGTGTACTGCCATCCGTACAGACTGTGTACAATAGTAGGCTTCTTGGCATCGTTCGGATCATCCCCGATTGTCATTCCTTTAGTGGATGGGTAGCGGGCTATCCAGAATGGACAGTTAATATGATTGGCATATGGCAGGATATAGGTGTTGTAGAAACTAAGCCCGGTGTATACTCCAAAATCAAGCCCTGCCGCCTTTATTTCTGATTGATATGTGTTGATAATGTCGATTAAGGTCTGTCCAAGTCCTTGCTGGCATCTGTCCTCTACATCAAGCCATACAAATGTCTTTCTTCCTGCAAGTACCTCAATTACTCTCTGTGCATCCGTCTTTGCTTTTCCTACTGTAGTGGCGTATGAGTAATTATATACGCCCTGAATCGGCATTCCGGCTTCTATACAGCCCTTCCAGTTTGCTTCAAAGGTCTTGTCCGGGTTCAAGTCCTTTCTAATGATTTTTAAGATAGCGAACTGTACACCAGCCCATTTAACTTTGCCCCAATCTATTGAGCCCTGGTATGATGATACGTCAATTCCTTTCATCTTATACTCCTTTCTCTATGTCGTCTGTATCACAATATCTTCTCATATTATATTCGAGTATATATCTCCTCTTTTGTGATTCTTTTGCTTTCATAAAGCTTAAAATTAATTAACTAAAGCCTTCCGCAAAAAATTTTGAGTCATAAAACCACCCAAACTCCTTGTTACCACCTCTTACCGCCTTTCTAAATACCTCTCGTAACTAATAATGTTCCACCACTTAATCCTGACGGTAATCCTGTCAGCTTTCCTCCAGAAATACCAAGTGTGATGTTTGTTGCAGCTGGCGAACCATAATATGCTGATTTATAATAATTTGTGCCATTAAAAGCATACATGGTTGTATTAGTAGAACCACCCCACTGTGATTTTGTAGTTTCATATGCATAGCCGTATGCTTTGATTACACCAGATGCTGTCTTAAAAGATACTGTTGGGTTTGATACATCTACAAGATACGCTTCGCAGTTGTTATTAGATATACCACCAGACATGTCAGCAGTTCCAGTAATTTTGAGTCCGTTTTCACTTGTAAAAGTAATACCTTTGCGAACGTCTGCCGGACTTGCACTTCCGAAATAGTTGGCAATGATACCAATTTTGCATCGCTGTTCCTGTCCTTTTAATATCATTTTTTCTTCGTTTTTTGGGTATATGTTCGAATTGATTGTTACAACACGTAATTCACCGTAAGAGGTGTGCGATTTAATATAATCAAGGTCACTTTCGTTTATCGCGGCATATGTCAACTTGTCATTAACTGGAATACTACCGGTTATCAACGCCCCTGTTTTATCATGAGCTTTTACACCGCTTTCCATCATATCTGCGGTTACCGTATCCTCCGTCAAATCAAGTAATACCTTACCGGCATATTCCACTTTATTTACGCTCATGCTCTATTACTCCTTTTATCCAATGGTTACTGTTGTTCCACCTGCCGCATTCTCGGATTCAACATATGGAATCTTTGCAACAGTTACCTGAGACAAACAGTTATATCCTTTATCAGGAAGAATAGTCTGCTCAGTATTTGACGGTGTTATCGCTTTAGCCTGAGGCTTCATTCCCTCACTACCGGACATTTCTCCAACTACTCCAAGGATAGTAATGCCCTCACGAATGTTTTTAGCAACAAGTTTTGCTTTCTCTGTTGTATCAATTGATACTTTTCCAGATCCATCGTGATAGCCTTGAGGAACAACATAATCTCCATCAAGTGTAGTGATAGTTCCAGCTACTGCTCCATTATTTGGCATGGTACCAGTCAGTTTTTTTCCTCTTACATATGAAGTTTTACCTTTAAGGATTTCTGCAATAATCATATTCTTCTGATCAGAGCCACGCTGTGTCTCATCTATCAGGTAACAGATGTAAGGTAATGTGGGTGCCGGTGTTCTGCTTGTTATTGTGAACTCATTAAGAGCCATCGGAAGATTAAGCTTCCTGAAGCGCTCGATGATTGTATCCAGTGTCATAGTCTTTCTATCCCTTCGCTTATTCCTTTAACGAAACGCTCCTCTGCTTCTTTCTCGACAGGAGCGATGTGTTCAAACGCTCTGACTCTGCCCGAGCCATTGCGCTTTACGTGACCTTTTTCAAGCAGGTGTGTCAGCTGATAGTGCTTTTTGTTGTAAACTGAGTATGTGACCTCTCCTGTCAGCTTTGAGACTCTTTTCTCTCTGATTTTGGAGTCCCAGTCTTTGGTATACTTTCCGGTTCTTTCCCGGTATGGTCCGCCCTTTTTCAGCTCGTCGGATGACCACTCTGCAGTGTCCTTTGCCTGTTCATTGACTATCTCTGTGACTGTTTCTGTGTAGTCCTCCATGAGCTTGTTGAGGGTTTCCGCAAGCTCGTCTGATGTGATTTTAACCTCCATACCTGCCTACTCTCTCTGCCGCATACAGCTCTATCCTGTCATCGTTTCTCGGTCCGTATGTACGGTATATGGTGAGGCGCTTGCCGTCGTATATGCACTCCGGCTGCCCGTCATATTCGTTATTCCAGACTGTGAACTTATTTGAGGCCTTGAAGCCTCTCTCTCCTGCTGCCGCGAATTCATCTCGGCCGGTGCTTTCAACTTTCGCAAAAACTTCCGTCTTTTCGTCAGTTTCGTCGGTTTCGCCCGGATGTATAAGAGTAATTAATGCATCCATAACGTCACTCCTTTGGCTGTCTGTAATTTCCACCTTTAATTTTGGTGAGTGTCATGTTGTAGCACTCAATCAGGCGCTCGTAATCGCTGTTGATTGAGTAATTCGCCTTAACGTAATTAAGCACCGCCTCAATCACGAGAGGGTCTTCCAGCTCATCAATGTATGTCTGATGTACTCCGATTCTTTTTAAGTCTGTGAGTGCGACATCGATAAGCTGGCTTATGTCATCATCCAGCATGTCAGTGGAGCTTTTTCTCACTCTGATTTTAGCTTTGTCTAGCAATTCCTCTCTCGTCATTTAAGCTTCTCCTTTTACGCGCCCGCTTTCTTTACACGGATAAATCCATTCTTAGAAGCTACTGAGCCTCCTACGAAGATATCTGCACGGTAAGCAACCTGTCCCTGCTTGAACTTGTAGTCGGTTGACTTTCTAGCATCGATATCAGAGAAGATTGCAAGCTCGTAGTTCTCAAGCGGTCCGTATGCCATCTCGTAAGAGCCTGCTGCTGTAGCCGGATCCGAAATGGCCTTGCATGCGCTGTTGATAATGTACGGTACTCCGTCAATAGTTCCTGTGTTGCCGTGGTTTACGATTGTGTAAACCTTTCTGCCCTGCTTGTCTCTGAGTTTTGCAAAGGCCTTAAGGTCTTTCTTGTTGAGAATGAGAACCGCGATGTCCTCGACCTCTTCCTCTCCGCCATAGCTGTAGATGATTTCATCGAGGGTATCTGATGCAATCTCTGTGATTGTGGTGATATCCGTCTTAGGATCAATGACCTGCTCATTCTCCTGTACCGGATTGTAGAAAATACCTTTAAGCTTTGATGTTGTACCATCTCCGATAAGGATCTGACGGCTGATGTATCTCCTAATAGCCATTGTCACGGATGACTCGACTACTCCGTCATAGTCAGCATCGGGAAGCTTGATCATTTCCTCAGGCTCCTCTGTGTATGCTGTGATCTTCTCTTTCTTGATTGTCACATATCCAAATTTTGGCTCGGTCGGGTTGTAATCAGCGCCCTCTTCTGATGTGTCGGCGCCATCTCCGTATGACTCAACATATCCTCTCTGATAAGTCTCTCCACCCGGTAATGGGATGGTCTTAACCCTGTCGATTAAGCTTGATACATCGTTAAAGGTTGGCTTCAGGTCTGATGCCTCGTGTGATGGGAGCACCGTCTGAGCTGTGGATAGAGCGTTTTTTATCTTTTTCGACACGAGCTTTGCAGCAAATTTTACTGTATTGCCGTTTTTGATCTTTTTTCCGCGCTCTGAAATCTGGTCAAGTGCTCCATTTGAGCCCTCACCCTTATTTGTGTCGTCATCAGAAGCTCCTGCCTCTGACGCCATGGTTGCAAGTCTCTGTCTTGCCTTTGCGTCCTGGAGGATGCCGTTGATAATGTCAGCCTCCTCAAGAATCTGGTCAAGCACATCGCCCTCTTCATTCTCAGCGAATGAATTAAGCTCTTTGAGTCTTGCTTTTAAGTCTTTTGCGCTCATTTTCATGAGTGCGTCTTTAGTTAGTGCTGTGTACATGTTAATCTCCTTTCGTGAAGTTATTTATTGTGATTTTTTTGATTTGATCACGCTTTTTAGCGTTGTCTGCAGCGTCTTTGTTCTTTCGGGCTGAATCCATCGTTTTTTTGACATTTTCCGGAATGTCAGCATAATCTGTGACTGCTGCCGCGTATTCTTTTGTATCTCCTACCTCGATATCGAAGTATTCAGAAGCATCGGCTCCGTTCAGCCATGTCTCTTTGTCCATAAGTTCCTTGATGGTGTCGATAGATACACCTTCTTTCAGGTGTTCTGCATAGATATTCACAATGCCTGTGGATATCTGGTCTAGGTCATCTGCTATCTTTCGCAGTTCTTCCGCATTACCTGTCGCTGACGTCCACGGATTGTGAATCATCAGAAATGCATTTGACGGTATCGTGGGCTTATTGGAGCCTGCGAATGCAATTACCGAAGCTATCGAGCCGGCAAGTCCATCAACGTATACGTTCACCTTATTGGACTGTGCATGGCGCCTCAGCATGTTGTAGATTGCTATTCCGGCAAATACCGAGCCTCCACCGCTGTTGATATATACATTCAGGTCCTTGCCCTGCTGCTCGTTAAGGAAATTCTTGATTGCATCCGGATACTGGTCTTCATCCTGCCATGCTCCCCACCAGTCGGAAACGATATCTCCGTAAAAAAACAGGTCGGCGCATGTATCTGTTTGATTTTTGATTTCCAAGTTTTTAAATAATGGCACGTTAATCACCTCCTGTCTGATTTGCTCCGCTATTGGAATTACTACCAGAGCCTATCTGATATATGCTCTGTTCGTCTGCCTTGACATAATTGAGAGATACCATTCTTACATCGCCGTCCTCAATCGGTTCATAGTACAGCAGCTCTCTGTACTCGTTGATGGTGATTATTCCACGGTCGAAGAGCTGAGCTCCGATGTTCGTCCTTGTCTGCAGTGAGGCACACTGCAGTCTGTCAGCGGTGAACACTATCTTGTTACCACACCCGCGCTCACGCTCTGTTAACAGTTTGAAGGTGCACTCAAGTGAAAGCTGTATCGCTATCGGTTCAATCACCGACTCATAAAATGCATTCCACTCTGCCTCATCGAACAAGCTCATGAGAATCTTGTCATTGCAGTTGTAGTATCTGTAAATATTTTCTCGCAGGAACTGGCTCTGCACTGTCGGTATGGTCTGTGTCTTCTGATTGATTTCGTGGAAATCTGTCGAAGAATCAAGACCGCCAAGACCGCCCTCGTTGGATGCGTCCATATATGCTTTTTGGAAGTTCACAACCTTCTCTTTCAGCTCATCCTCGTCGATGAAGTTGTTATATTTTAGATATCCCTTGAGATTTGCTGACTGTCTGACCACGTTTCTTAGTGATTCTGCTGTCACATCCAACAGCTCCAGCGAGGTCTTGAGCTGTGCATCGGGCGGAGTGCCTAAGAATCTCTTTTTGTTGTAACGTGATTTCAGGTGTATGACCGCCTGATATGGCACCGTATATTCCTTGCCATCATAGTCCCATGTGAACTTAAAAAACGTATTGCCCTTTCTCCTCTTATCTCGTCCGCTTTCTTTTCTCCTCTTATCTCGTCTAATATTTCATGCAGTAATGCGGTCTGGTACATTATTTCCTTTCCTATAACAGAGTCCGGATCCATACATACCGACTTTCTTTTCTTTTTTGCTTTTTCTCTCTTGATTTCGTTTCTTTGCATTTCTGCAAACTTCGAAATTTCTTTATAAATTTGATTCCCCATATGGTTTTTCCTTTCATGACCTTATTTTTGGTTCGAAGTCTATTCAGTGATTTCATTGCCGCCTGCTGTTGCCTCAGCGGGCGGTTCTATCTTTATTCCGTATCTATTTACCGGATACGGAAGTGGGTGACATTCGGTGTAGCCTATCCATTTGTCGAGCTGGCTTCTCATTCTTCCTATTATGTCGTAGACTTCTAGGTTGGTTCTTCCGTTCGATATTCTTATCAGGGCATCGTAAGCTACTGTGTCTTTTTCTCTTTCACATTTTAATGATTCTGTAACGTCCATATATTTTTTCCTTTCCGCACTCTGTGCTAATGTCTGCCTTACCAGAGGACCTTTAAACATCTTGCCCTTGTGTCATCCGGATACAAGGCCTTTTATATTCAATGTTGTCTCTGCATCTCTCCCATTTCAGTATTTCTTTTATTCGCTCCGGTATTTCTTCCGTTTCCTGCTGTGTCAGTCCCAGCTCCACGGCTTTATCCAGTGCGTACTCTGCAATTTTGTTTATTCTTGCAAAGCTTTCCAGTTTCTCGTCTATAACGTTTTTTCTTTGCATGTGTCCTTCCTTTCATAGCCTTACCTTATTCATTGTCCTCGTGATCTCACCGTCTGCTCCTGTCAGGTACAGCACCGCGAGGACCGTCTCCAGCTTGACGCCATTCCTTAGCTGATGCGACAGCGCCTGTGGTGTTACATCAAGAAGGCTTGCTACCTGCTCCAGCTTGATGTTATCGTCGAACATCAGCTGTCTGCACTTACTGGTGAGCTGCTTTCTCACGTCAATGATTCTTCTGTTTGTTGTTAGTTCTCTTACTCTTGGCATGGTTTTCTCCTTTCTGTTAATTATGCAGTATCTTTTTAGGTTACTCGTGTGCAAAAAAAATTGCAACAGGGTTATCTATACCAAGCTTGTCTATCATGATTTCTATTTCATCGCTTCCGAAGACGCCTTTATTCATCTTCTCATAAAATGTCTTAGGAGTGATTCCAATCATCTCTGCCACATCCTTTTGTGAGTACCCATTCTTTGCAATTACACCTCGTAACTCGTCTGTCTTTATCACTCTATCACCTCCGTATCTTTTTAAGTTACTTTTACTATAACACTTTTTTGTAACTTGTCAAGTCATTTTTTATTGCATTTATAACATTTTTGTGCTATTATCAAGTTACATAATAAATAGAAGGGAGTGAGTGTATTGACCATAGGTGAAAGAATTAAAGAATTGCGTAGTTCATTTGGTTTTAGTCAAGTAGATTTTGCTGATAAAATTGAAGTATCAAAGCAGACTCTGTACAAGTACGAAAATAATATAATAACAAATATTCCATCTGATAAAATTGAATCTATCGCACATATTTGTAATGTTTCACCTGCTTATGTAATGGGATGGAGTAATAAAATAGAGAAAGATCCGTTTCCAGTCAGTAATAACGATAAGGTTATTCTTGATAAGTACCACCAGCTTAATGACAAAGGCAAGCAACGGCTCCTGGAGCGTGCCGATGAACTTATTGAACTTGGTTACGTTGCAAAAGGGGACGTACTGAAAGAGGCGTAAGGTACTCCGTTGAAAAAAATATTATAGAATTTAAGCTATAATTTGCGCCGGCGCAAATTTTTAACCATTTTGTTGACGTCAACAAAATAATATCTTATCAAGCAAAAAACACAAAAAGTACAACTTTTATCACAAAAATGTATTGACAGATAAACTTTTTGCATATATTATAGGTGTGTAAAAAAGTTTACACGTTAATAGTGCTCTAGGTTGTACGTCTCTCAACATATGGGAATGACCGAACCCTAGAGCTTTTTTATTACTATTTAGGAGGTAAACTATATGAAAACTGCAATTCTTGTTGACGGTGGCTTCTACCGTCGTAGAGCTCAGGCAGTGTTTGGTGACCAAACTGCACAGCAACGTGCTATTGAATTATCAGAATACTGCAAGCGACATCTAAGGATGCACGGTGAACATAGTGACCTGTATCGCATATTTTACTATGACTGTGCCCCATCTAATAAAAGGATATTCCACCCATTTAAACAACAACAGGTTGATCTTGGCAAAACAGAGCTTTATGCTTGGACTACTCAATTTTTAAATGAACTAAAAAAGAAACGTAAGTTCGCAATAAGATTAGGAAAACTTGCTGAAGAACAGGCTCATTACATAATTCGCCCTGATATGGTAAAGAAACTCTGCAATGGTCGTCTAAAATTCGAAGATTTAACAGAAGATGATTTTTGTTTAGAAATCGACCAAAAAGGTGTTGATATGAAAATAGGACTTGATATCGCCTCAATGGCTTATAAGCATCAGGTCGACCAAATTGTACTCATATCCGGAGACAGTGATTTTGTTTCGGCTGCCAAACTCGCACGTCGTGAAGGTGTCGACTTTATTCTTGATCCGCTTGGCGCACCAATAAAGCCAGACCTCTTTGAGCATATAGATGGCTTACGTACATGCGACAAGGCATATACCACTCATACCCAAAAATAATATATGTATATTTTTCTTGACGAATTTAATATACCGAGGTTATAATAAATGCACAAAACAAAGCCGTTTACCGGCACTATATGAGACATAGTTCCTGTTTATACAGCGAACAGCATTTAAAAAGACCTCACATTTATGTGGGGTCTTTTACGTTATTTATGTTTTGTTGACTTCGACAAAACATAATAAGCGCCCTGCAGCTACCAACTGCAGAGCGCTCATATATCCATACTCCGAAAAGTAAGGACCAGACACATATATTATACCTTTCGGAGTGGCATTTGTCGAGAGACAGGTGTTATTTTTATACTCTTTTTTTAGAAAGGATGATGATTATGCGTGTTGAAAAGCGAGGTAACAGGTACCGGATTCAGAAAATGATTAACGGCAAAAAGTACAGCCTGAGCTTCGACCACAAGCCCGGAAAGAAAGAAATTGAGGAAGCTCTGAGAGGCATTGATACCTCTGTTAAGATTAAGGGCACCTTTAAGAGCTACGCTTCCCAATATATTTCCATCAAGGAGCATGTGCTCTCTCCGACCACAATAAAATCATATCGGGGACTGCTGCGCAATATATCCGATGATTTTAAGAAGACAGCCATCAAGGATATGACTGCTGCCATCGTCCAGTCAGAAATCAATAAGATAAGCATGAGGAAGTCTCCGAAGAGTACCACTAATAACAATGGATTCATCTCTCCAAAGACTGTGGCAGAGTATCACGGCTTTATTTCTGCCGTGCTTGGGATGTACCGCCCCGACCTCATGCTGCACACGACTCTTCCGGCACGTATCAAGTACACTCCGCATGTTCCGTCTGATGATGAAATCAAGGCTATCCTCGACGCATCAAAGGGGACGCGCTACGAGCTGGCTTTCAGACTTGGCATATATGCGCTCAGGCGCTCGGAAGTGTGTGCGGTCACAGCAGCTGATCTGGACGGCAATATGCTCACCATTAACAAATCCCTTATTGAGGGTGAGGATGGCTATGTGACGCGTGAAAAGAATAAGACAGAGGAATCCTCCAGGACCATCTACGTAGATGACTGTGTGGCCGGACTGCTCCGGAAGCAGGGTGTAGGCTTTGCCGGGACTCCTGACACTATCCTTGAAACTCTGCACAAGTACCAGAAGCAGCTTGGCATTGATTCTTTCCGCTTTCACGACCTGCGCCACTATTATGCTTCGATGGCTCACTCACTCGGCATCCCGGACAGCTACATCATGGCCGCCGGTGGCTGGAAGACCGACCATGTGCTCAAGTCTGTATACAGGCATGCTCAAAAAGACAAGGAAGAGGACATGATGAAGTTTGCATCAATATATATATCTGAGATATCCGGGTGAAATCTTGGGGAAATTTTGGGGAAATTTTTAAGAAAAAACAACTTTAAATCGAAAAATCAGTTTTAATAAAAGGCTTTGCACAGTGACGTGTAAAGCCTTTATTTATGCGGTTTTGCAAGTAAAAAGGCGGTTTTATCACAAACCGCCTTTTAGTGGACTAGACGGGAGTCGAACCCGTGTCCGAAATACAATTCCCTGTCCT